>OEIV010000677.1_pt1 | contig 17565 bp, 11 predicted proteins | sample 1539231 | NCBI WGS metagenome assembly OEIV01 (sample SAMN03794762, study PRJEB22550) | activated sludge metagenome | feature: wastewater treatment plant; material: activated sludge; isolation source: Wastewater treatment plant of a petroleum refinery complex | place: Argentina: Buenos Aires ...
GATGTCCACCAGGATCATGCTGCTGCGCATGCCCTCGCGGATCTCCTGGAAGGTGCTGTCCACCAAGGTGAACACCCCGTTCAGGTTGCCGTCGATGTTCTTGTACTGGTGGAACCAGCCCGACTCGGACCCCACCACCAGCTCGCGCTCGCCATCGCTGTTCAGGTACATCCACGGCACACTGTAGCCCGTCACGTTCCACCATTCGTTCACCACCACCCCGCCCAGCGAGTCCTCCGTCGCGGTCCAGATGGGTGCGGCGGCCGTGCCCGTGTTGCGGAAGTAGTTGATGTTGCCGTTGCGCTCCCCGACGATCAGGTCGAGCAGGGGGTCGTTGTCCACCTTCACCAGTTGTGGCGTGGCGAACTGGCCCACGTCCATGGCGTCCCCGTTGCTGTCCGTGATGTTCGGCGTCTCCAGGCTGAAGGTGGCCACCGGGCCCGTGGCCGTGTTGCGGAAGAAGTGCATGCGCCCCTGCAGGTCGCCGATGATCAGGTCCTCGTCCCCGTCCCCGTCCACGTCGCCGAAGGCCGGGTACATGGCGGCGCCGATGCCGCTCGTGCTCAAGCTCATGTAGTCGTCCGTCACCAGGGTGAACGCCGGAGCGGTGGCCGTGCCCGTGTTCTCCAGCAAGGCCAGCTTGCCGGGGTAGTCGCCGCCGGGGTTGTAGTAGCCGTAGTTGGCCACGATCAGGTCCATCAGCCCGTCGCCGTTGTGGTCGAACGGCACCGGGTAGGCGCCTTCCCCGAAGTCCAGCATCCCGCCCTGCCACAGCGTGTTGCTCGTCAGGTCGAACACCGGTGCGGCATCGGTGCCCGTGTTCAGGTAGTACCACACGCTTTGGAAGTTGTGGGTGAGGCTCGTGGCGTTCGGGCTCACCACCAGGTCGCGCTTGCCGTCGTTGTTCACATCCACGTGGTAGGCCCCGGGGAACACCGGCAGGTCCACCGGGACGTCCTGGACGGGATAGGTGCTGTCCTGGGCGACCATCAGGGCATCGTTCAGGCCGCCGCCGTTGAACAGGGCGTTCAATGTGTTGAAGGAGATGTCGCCGAGGATGAGCTCCTTCACGGTGTCCCCATCCAGGTCGAGGGAGAGCAGGGTGCTGCCCACGTGCGCGGCGGACCGACCGTCAGCCACCTCGTCGCCCCGGGTGCGCGTCGCCTCATGCCCGCGTTGCTGCAGGGCCTCCACGGCCTCGGCGATCACGCCCGGCTCCAGGGGGAACTCCGGATCCGGCACGTTGAAGCCGCACGGGTGGTTCAGCTGGGTGGAGTTGTTGTTCACGTTCTCGCTGAAGTAGCCCCAGCACCGGTTGCGGACCTCGTACACCAGGCTGTCGCAGGTGCCGTAGAGCTCCATGCTCAGGTTCTTGTGGTACTCCACGTACGAGCCGAAGATGCTGAAGGTGAGCACGTCCAGGTCACCGTCCGCGTCGATGTCGTCGATGGCGGGCACGTCCACCTGCGTCACGTACAGATTGGGGCTCCAGGTGGGTACGTAGTTGCTGCCCACCAGGCTGAACGCCAGCTCGAACTCCAGCCCGTTGCCGTCGCTCACGTTCTTGTACACGCCGAAACCGCCCTGGCCCCGCACATAGGCGAACAGGTCCTCCTTGCCATCGCAGTTGTAGTCGCGCAGCAGGGCCCAACTGTCCACTTCATTGAAGGGCCAGGTGGTGCTCAGCACGGGGTCGTACGTGTAATTCGTGCTGCCCGGCACGCCGTCGTGCAGCAGCACCACCACCTCGTTGCCCGCTCGGTCCAGGATGAAGATATCCTTCGTGCCATCGAGGTCCAGGTCGGCCTGCGACACCTGGCACCAGTTCAGGCCACCCGCCCAGGCCATCGGCACAGCGGCGCCATTGCGCGTCACCGGAAGGCTGCCATCGTGGCGGAGGACGAACTGGGCGTGGGCCTGCGGACCGACCAGCAGAAGGCCGGCGGCGAAGGGGAGTAGCGTTCTGGTCATGGGGGGGAGCGCCCATCGGACGTGCGGGATCGACCCCGCGTTGCCCGGTCCGGCCCGGCAAAGCTAGGTGGGGGCTGAGCGGATCCGGCGCGTCAGGCCCCTTTCTATATTTGCCGCCCCATTGAAAGGCCGTACCGCATCCAGGCGCGGTCACCATCCCCCGAAACCCCCCGTCGGACATGCAGAACAGAGGCGCGTTGTGGATCTTCACCATCCTGCTGGCGCTCGCGTGCCTGTGGCAGCTTTCCTTCTCCCTCTTCACCTCGCGGGTGGAGCGTGAGGCCCGCGAGCAGGCCACCTTCCTTGCCGATTCGGTGATGGCCGTGCCAGGCAACGCCATGGCCGACCGCGACTCGGTGCTGATCGTCATGGAGAACCGCGTGCTGCGCGATCGGGCCGAGGAGAAGATCTATCCGGTGTTCGGCTACAGCTACCGCGAGTGCAAGGAGAAGGAGATCAACCTGGGCCTCGACCTCAAGGGCGGCATGGCCGTCACCCTTGAGGTGAGCATCCCCGAGCTGGTGGCCAACCTCAGCGAGAACAGCAACGACGCCACCTTCCAGGCGGTGATGACCGCCGCCCACGCCCGCCAGAGCAGCAGTACCGAGGACTTCATCACCCTCTTCGCCAATGAATGGAACAAGCAGGCCCCCAATGCGAAGATGGCCGCCGTGTTCCATTCGGCGGACAAGAAGGACATGTTCCCCCGCGAAGCCTCCAACGACGAGATCGTGGAGGCCCTGCGCCGCGAAGCCCAGACCGCCATCAACAACACCGAGAACATCCTCCGCAACCGCATCGACAAGTTCGGCGTGGCCCAGCCCGGCATCCAGAAGCAGCAGTTCAGCGGCCGGATCCAAGTGGAACTTCCCGGCGTGAAGGACAAGGAACGCGTGCGCAAAGTGCTGCAGAGCACCGCCAACCTGGAGTTCTGGGAGACCTACGACAACACCGAGGTCTATCCCCTTCTGGAGGAGGCCAACAAGCGCCTGCGCGATGCCAAGGGTGGTGCTTCCACGGCGGCCGACAAGGATGCCGCGTTCAACAAGGCCTTGTCCACCGGCGTCACCATCGATGGCCTGGCCGGCGGGGTGGAGAGCGGTCTGCTCGGCTTCCTGGAGAGCGGTCGTCCCGTGGACAAGACCACCTGGTTCAACTTCGACCGCGTGGTGTTCCGCAGTGGCAGCGCCGCACTGGTGGTCGACAGCAGCGATGCCCAGCTGAACAACCTGGTGGAGATCCTGAGGGCCTACCCGGATGTGCGCCTGAAGATCGGCGGCTACACCGACAGCACCGGCAACGCTGCGGCCAACCAGAAGCTCAGCCAGCAGCGCGCCGAGGCCGTGGTGGCCGAGCTGGAGAAGAAGGGCGTGGCCAAGGGCCGCCTGGAGGCCGAGGGCTATGGCTCGCAGTACCCCGTGGCCAGCAACGCCACCGAGGAGGGCCGTGCCAAGAACCGTCGCATGGCCCTGCGCGTGCTGGAGGCCGGCGCCGCCGCCGTGGCCGCCGCGGACAGCAGCGCTGCGGACAGCGACAGCGGGGAGGACCTGCTGCAGGCCCTGAGCGCCGATAGCGACTCCGCCGCGGTGGACACCGCTGCCGGCCGCGCGGAGTTCCAGAAGGAGAACCCGCTCTTCGCCATCCTCACACCCAGCGTGTTCGGCACCCAGGCCGGCGGCTATCAGCTCTCCAAGGGCGCCGCCGTGGGCAACGCCCGCGCGATCGATACCGCCGCCGTCAACGCCACCCTGCGTGGTCCGGGCCTGACGGGCGTGTTCCCGGCCGACATGCGCTTCGCCTGGGGCGCCAAGCCCATCGAAGGCACCGACGTGCTCACCCTGTATGCCCTGCGCGTGCCGCGCGGAGGCAAGCCCAAGCTGGACGGCGCCTCCATCGTGAACGCCGCGCAGGACTTCGACATGAAGGGCGATGTGGAGGTGATGATGCAGATGGACGCCGAGGGCGCCCAGACCTGGAAGGTGATGACCGGGGACAACGTGGGCAAGTCGATCGCCATCGTGCTGGACGAGCTGGTGTACAGCGCGCCCACCGTCATCAGCGAGATCGCCGGCGGCCGCAGCAGCATCAGCATGGGCTCGGGCGACCTCAACCAGCAGATCCAGGAGGCCGACGACCTGGCCAACATCCTGAAGGCCGGCGCCCTGCCCGCCCCCGCCCGCATCATTGACGAGACCGTCGTGGGCCCCTCCCTGGGCGAGGAGAACATCTCCAGCGGCCTGATGTCCTTCGCCGTGGCCCTCGCCGGGGTGCTCCTCGTCATGGGCCTCTACTACGCCCGCGCCGGCTGGATCGCCGACATCGCCCTGCTGGCCAACGTCTTCTTCCTGGTGGGCACCATGGCCTCCATGCAGGCCACGCTCACCCTGCCCGGCATCGCCGGCATCGTGCTCACCGTGGGGATGGCGGTGGACGCCAACGTGCTGATCAACGAGCGGGTGCGCGAGGAGCTCCGCGCCGGCAAGATGCTGAAGTCCGCCATCCAGACCGCCTTCAGCAACCAGGGCGCGCTATCGGCCATCATCGACTCCAACGTCACCACCTTCGTCACGGCCGTCATCCTGTACATCTTCGGCTCGGGCCCCATCCGCGGTTTCGCCACCACCACGGGTCTCGGCATTCTCACCTCCATGTTCACGGCCATCTTCATCGCCCGCATGATCATGACCTGGCGCCTGGACAAGGGCCGGACGATCTCCTTCTGGAGCAATTGGTCCAAGGACATCTTCGTGAACGCCAATTACGAGTGGATGGGCAAGCGCAAGCTGTTCTATGGCGTCAGCGCGGTCCTCATCGGGATCGGCCTTTTCAGCATGGTCACCCGCGGCTTCAACTGGGGCGTCGACTTCAGCGGTGGCCGCACCTACGTGGTGAAGTTCGAGAACGAGGTGAGCGCCGAGGACGTGCGTGGCGTGCTTGAACCCCTGATGGTGGGCGAAGGCGGCCGCCAGTACTCCACCGGGGTGAAGACCTATGGCGGAAGCCGCCAGCTGAAGATCACCACCAACTACCTGATCGATGACCTGGGCCAGGACACCGACGGCCGGGTGGAGCAGCGCCTCGGCGAAGGCCTGGCCAAGGTGGGCGGTGGCTACGAGATCATCGAGACCCGCAAGGTGGACGCCACCATCAGTGACGACATCAAGACCAAGGCCATCACCTCGGTGCTCATCGCCCTGGTGTTCATGTTCATCTACATCGGCGTCCGGTTCAACAACTGGCAATACGGTGTCGGTGCCCTGCTCTCGCTGGTCCACGATACGTTGATCGTGCTCGGCCTGTACTCCCTGCTCTGGGGCGTGGTGGGCTTCAGCCTGGAGATCGACGAGGCGTTCATCGCCGTCATCCTCACCGTGATCGGCTACTCCATCAACGATACCGTGGTGGTGTTCGACCGCATCCGCGAGTACGTGCGTGAGCACAAGCGGGAGGACACGATGACCGTGTTCAACAAGGCCATCAACTCCACCTTGAGCCGGACGTTGAACACCGGCTTCAACACGATGTTGGTGCTGCTCATCATCTTCCTCTTCGGCGGGGTCAGCATCAAGGGCTTCGTGTTCGGCCTGTTCGTCGGTATCCTCGTGGGCACGTACAGTTCCATCTTCATCGCCAGCGCCATCGCGGCGGACCTGCTGAAGAACAAGGTCCGCAAGACCGTCCCGGCCGGGTTGGCCGCCTGATCGACCACACCCTCCACGAAGGTCCCGTAGCCCCTGCTGCGGGACCTTCCTACTTTTGGCCGGTCCATGGGCGTGCTCCTGTTCTTCGATGTCAGCGGCGGCGAGTTGATCGTCATCCTGCTCTTCGTGCTGCTGTTCTTCGGGGCCAAGGGCATCCCTGACATCGCTCGTACCGCCGGCCGCACCATGCGCCAGCTGCGCGACGCCACGGACGATGTGCAGCGCGAGATCCGCAAGGGCGCTAACGAGGTGCGGCGCGAGGTGGAGGCCCAGCAGCGCGCCTTCGAGGCACGCGCCGCCGAGGGCAGCACCCCGCAGGAGCCGGCGGCCCCGCCGCCGCCTGCGGTGGAGCCGCCCGCCGCGCCCCCCACAGGCCACTGATCGCCCTTGTTGAGCGCGATGCCTCCAGCCGGTCGGGCGGGAAGGGGTGGGGTGCGTTCACCGGGACTTCTGAAGGCTTGTTTTCAGTACCCCCCCCCCTGATGAACAGGGTGTTCGTAAGAAAGTGGGCTCGATCATGAGGGAGCACCCCCTCTTCGGAATACCTTCGCCGCCTGAAACACCCCCTTTTTCGATGTTCACCCCCCATTTGCGCTCGAAGGCCCAGGAGGATGTGCTGAACCGGGAGCCCCGCCCGGTGGAACCGCCCAGCATGCGCATCAGCGAGTACTTCGGTGCCAACGTCTTCGGCGAGGAGGCCATGCGCATGTTCCTCACCGAGGAGGCCTACTTCGCCGTGCGCCAGGCCATGACGCACGGCACGAGGATCGACCGCAAGCTGGCCGACCAGGTGGCCAGCGGCATGAAGGAGTGGGCCGCCAGCAAGGGGGCCACCCACTACACCCACTGGTTCCAGCCCCTCACCGGCACCAGCGCCGAGAAGCATGACGCCTTCTTCGAACCCATCGGCAACGGCCGCAGCATCGAGCGCTTCGACGGCAGCATGCTGGTGCAGCAGGAGCCCGACGCCAGCAGCTTTCCCAGCGGGGGCATCCGCAACACCTTCGAGGCCCGCGGCTACAGCGCCTGGGACCCCGGCAGCCCCGCCTTCCTCATCGGCCGCACGCTCTGCATCCCCAGCATCTTCATCAGCTACACCGGCGAGGCGCTCGACCACAAGATGCCCCTGCTCCGCGCCATCAAGGCCGTGGACGAGGCCGCCACGCCCATCTGTCAGTGGTTCGACAAGGACGTCACCAAGGTCACCTGCACCCTGGGCTGGGAACAGGAGTACTTCCTGATCGATGAGGCGCACTACTACGCACGACCGGACATCATGATGACCGGCCGTGCGCTCTTCGGCCATACCCCCGCCAAGGGCCAGCAGCTGGAGGACCACTACTTCGGCAGCATCCCCGAACGGGCACAGGCCTTCATGCGCGATTTCGAGACCGAATCCCTGAAACTGGGCATTCCGGTGAAGACCCGCCACAACGAGGTGGCCCCCAACCAGTTCGAGTGCGCCCCGGTGTTCGAGGAACTGAACCTGGCCGTGGACCACAACATGCTGCTGATGGACGTGATGGAGAAGACCGCGCGCAAGCACCGCTTCCGCGTGCTTTTCCACGAGAAGCCCTACGCCGGGGTGAACGGCAGCGGCAAGCACAACAACTGGAGCCTGGCCACCAACACCGGCAGGAACCTGCTGCGCCCGGCCAAGACGCCGAAGGAGAACATGCAGTTCCTCACCTTCTTCGTCAACACCATCGCGGCCATCAACACCCACGCCGACGTGCTGCGCGCCAGCATCGCCAGCGCCAGCAATGACCATCGCCTCGGTGCCAACGAGGCGCCGCCGGCCATCATCAGCGTCTTCATCGGCGACCACCTGAGCCGCCTGCTGGACGAACTGGAGCGCAACGTGAAGAGCACCATGAGCCCGGCGCTGAAGACCGAGCTGAAGCTGGACATCGGCCGGATCCCTCCCGTGATGCTGGACAACACGGACCGCAACCGCACCAGCCCCTTCGCCTTCACCGGCAACAAGTTCGAGTTCCGCGCCGTGGGCAGCAGCGCCAACTGCGCCGGGCCCATGACCGTGCTCAACACCATCGTGGCCCAGCAGCTCGTCACCTTCCGCAAGCGGGTGGACGCCCTGGTGGCGAAGGGCACCAAGCGCGACGAGGCCATCCTGCGCGAGCTGCGCGACCTCATCGTGGAGAGCAAACGCATCCGCTTCGAGGGCAACGGCTACAGCGACGAATGGAAGGCCGAAGCGAAGCGGCGCGGCCTGAGCAACCTGCCCGACACGCCCCGCGCGCTGGACGTCTGGAGCCGCAAGGAGACCAAGAAGCTCTTCGCCGACATGGGCGTGCTCTCCGAAGTGGAGCTGGATGCCCGCCACGAGATCGAGCTGCACAGCTACATGCTGAAGGTGCAGATCGAGAGCCGTGCGGTCGGTGATCTGGCGAGGAACCACATGGTGCCACCGGCCATCGCCTACCAGAACCGGCTCATTGAGAACGTCAAGGGGCTTCGGGACGTGCTCGGTCCGGAGAAGGCGGCGAAAGCCACGGCCGCCCCGCTGGCTCTCCTGGAGGAGATCAGCGAGCACATCAGCACGATCATCACCCTGGTGGACGAGATGGTGGAGGCCCGCAAGAAGGCCAACACCATCGAGGATGCCCGCGAGAAGGCCATTTCCTACTGCGATCATGTGCGGCCCTTCCTCGACCGGATCCGCTACCATACGGACAAACTGGAGCTGCTCGTGGACGACGGCATGTGGCCCCTGCCCAAGCTGCGCGAACTGCTCTTCACCCGCTGATCCTCCGGTGTTCCGGGGCCGGCGGTGCGCACCGCCGGCCCCGACCGCAGGCGGTGCCGGTGCCAACATTTGTTTACTTTCGCCCGGAACCAACCGGACTTATCCTGCACGATCCGATGCGTACACGCCTGTTCCTGGCCTGCCTCAGCGCCGGCATGCTGTTCTCCACCGTGGCGATGGGCCAGACCAAGCTCGCCGAGGAAGCGGATGCAGCCTTCAACAAGGGCTACTACTTCAACGCCATCGAGCTCTACAAGAAGGCTTACACCACCGAGAAGAAGGCCAGCGACAAGGCCGCCCTCATCTTCAAGGTGGGTGAGTGCTACCGCGTGCTCGGCGACGCCCAGCAGGCCGCCGTGTGGTACGAAAAGGCCAACAAGGCCCAGTACAGCGACCCCATCACCTACTTCCACCTCGGCGAGGCCTTGAAGGAGCAGGGCAAGTACGCCGAGGCCATCGCCGCCTACAACAAGTACAAGGAGAAGAACCCCGGCGACACCCGCGCCGACGCCGGCATCAATGCCTGCCAGGTGGCCCAGCAGTGGAAGGACAACCCCAGCCGCTACAGCGTGGACCCCGAGGTGCTGCTCAACTCCCAGCAGTACGACTTCACACCCGGCTTCAGCGACAAGAAGAACGAGGACGTGGTGTTCACCAGCACCCGCGCCGCCAGCACCGGTACCAACACCGACCAGATCATCGGCGAGGCCTTCAGCGACCTCTTCGCCAGCAGCCGCGACAAGCTCGGCAAGTGGAGCGAACCCGTGAAGCTGCCCCCCAGCATCAACACCGAAGGCAATGAGGGCGCGCCGACCTTCAACGCCAAGCGCACCATCATGTACTTCACCCGCTGCGCCTTCGAGAAGAACAAGGTGCACGGCTGCGAGATCTGGATGACCAAGAAGGTGGGCAGCAACTACAGCGAGCCCGAGCTCCTCGCCCTGCGTCCCGCCAACGCCGGCAAGGAGAGCAAGCTGGACACCCCCGTGGTCACCCTCGGCCACCCGGCCCTGTCCCCCGACGACCAGACCCTCTTCTTCAGCAGCAACATGAAGGGTGGCAAGGGCGGCAAGGACATCTGGATGGTGAAGCTGGACAAGGACGGCAGGCCGGTGGGCGCCCCCCCCAACCTGGGCGGCGAGATCAACACGAAGAAGGACGAGATGTTCCCCTTCAACCGCCAGGACGGCAGCCTCTACTTCAGCAGCGACGGCCACCCCGGCATGGGCGGCATGGACATCTACCGCGCCGAGAAGACCGGCGACAACACCTGGGGTCAGGTGGAGAATGTGAAGTATCCCATCAACAGCCCCTCGGACGACTTCGGGATCATCTTCGACGGCGAGGAGGAGCGGGGCTACTTCACCAGCAACCGCCCGGGCGGCAAGGGACAGGACGATATCTGGCGCTTCTACATGCCCGACCTGGTCTTCGCCCTCCAGGGCACCGTGTACGACAAAGAGACGAGCACGCCGCTGCCCGGCGCCAAGATCGAGGTGGTGGGCACCGACGGCACCAGCTACAACGCCCTGGCCGATGACAACGGGGGCTTCAGCTTCGCGGAGAACGGCCGCGACCGCTTCATCAAGGAGAACACCACCTACACCATCCGCGTCAGCAAGGACGAATACCTGGTGGTGAACGACCAGATCACCACCGTGGGCCTGGACGAGAGCACCACCTTCGTGAAGGAGTACTTCCTGCAACCCGCCCGCAAGGACGTGGTGATCAAGATGCCCGAGGTGCAGTACGAGCTGGGCAGCTTCGCCCTCACCCAGGCCGGCAAGGACTCCCTGGAGTTCCTCTACGCCACGCTCACGGAGAACCCCACCATCGTGATCGAGCTCGCCGCCCACACCGACTCGCGCGACAGCGACAAGCGCAACCAGGTGCTCTCGGAGAACCGCGCCAAGAGCTGCGTGAACTACCTCGTCAGCAAGGGCATCGACCCGGCCCGGATGCAGGCCGTGGGTTACGGTGAGACCAAGCTGCGCATCAGCGATGCCGAGATCGCCAAGATGAAGACCAAGGAGGAGCAGGAGGCCGCCCACCAGATGAACCGCCGCACCGAGTTCCGCGTGCTCAGCTTCGACCACGTGCCCAAGGAGCAGACCGCACCGGCCCCGGCGCCCAACAACTAGCCCCGATCGATCACGGAACGCATCCGCCATCCGGTGGGTGCGTTCTTCTTTTCCACCATGAGCACCACCGACCGCTATGCCCGGCGCGGCGTCTCCTCCGGCAAGGAGGAGGTGCACTCGGCCATCGCCCACCTGGACAAGGGCCTCTTCCCCAAGGCCTTCTGCAAGGTGGTGCCCGACACCCTCACCGGCAGCCCCGACCACTGCATCGTGATGCACGCCGATGGTGCGGGCACCAAAAGCTCGTTGGCCTACGCGTACTGGCGCGAGACCGGCGACCTCTCGGTGTGGCACGGCATCGCCCAGGACGCCATCGTGATGAACCTGGACGACCTGCTGTGCGTGGGGGCCACCGATCACATCCTGCTCAGCAGCACCATCGGCCGCAACAAGCGCCTCATCCCGGGGGAGGTGGTGGCGGCCCTCATCGACGGCACCGAGCGCTTCCTGCAGGAAATGCGCGATCGGGGCATCGACATCCGCAGCACCGGCGGCGAGACCGCCGACGTGGGCGACCTGGTGCGCACGGTCATCGTGGACAGCACCGTCACCTGCCGCATGCGGCGCGATGCCGTGATCGACAACGCCCGCATCCAGGCCGGCGACGTCGTGGTGGGCCTCGCCAGCACCGGGCAGGCCACCTATGAGCGCAGCTACACCGCCGGCATGGGCAGCAACGGTCTCACCAGCGCCCGCCACGATGTGTTCGCCAAGGAGGTGGGGGAGAAGTACCCCGAGACCTACGACCCCGGCACCCCGAGTGAGCTGGTTTACTGCGGCCAGGCCCGGTTGACCGATCCGCTGGAGGGCACCCCGCTCGACCTTGGCCGGGCCGTGCTGTCGCCCACCCGCACCTACGCCCCCGTGGTGAAGCAGGTCCTCGAGGCCATGCGTCCGGATATCCACGGCATGGTGCACTGCAGCGGCGGCGCCCAGACCAAGGTGCTGCACTTCGTGGAGGGCCTTCGCATCATCAAGGACGACCTCTTTCCCACGCCGCCGCTCTTCGCCACCATCCAGCGCATGAGCGGCACCGCCTGGCCCGAGATGTACAAGGTGTTCAACATGGGCCACCGCCTGGAGGTCTACGTGCCCGCCGCCCGCGCCCAGGAGATCATCGCCACCGCCCCGTCCTTCGGCGTCGAGGCGAAGGTCATCGGACGCGTGGAGGCCGCCCCCGCCAAGGAAGTGGTGCTCACCAGCCCCCACGGCACCTTCACCTATACCTGAAAGCGCTCTCTGCGCCCTCAGTTCCTCTGCGCCCTCTGCGTTCGGATTTCCGCCCTCCTCACCAAGCTCTCCGCCCTGTACGACCGCCGCAGCGAGATCGGCAAGCAGCTCGCCGACCCGGCCGTGATCGCCGACCAGCGGAAGTTCGTGGAGCTCAACCGCAGCTACCGCGACCTGGAGCCCATCGAGCAGGCCTTCCTGCGCTTCCGCAAGCTGCACGACGACCTGGCCGGGGCCGAGGAGATGCTGCGCACCGAGAAGGATCCCGACCTGCTGGAGATGGCCCGCGCCGAGCGCGACGACAGCCGCGCCGCCATCGCCGCCATGGAGGAGGAGGTGCGCCTGATGCTGGTGCCCAAGGACCCCAACGACGCGCGCCACTGCACCGTGGAGGTGCGGGCCGGCACCGGCGGCGATGAGGCCAGCCTGTTCGCCGGCGACCTCTTCCGCATGTACTCCCGCTACTGCGAGGGTCGTGGCTGGAAGGTGGAGGTGGTGGACGTGAGCGAGGGCACCGTGGGCGGCTACAAGGAGGTGATCTTCAACGTGCTCGGCGACGGCGCCTATGGCACCCTGAAGTTCGAGGCCGGGGGGCACCGCGTGCAGCGCGGGCCCGCCACCGAGGCCAGCGGCCGCATCCACACCAGCGCCGCCACCGTCAACGTGCTGCCCGAGGCCGAGGAGACCGATGTGGAGCTCAAGGAGAGCGACGTGAAGATGGAGACCGCCCGCAGCGGTGGTGCCGGCGGCCAGAACGTGAACAAGGTGGAGACCAAGGTGCGCCTCACCCACCTGCCCACCGGCCTGGTGGTGATGTGCCAGACCGAGCGCAGCCAGCTGGGCAACCGCCTCAAGGCCATGCAGATGTTGCGCACCAAGCTGTACGAGGACCAAGTGCGCGCCCAGGAGGCCGCCGTGGCCGCCCACCGGAAAAGCCAGGTGAGCAGCGGCGACCGTAGCGCCAAGATCCGCACCTACAACTACCCGCAGAGCCGCGTCACCGACCACCGCATCGAGTTCACCGCGCACAACCTGCCCGCCGTCATGAACGGCGACCTGCAGGCCCTCATCGACGCCCTTCAGCTCGCCGAACGCACCGAGAAGCTGCAGGCCGAGGCCGGGCTTTGAGCCATGCACCACGGGTGCAGCGAGGGCACGGCGAATCCCGGATCGCACTCCTCTGTGCCGTTGTGGTGAACTCTACGGAACTTCGTGCCCGATGACCCGCGCCGCCCTCGTCGACCTCATCCGCCAGCGCCAAAGCCTGCTCTGCGTGGGCCTCGACACCGAGGAGCACCTGCTGCCCGCCCACTTCCGCGAGGAGAGCCACCCGGTACGCGCCTTCAACGAGGCCATCGTGGAGGTGACGCACGACCTGGCCGTGGCCTACAAGCTCAACCTCGCCTTCTATGAGGCCCTGGGCGATCAGGGCTGGCTGGACCTGGAGGCCACCATCGCCTTCATCCGCAGCACCGGCCCCAGCTTCATCATCGCGGACGCCAAGCGCGGCGACATCGGCAACACCGCCCGCAAGTACGCCGAGGCCTTCTTCGACCGGCTCGATGTGGACGCGGTCACCCTCTCGCCCTACATGGGCCGCGACAGCATCACCCCCTTCCTGGGCCGGCCCGGCAAGTGGGCCGTGGTGCTCGGCATCACCAGCAACCCCGGCGCCGACGACTTCCAGTTGCTGCCGGTGCATGGCCAGCGCCCGCTGTGGAGCACCGTGATGGACAGCTGCGCCGCCTGGGGCGGGGCCGATGAGCTCATGTTCGTGGTGGGCGCCACCCGTGCCGACATGCTCGCCGAGGCCCGCCGCACGGCGCCCGGCCACTTCTTCCTGGTGCCCGGCGTGGGCGCCCAGGGCGGCGACCTCGATGCCGTGCTCCGCGCCGGCCTCACCGCCGATGGTGGCCTGCTGATCAACAGCAGCCGCGGCATCCTCTACGCCGGAGAGGCAGGGGAGGCCCTGCCCGCCGCCCGCCGCGAGGCCCGGCGCCTGCAGCAGGTGATGGCCCGCGCCCTCAGCGGCGTGTGAGCCACCGCAGGGTCCCGCGCAACAAGGCCACGTTGCCCCGCGCCTGCGGATGGTTCATGCCCACGGGCTGTCGCTCGGGTCCGGCCAGCTGCGCGCTGAACATCGCCGCTTCGCCCAGCAGCACCATCCGGCCGCGGCCCACCTCCAGGTAGGCGCCCTGTACCCAGCCTTCACCGGTGCGCCGCCGCGTGCCGTCCGAGAAGCGCCAGGCCGTGTCCGGCTCCAGCAGGGTCCACGCCGGGCCCAGCTCCAGCAGGGGTTGTGCATCCGGGGCCAGCCTGAACGCGCTGCCCGTGAAGGTCACCACGGTGTCCAGCCCGGCGGCCGGTCCTTCGGCCACCAGCCCTTCGCCGATGGCGAAGAGGTCCATCGGCCGCTGCGGCTCGCGCAACGCGAAGCAATTGCTCACCGCGAAGCTGAAGGCCTCCGCCAGCTCCGAGGCCGCACCCGCGAACGGCATGTGATCCGCCAGCAGCAGCAGCGCACCCCCGTCCTCCACCCACTTCCGCACGGCCGACACCTCCGCGGCCGTGAAGGCCGAAGGCGTGGGCAGCGCCCATTGCTCGGCGTTCGAGGGGTGCAGCGCGTTGGCGATCACCAGCACGTCCACCGCGTTCAGCGCCTCCGGATCGAACGCGGTGTCCCACGTGCGCACACGATGACCATCGGCCTCGGCCACACGCGTGAAGCCCTGGTAGCGGCCGTCGCGGGTGTGGAAGTTGCCGTGCGCCTCATCGATGACCACCACTGCGCCCTTGCCAGGCGGGAATGCCGCATCACTGAAGACCGGGCGAAAACCGGGATCCGCCACCTGCTGGGCACCCAGCCCACACGCGTTGAGCAACCCGAGGAGGACGAGCGACGTGCGCATGCCGCCAAGCTACCACCCTTCTTCGCACCAGGGCCCTGAAGGGACGAACGTTCCGTGGAGCGGTGTGCGGTCGGTCCCGAATGGATCGTTATCTTATCCGTCGTTCGGTTGATCTGAAATCCGTCAAGCCATGCTGTTGCATCCACGACCATCGCCCCTTGCGTGGCGCTCCGCTCCCGTCCACGGCCCGCTGCACGTGGTGCGCGACCCGGAGGTCGCCGCGCCGCACGACCTGCTCCTCGACCCGGCCTTCCCCTACGGGGAGGACCTGCTGCAGTTCATCTGGGAGGCCCAGCTCTTCGACCGCCACGCCCTGCGCACGGTGGACGGCCGACCGGTGGAGGTGCTGCACCCCGGCCGCATCCAGCGCGATGCCGGTCCCGACCTGCGCGATGCGCGCTTGCGGATCGGTGGCCAGGAGTGGGCCGGCACCGTGGAGGTGCACCTGCGCAGCAGCGAATGGGCCCGCCACGGCCACCAGCATGATCCCGCCTACGAGAGCGTGGCGCTGCACGTGGTGTACGAGCACGACGCCGAGGCGCGCACGCTCGGCGGCCGCGTGCTGCCCACCGTGGAGCTGCTGCCCCGCGTGAGCACCGCCAGCCTCAGCCTGTTCGCCGGCCTGTTGCGCGGGCGCGGGGCCGTGCCCTGCGCCGCCCACCTGCCCCCGGCCGAGCCCGGACGCCTGCACACCTGGCTGGAGAGCGTGCTGGTGGAACGCCTGGTGCGCCGCACCGCCGCCGCCGAGGAGCTGTACGGCCTGTTGCAGCGCGACAGCGCCGCCCTCGCCTGGCACCTGCTGTGCCGCGCCTTCGGCCAGCGCGCCAACGCCGAGCCCTTCGCCATGCTGGCCCACGCCCTGCCCTGGAGCGTGCTGCGCCGCGTGCGCGACGACGCCTTCCGGGTGGAGGCCCTCGTCTTCGGCCAGGCCGGGCTGCTGCAGGTGGACTTCGTGGACGAGCACCCGCGCCGCCTGCAGACCGAGCACCGGGCCTTGGCGCGCCTGCACGGCCTTCGTCCGGCCCCCGTGGCCGCATGGACCTTCGGGCGCCTGCGCCCCGCTGCCTTCCCCACCGTGCGCCTGGCCCAGCTGGCCGCTCTGGTGGCCCGCCTCGGCGGCGAGCTCACTGACCTGGCCGCCGCGCCCGATGTGCCCGCGCTGCGGCGCCTCTTGCAGGCCGACCCCGCGCCGTACTGGACCACGCACTACCGCTTCGACCACACCACGCCTCCGCGCCCCAAGCCCCTCGGGGCCGCCACGGTGGACCAGCTCATCATCAACGCCGTGGTGCCGCTGCTGTTCGTGCTGGGCCGTGCACGCGGCGACCAGGCCCTGCGCGACCGCGCCATCGCCCTGCTGGAACAGCTGCCCCCCGAGCACTACACCGTGCTGGCGCAGTGGACCGAGCGCGGGGTGGCGGTGGATTCCGCCGCCCGCGGCCAGGCCCTGCTGGAGCTGCAACGCCAGTATTGCACACCGCGGCGTTGTTTATCTTGCGGCTTCGGACGCCACCTTTTACGCGGCACGCGTCCTTAGGCCATGATCGACCGCATCAAGACCACCTTCGAGCGCCAGGCCTTCGGGGTTTGTGCCTGGTGGGGCGACAAGCTCAATATCAAGACCGAGCAGGTGCGGCTCAGCTTCATCTACCTCAGCTTCGTCACCGCCGGCCTCAACCTGGTGCTCTACCTGGTGATGGCCTTCGTGCTGGCCCACAAGGAGCGCATCAAGCGCCCCTTCGCCAAACGCAGCACCGTGTGGGAGCTGTAGGGCGCACCATGGTGACGGGCATCACGCGCCGGGTCGGGGACCGGCGTCCACCTCGGGGCCACGCGCAGCCCCAAATCGCGCAACTCTAGTAGGCCACTACGCCTGGTATTCTATCCGAGCCTCAGATCCGAGGGGACCGCAAGTGCCGATAAGTCTTGTAGGCCTTGAGCCTATTGCGCGTCTGGTTCACCTGCAGTCCCGCTCAGTCCTCTTCGGAGATCTATCGTGGGCAAGTGTAGAGTTGCGCGATTGAGGAGGCGAATTAGGCTCTTACAATGCTCCATTTAGACCATAATCATCATCAAATATTCAATAGAATTATCCCAAAACCAATCATGCCCACTATTACAATGAGAATGTCCTTGTAAATGAGCATATTAATAATAGATTTTGACTTTGGACGCAGAATGTATCCTACAGGAAATGCAGCAAGAATAAAGAATACTCCAATGATTGTCTTAATGGTTTCCATCCTAGGGACATTCAGTGCCACAGTCTTGTGGAAAGGTGTTGCCTATCCCCATTACCGCTGGGTCGGCAACGGCGGCTTCGAAACCTTTTTTAGTCAACTCCATTGTGGCTTCGGTTCCTGCTCCAGCTACAGCTGCCTCATGTGTAGGAAGGTTCAACGTACCTACCCCTCGTTTGGCCACCGACCCCAAGGCCCCAAAGAACACTTCAACCCCTAAGCGCAATAGGGCGTTCTCTTTTTTTCCCTTCCTGCCAATCAGCAACAACTTGCATGCCTGTCCCAAGGCCAGAAATTAGACCCCCAGCCGTCATAGCAGGAAGGCCGACTTCAGGTTGCCCCAAAATAAGTGGGAGGCTTGCCACTTGAACAATATCTCCAAACGCTTCTAACCTTTCGCCATCCTTTCGCAAGCCCGGTCCTGGTATGTTGGTTGGCCCGCCAACGGGCAATACAACCTGAGTATCCCATTGAGTAAGGGGTGTAAGAGTTGATTCCGTCGCGTGTGTTAGAACCGTCCCGCCAAGTAAGTCAGTCTTGGAGACGACTTGTCCGCCCGCAATGGTTTCGAGTCCTTCGAGCTCATTACTATCAATCACCCTGTTT
>OEIV010000679.1_pt1 | contig 17533 bp, 16 predicted proteins | sample 1539231 | NCBI WGS metagenome assembly OEIV01 (sample SAMN03794762, study PRJEB22550) | activated sludge metagenome | feature: wastewater treatment plant; material: activated sludge; isolation source: Wastewater treatment plant of a petroleum refinery complex | place: Argentina: Buenos Aires ...
GTTGGCTCAACTTCAACCCCTTCAACAAGTGCCGCAATCTTACCTAGTTCGGTGTTGGCACCTATTGCCACAACTACGCCTTCGCCGGAACCGCTCGATACGAATGTACCGCTGAAAAGCATATTCTTTTGATCACCAAGTGTTGCAGAAGTGGTGATTTCTTTAACTGTTTTTGCAGCAACCGTAGATTCGCCCGTTAAGCTTGCTTCGTTGACGCGGAGTTCCTCGGCGATCAATAGCCGAACATCTGCCGGTAACTTTTGACCTTCTTCAATAATGAGTATGTCGCCTGGGACAATCTCGGTTGCATCAATTTCAACAACATGGCCATCGCGCCGTACCTTAGCCCTATAAGCAAGTAATCCCTTCAGTGATTCAACTGTTTTTTCCGCTCTATATTCATTCAAAAAGCCGACGACTGCAATGGCAATGACAATTCCGTAAATAAGTAGTGATTCAGTACCAAGTTTTTGTTCTTCTACTAGACTAAGAATCATGGAGATGGAAGCAGCAACAAGTAGAACAATTATCAGCACATCTTTAAACTGACCAATAAATATTTGCCAGGCCGAAGTGCCCTTACCACTTGGTAGCTCGTTCTTTCCGTACGATTCCTGTCGCTTTTTTACCTCTTGAACTGACAACCCAATGGCGCTACTTTTTAACGCGCCAAGTGTCTGTTCTTTGGTCTGTTTATACCACTGTTGCTTGTTTTTGTTCACGATACTTCTTATGGTACACTAAAAGCATCTAAAAAAAGAAAATAAAGAATGCAAACAACTGATCTAGAACTTCAAATAGCCGCACAGTCAAAACAAATTGTTATGATTGCTGTTGTTGTATTGATATTCTTGGTTACTGCCTCAATTTTACTTAGAGACCGTGTACCAAAACTGAAACCCTGGCTGTTTGGTGCGCTAAGCGCAACGCTGATTCTTCCGACCATATATATGATTGGTAGTACAATTTACTTGAACACAAAGTCTGAATCTGGCGGACCGGTACACTGGCACGCAGAAGTAGAGTTTTGGGCCTGTGGCACTGAACTTGATCTACGTAATCCAACCGGTTTTCTTTCTAACAAAGTAGGAACAAGCACGTATCACGAACATGATGACAAGCATATTCACCTTGAAGGTGTGGTGCTAAGAAAAAGTGAAGACGCCTCACTTGGTAAGTTTTTGCGGGTTACTGGAGGACATTTAGATGAAACCGGTATAGGCGTACCGCTTTCTCAGGATGCTGCATACTGGACTGTAGGAGGTGAAAAACTAGATGGCGACGCGCAAGGCACTATGACCCAATTAGAACTAGAATCATACGTTACTTACAGCCCCGACGGCCCAGTTGCTGAGCTAAGAAACGGCGGAACTTGCAACGGGCAACCTGCCCAACTTCAGACATTTGTGTACAGCTTTAACAAAAAATCGAATACGTATTCTCAAAAGAAGATTAGCGACCCAGCAGATTATGTAATCCGCGATGAATCTTCATTAGGTCCGCCAGCAGACTGCATTATTTTTGAATACGACAGCGAAAAAGATCGCACAGACAAGCTATGTGAACAATACGGTGTCCGCGACGTTGTTCGCTGTGAATCATTCGGAGTAAAGCCAGATAAAAAAGAGGTTTGCGATATTTCTGAAGTTGAACCGGAGGAACTAGATGGTTGATTTACCAACACTTGGTCTTGTAATTACCTCTGCATTAATTGATTCAATTAACCCTTGCGCAATTGGAGTTTTGATTCTGATGGTGTCAGTTGTACTTGGCACGGGCAAAAGCACTAAACGTCTTTTGCTACTTGGTGGAGCTTACATACTGGCAATCTTCACGACCTACCTTGTTGCTGGGTTAGGTCTTGTTTACTTCTTTAGTGAGGTACCTATTGTTATTGCTGAATACATTAGTATTGCGGTGGCACTACTCGTAATTGTGGCTGGTATTTTAGAAATGAAAGATTACTTCTGGTACGGCAAAGGACCAAGCCTTCACATTCCTAAACGCTTTGTGAGTACCATCCAAAAAATGAGTGGTGGCGCAACTACTGTAGCAAGCGTAATGCTGATGGGAGCCTTTGTTGCGGCCGTTGAATTACCCTGCACCGGTGCTCCGTACCTGGCAATTATTACAATACTGAGAATTGATTTTAACTTTACGGCCCTACTGCTCATGGTGCTTTACAACTTCTTGTTCGTCTTGCCGCTGATTATTATTTTAATAATGATCGCCGGTGGTACAAAAATCAGCGCCGTTCAGTCTTGGAAAGAAGAAAAGAAAGGTGCCATGCGACTAATGATGGGCGTGCTACTTGCGGCACTTGGCTGGATTCTAATTCTTATAGCGAACGGCACAATTAACCTAGGGTAATTTATGCACAAGCGAATCATCAAACAAAAAAAACACACCGAGCACTATCAGCGCGACAAACTGCATCGCAGTATTCACGCTAGCTGTCTAAGTGTTCGTGATTTTGTTGGTGCTGCAGAATTAACAGCTAAACATGTTTGCGATGGTGTTGAAGAGTGGCTAGAACAAAAACATGAAGTCACGTCTGCAGACATCCGCCGTGTTGCCGGAACAATACTTTACAAATATAGTCCTTCGGCAGCATACATTTACGTAACAATTCACGACGTCAACTAACAAAAAGAAAGGCCGGTATGAAGAAAAACAAAAAACATGACTACGACCTTATAATTATTGGAAGCGGTGCTGGTGGCAGCGTAGCGGCGCATTTGGCGAACAAAGCGGGGCTGGTCGTGGCGATTGTTGAAAATGATCTTATTGGTGGCGAATGCCCTAATATTGGCTGCGTACCCACCAAAGCCCTGCTACAAGCCGCAGAGATATATGAAGCCGCCAAACATGGTAGCCGGTTTGGAATCCGTGGAACTACCGTTGGCTACAATTACCCAAGTATTAAAGCCTGGAAAGATCTGGCCGTTAAACGCACCGGCACCTACCTTGGCGAAGAAATGTTCACAAAAGAAGGTGTCAACATTATTCACGGCAGCGCCCACTTTATAGACCCAAATACCATTACCGTAGGTCGAGCACGCTTCAGTGCCAAGAATTTTTTAATTGCAACAGGTTCCACCGTAGCAATTCCACCAATCGAAGGTTTGCAAAAAACTGGATTCCTCACTTACAAAGAAGCAATCAATCTGACTCGGCCACCCAGAAGTCTTGCCGTAATTGGCGGTGGTGCCATTGGCTGTGAATTTGCTCAATTATTTGCAATATTTGGCACAAAGATACATTTAATTGATGTTGCTCCCCGACTACTAGCCCGTGAAGATCCAGAAGCCAGTGAACTACTTGTGGAACGTTTCAGTTCACAATATTCTATGTCAGTACATTTGGAACAAGTAGTTGAAAAGGTTGAACTATTTGGAGGCAAAAAAAGACTAGTTCTTCGCAATACTAAAACAAAGCAAACACACCAAATCGCCGTAGATGAAATTTTACTGGCAACCGGCAAACGGGCTTTGGTTGATATTGGTCTTGAAAATGCAGGTGTAAAACACGAAACAGCGGGAATTGCAGTAAATCGCTTTATGCAAACATCTGCCGAACATATATATGCCGCCGGAGACTGTGTAGGACCCTATCTATTTACGCATACTGCGACCTACCAAAGTCGTATAGCCGCTAACAACATATTACATCCACGCAAGCGCGTTTCTGCAGATTACCGTGCGGTGCCACGCTGTATATTTACAAACCCAGAAGTTGCCGCAGTAGGCCTAACGGAAGCAGAACTTAAAGATAAAAAAGTTGCATATAAAAAAGCGACCGTACCAATTACCGTTATTGGTCGAGCTAACACTTCAGATGTTCATGACGGATTTGTAAAGGTACTGGCTCACGCAAAAACCGGAGTCTTACTTGGCGCAACAATCGCCAGCCCACATGCCGGAGAAATGATTCATGAACTTGCACTTGCTGTACAAAACCGCATGCGTGCACAGCAAGTTGCCGATACGATTCACGCCTTCCCAACCTGGTCTGAAGCAGTACGAGTTGCCTGCGCCAAGTTAGCTAGGGTGTAACGACACTGTCTGACCGTTCTGTCATCTCGACCGACCTGTCCACCGGAGCTTTAGCGACGGTGGAATTGGAGAGATCTATTCCTCATAGCTTTAGGAATATGAAATATGCAAAATGGAATATGGGTTTTAATATATGGCTTGTTTCACGAAGTTTAATTACTGGATCCCGTACTCCGATACGGGATGACGGACCAAAAATTCTACATTCCAAATTCTATATTCTTCATTCTATATTCCATTCAAACCGCTTATGCTCGCAAAGTTATGAAATCCGTTGTATAATGAGCTCACGCAGTCAGTACGTGTATGGATCGTTAGTTAATCTCGGTACCAAAGTTACGTTACATGGTCGAACTGCAACAGATTAAACAAAGGATACATACACAAATGGCATATCGACTTTTCGTAGGCGGCCTACCATTCTCCACTACTAGTGAAGAACTTGAACAGCTTTTTGCTGCTCATGGTACGGTTGCATCAGCTCGTGTTATTACCGATCGTGAAACTCAACGTTCTAAGGGCTTCGGCTTCGTAGAATTTGAGAACGCCGATGAAGGTAAAGCAGCTGAAAAAGCCCTCAATGGTTCTGATCTTGGTGGCCGTTCTCTTACGGTTAACGAAGCTCGTCCTCAAGAGGATCGCCCACGTCGTGATTTCAACGGCGGCGGTGGTGGCAACGGTGGCGGTTCATTCCGTCAGCGCAGCTGGTAATTAATTACCACACCTAAAAAGACTCCCAGTAGGGAGTCTTTTTTTATCTGTATGCGTATATCTAGTAAATCTGAGTGCTGTCTACTTTCCATCCACCACCCTCACTAATAAGTCGGATGATGACACTACCGTCCGTATCACCATCTTTTTCTGGTAAGTTTTTTACCGTTCCTAAGTAAATGGCTTGGCCTTTTGTTAGACCGCTACCGACAAAGACTTCTTCTTTCACAATTTCTGGGTTTTCAGACTTCAGGCTCTTAGCAATATTTTCAATATACTTTTTATCGTTTCTAGCCTGCAATGACTTGCTTGTAAGCTTGTAAGTAGCGTCAACATCTTGCTGTGCAAGTTCTGTAATAAAGGTACTTGCTACTTCGCTGACGCCACTTTCGCTACTATTACCCGACCGACCAATACCGTAACCAGTAAAACCAACTGTTAGTATTACCAGTGCGCCCACTATTAGTTTAGCTTTTTGATTCATATTATTACCCTTCTATTTACCTGTTGTTTACTAATGTACCAGTTGGTGGTGAATACGGAGATTCAGAAACCCGCGGCTCGAGAGCTTTGTTCATTAAGTTATATGTTGTACTACCTAACTTACCGCGTTCCTGGTTTGGTACGTTTCTAGAATCTTGGAAATCCAATAGCTGATCTTGCATATCTTCATCAAAGAATCCATCTACGGCAATATTAGGATCAGCGATTAACGCAAGTGCCGTTTCTGCATATTCCACACACTCACCTTCTGCGCTTAGCTCAAGGTCATCAAATCCGTCACACGTAGGATACACCACAGACGCCTTTATGCTATTTTCAACACTCAATAGTTGTTCAATTTGCTCAGAGTAAGGAGCCATACCTTGGTAAATGTCTTCCTCTCCGTCATTTTGTTGTAGCAAACTTGTTGGCGTACTCAGTAGGGGAGCCGTCTCGATCTCTACAACGTTTTTCTGAACCGGACTACTCTGCTTTTTTGGAGTTGCCGAAGAGGTTGGAGCATCATCACTTTCTTCTTCTTGCTCTGCTTCCCGCCGATCAATCTCTTCTTGTACACTTTGTACTGAAGTGTGAACCGCACCAGCACCACAAGCTGGCAACAATTGAGCTTTTGCACTTTGGCAACTGATCGACTGATCTTCACCATTTTTGATTGCTTCTATTCTTGAGAGTGCATCTCCTATAGTAACTGTGTCGCCAAAGTAGTCACCATAAAGCACGTCTTGTGATGTAATATTTTTTCCAACACCCGTCACGAGTTTTAGACAGGTTTCAGAAAGGCCCACTGCAATACCATTCTTATACTTCCACACCATTTCTTCACAAGCTATTCGAGCTTTCTGGGGATCTGAATCTTCCAGCCAACCCCAGCCAGTTCGCGTCTTTCCATCCCAATCACCATAACCCTTCTGTTCCCATGCCTCAAGGAACACTTCCCAATACTTCGCGTTGAGTTGCGTATCAATTTCTTTCATTTTCTGACCGTCTGCAGTGAGATTCTTATCTTGATCTGCCCGCTTCTGAGCTGTAGATTGAGCACATGGTTGCGCAGCAAGGTGTTTCCAGAAGTTTTCACGAGTCCATCTTCCGGCATCTATTTCTTTCACCCACCAACTAACTCCTGTGCCTGTGCCAGCGTAACAGATCTGTTGATATGCAAACCATACGAATGCCCGCGTATCCATAAAGTCGGTTAGCTTAGCGTTGTACTGCGGGATTCCGCCGCTTGCTGTGGTAGTCGTGCTCGTAGTCGAAGCATTACCCGCAAATGGCGAACTTGCCGAACAACTTCTTCCATTCTTTTCTGAGTTTGCCTTGAACGCTTTCCAAACCTCAGGCTCTTTTTCGGTATTCAGACGATTCTTCCAATAATCGTGATTGGTCCCAGATTGCGGTATTGAAGAATAATTACAGGCACGATAGTATGCAGCAACCCGGGAATCACCTGAAGACGAGCTTGTTGTGCTTTCGCTGGTAGCTGCTGGTTGCTCGGTAGTTGTAGTCTTTTGCTTTGCTGTGGTAGTTGTTTTTGGAACCTTAGATTCATTCGGAAAGCTACAAGAATCATCCGCACTGGTTTCTGCAAGAAAAGCTCTGGCTACAGCCCAAGCATTCTCCCCATTGTCTAGACGTCCAGACCAGTAGTTTAGGCCTCCTGCATCTGGCTCACGGTCTAAACACGTCCGATACCATTTAGTAACTTCCGCTTGAGAGCCGCCCGCAAAGCTTTTAAATACGAACAAACCACCGACTAAAGCTATGATCATAATGACAGGAACTACTCGCTTCAAGTCAAAATTACTAAATTGAGTTAGTCCTCCACTCCCGGTAGTGGCGAACTTTCCTTCTTCGTCACGCAGTGGACCACGAGCAGGCTTGCGTAAATTGCCGAGAAATTGCCAGCGTGCTTTTGGTTTTTTGTTTTTGTTGACAGAACTTAGATCTACCTTATTGTCGCTCATATGTACCTTTTATAGTTTAGTTTTACTTATTAGCATAAGCGTATAATACCATGTTCGTACCTGTTATTCTAGCTGACTTTGCGCTGTGCTTTGTTGAGACTCGGAAGATAACGCAATAACCACACCAACTTCGCGCTGTGTACCAGAAACCTGGTACACCTGCGTCCAGGTAAGACTCCATGACGAGTCTTTTGAGGCAACTGGGAACACTAATGACATGCGGGCCTTCATACCAGGACTTAGTGTTACCGTTCCAGTTGTGTCGAGTCCATCTGACTCCGAGTCTAGTGATTCAATTGTTTCCCCGGTATCATCCACAACAGTAAACGCCGACTTTGTAATTGTTTTTGGTCGTGTTGAGTCAGCGTTCCCAATAAGCAAATCTACTTTCAAAAAACTGTCTGCATTGGCCGCCCCTTGAGTTGATTCTGGCTGGTAGTCAGAGTCAATCTTGTAAGCATTGACTACTAGTCCGTCCGATGCGATCAACTGTTCACCAAGAACACCGTCCGTTACTCCTTCTTTATAATCGGGCTTTATAAGCTCGAAAGAAAGCTCAGGTTCTGTTGACTCAGTATCTTTCTGTGATGTTTCGTCTGGTTTATCTTGCTGAGAGCTAGTATTAGACCCAGATTCCGCAGTTGCCGCAGTTTGGATGACCCCTTTTTTGTAGCCCATGGTATAAGCACCTAACGCTGTTCCGGCAAGAATCACAAGTGTCACCAAAACCATTACTGTAGTACGTAGTAAATTTTTTGATGATTTTGCTGAATTTGTTTGACTAAATTCTTCCATTGGTTCGGTCAACAAAGAATAGGCTTCGGGTGCAATTGTTGGGCTCGGCGCAATACCTGAATTTACCAGCGCAGCCTGGCCATAATTTGCTATGGTTGGATCTTGCACCCAAGGGGGATCAACCGGTGCTGAATATTGTAAATCTTGTTGCCATCCAGGTCGAATATCTTGCATGGGCTGACCAGGTGATGGCGCAGGCGCAGTCTGTGGTGTCAGAATAGGCGCCACAGTGACCGTACTTGGGTTGTAAGCAGGATCTTGGCCAGCCATCGGTGCCTGCTGGAACTGTGCTTGTGACGCAGAATATAACTGTGGGTTGTTACCCACCTGAGCATTCGGATCAAATCCACCATTTGGGTCCATTAAGCTTCACTTACCTTTTTATTACTAATACTGCTTATGATTATACAGAAAACATACAGAGAAACGAATAAGGCTCACGGGCTTAGCTGTGAGCGAATGAAATAAGGCAATGTTTTAGTACACTAAATTTAATCGAAACTTATCGACAGCAGAATATATTTATTGAAAATGCATTCAGAGGCTATTGTTCGGAAGGCAAGAGAGCTGGTTAGTGATTTGATGATGTAAAAAGACTAATTAATAGTGCGAGCAATGCCAAAACCCCAAAAAATAATGAAGCGTAGGCGAACCAAAACATATTATAACCTTTCACAATAAAGAGCCCGCAAAATGCTACTAGGCTAATTCCAAAAAGAACCATTGATATTTTGAAAAACAGATTAAGAGGCTTTTTAACAGTCAGCTTACCACTGTGAAACGAAAAGAGATGATATATTGGTATTAATAAGAATCCTAAAGCCATAAGACTAACGCCAGGCCACCTTACAGCTTGTCCGTTAGGACCATCTAACACAATATAGAGAAACCAACCAAAGGCAATTAGTGACGGGGAAAGAATCTTGAATATCATTACAAAAACTATACCATGAATTGACACGAATCAGATCCGGTATTAACGCGCCGTAAAAGTAACCAAAATAAAAACTCCATTCGAAGATGGAGTTCATATTTTGGTAGCGGGGGCAGGACTTGAACCTGCGACCTCTTGGTTATGAGCCAAGCGAGCTGCCACTGCTCCACCCCGCGGTATCTATCTTTACACTGATATTACCAATATTCTAACAGATTAAATCCGGTTATGCAACACTGGCCACATATTGCCGTATACGTCTTATGTCATCCTGAACTTGATTCAGGATCTAATTGGTAAACACTGGATCCTGAATCAAGTTCAGGATGACAAGCTACAAATTAGATTTTATTGAGGGCGTTTTTACCTTGAATAAACCTTACCCAAGAAGCAACATTTGCTTGCCAACCCTTGGGCCGGGACTTAGTTGGGGCAACAGTACTTTTAGCAACAGCGGCTTTTTGAGCACTGCCACTTCCCGGCAAATAGACCATAGCCTCTCCGGGAATTGCTTTGTTAAACTTTTCTCTAGCGGCAAGTTCTAAAAAGTCATCAGTTTTTAGATAAGCAATTTTATAGCGAAGATTTTGGTTCTCTAGCTCAATCAATGAAACCTCGGCCTGCAGTTGATTGTACTTCTGCTGTAGACGGTAGTTTCTTTGCATCGCCGTAACCGTGTTCCAAGCAAGTCCAAGCGAAATCAGCAGAGCTCCCAGCAGTAGTAGGTCGTCAAAAGTAAGATATTTTTTGAGGCTGTGCATTTTTTTATTTGCTTTCTGTACGTATAATTATACAATACTCCTCCACCCCGAACCACAATCTGATATAATTACTACCGTTGCCAGATTAATCTAGAATGAAGATCTCTGGAGGGGGTATAGCTCAGTGGTTACCCCGTCATTCGACAGGGCCATGTCGAATGACATGGGAGCACATTAATAATACAATCGAGAAATGCACTATGCTTATTATTTGAAGATGTGTAGTGGTCAGATATATACTGGCTCAACTTCTAATCTTAGGAATCGTATACTAGAGCATAATCGAGGAAATGTAACTACAACTAGTAAGTATTTACCCGTGATATTGATTGGATATGAATCATACCTACTTAAGTCTGATGCACAAAGGCGTGAAAAATTCATGAAAACTACAGAAGGCAAAAGACTTTTTCGGCAACAATATCGTGATGTGCTTTCAAAATGACAATCTGTGAGGGGGGCGTAGCTCAGTGGTTAGAGCAGTCGGCTCATAACTGATTGGTCGTTGGTTCAAACCCAACCGCCCCCACCACAGGTTTTCATTAAGAACTACAGCTGATTATCAAACACCGGGCTGGAATTATTTTTTCTTCTTATGTTTTAGTTCCGGAAATAAAGGTATGACAACACGATTGCCAAATGGATCTTTCTTTATGGTAACCGGCACTCCACGTTCCCTGGCTTCCTCATTTGGATCCACTAGCCGTACTTCGCCACTCACCTCAGGCGAGGACTTATACGATGGATGGTTATCAACACTCTTTTGAACAGCTTGACCACCAAGTAGTTTTTTACGGCGTATTTCTTCCTTCAAGGCCTGAACACGGTCGATTACTTCGCTCGGTTCGAGTAAAGTTTCGTGTACCACCGTATCATCTGCCACCCCTAGAATTCGTAACACTTTTGATTTGCTAGAAGGAACGGTTCCTGATGACTTCTTTGATCGATTTTTTGGAGGGGTAACGTTTTGTTCAAGCGGGCTACTAGGAATTGGCGTACCAACGGGGTATTCGTCACTAGTATAAGGACCAACATATCCAACACGGCCACCTGAAGCGGCATCTTTAGCGTCCTCGATATCTTCGCGAAGCGCTTCGAGTCTTGCCAATTTTTCTAGTTCTTCCGGCGACGTACCCATGAGGCTATTCCTTTGATTAAATAGATGAGTCTATTATATCATATGTTGTCAAATTATACAAGCATAAACCCTTTGAGCCTCTGCGCAACGTCATCTCGAGCGAAGTCGAGAGATCTGATTAATATGGTTAGTAGATCTCTCGACAAGCTCGAGATGACAGGATATGGAAGATGGCTGTATTTTAAAGTCGAATATAGCAGCTTCTGTACTATTCCCAGCGGAATACTCTGAAGGCGATGAAGTAGATTATGACACCCCAGGCAGCTAGCAGACCAAACTGTGGCAGTAGTTCAAATGCTGTTTTACCTTCGGTGATGATCATGCGAGCACCGTCAATAACAGGAGTAAGCGGTAGCAGATCTGAAACATTTTGAAGCCACGGGGGCATCAAGAATCGTGGGAAGAATGTTCCCGAAAGGAACATCATAGGGAATGCAACTAGGTTTGCCAGCGGTGCAGCTTGGTTTTCGTTTTTTGCCCAACCACCAACTGCTAGACCTACACCAAACAGCACAATTGTACCCATAATCACAAGTAGAAGCAGGCTCAGGTAATCTCCGCGCATGTTCAGATCGAAAACTGTTAGCGCAACTATAAACATGGTACTGACCGAAAGAATTCCTACAAATACATTGGAAAGTACGTTACCGGTAAAATACTGCCACACTCTGAGTGTAGTTGTGTGGTATCGTCGCAGAACACCGCGCTGCTTGAGTTTAGGAAATACACTGGTTGGCCCAAAAATACCCAGGCTCAATATTGAAAAACCAAGCAATCCGGCAAATATGAAGTCAAACTGTGTCAAACCGGCAGTTGCTGTAGAGGTTGTTTTTACTGTAAAAGGCGTTTGAACTTGCACAAACTTAGCGTTGAGTTCGCCAAAAACACTCTCTAAAATGGACCCTAGTGTCTGGCCAGCCTGTTGATTGCCTTGGTCGTACAACACTTCTGCTTGACCCGATGGGAACGTAGCGCCCGGCTGAAGGGCACCGAATTCTTTTGGCAAGATTATAGCCGCATCTAGTTCACCACGATTCATAAGTTCTTTTGCACCGTCAACAGTAGAAACATCTTCTTTTACCTTAAAAACGGTATCTTTTTTAATATCGTTAACGAAGTTCTTAGAAAATTCACTCTCTGATTGGTTAATCAGCGCGATATTGAAAGAAATGTCGTTGTTTTTGCCGAACAAACCCCCGAAAACGAAAAGGAAGATGAGTGGGAAAACAAAAGTAAAGAATATTGCAACTTTGTCGCGAAAAAGACGACGGATATCTATTTTGGCAAAAGTGATAATTGGAAGTATTTTTTTATACATAATTAATCTCTTAGATCTTTACCCGTTAAATCTATAAAAACATCTTCAAGATTAGCCTGCTCAACAAGCTGTTCTTTTTTAAAACCACGCTTTAAAAGCTGTTTAACGAGCTGTTTCGGGGTATCAAGAGCTATGATTTTACCTTCGTCCATAATTGCAATCCGATCACACAATATTTCAGCTTCATCCATGTAATGAGATGTCATAATTACCGTAACACCCCGGTTTCTTACCTCTTTAATCAAGCCCCAGAGGTTGCGTCTGGCCTGGGGGTCAAGCCCAGTTGTAGGTTCGTCTAAAAAGAATACTTTCGGGCCATGAACCAGTGCCGCTGCAATAGAAAACCGTTGGCGTTGACCGCCGGAAAGGTTTTCTACGTAACTGCTGGCTTTTTCTTCTAATTGCACTTCTTTCAAAAACGCCATCGCATCAACTTTTTCTCCGTATGTAGATGAAAAGAACTCAATCAGCTCTGTGAGTTTGGTTTTTTCTTCAAAACTTGGAGATTGGGGCTGTACACCAATTAAAGCTTTGATTTTTTCTGGATGCTTTTTGATATCTATACCACTGAGCGTTGCCTCACCGCCGTCTATTGGGCGAAGTGCTTCAAGCATTTCGAGTGTGGTAGTCTTTCCTGCACCATTAGGACCCAGAATTCCAAATATCTCGCCTTTGCTGACTTCAAAACTTACACCATCAACAACATTCACGCCGTCATACGTTTTAACAAGATTTTTGACTCGAAGAATTGGCCTGCTCTGTACTTTACCCATATATTTTTACTTTAACCTCTCGACGCTACAAAGTCTATGTTCTAATCTGACAATTAGTTGAGAACCGCTGTATACGTAACTGTTGAGGTGTATGTTCCAGCCGGCTTAGTCATATCTGCGCGCACACCATACCATACATTTGTTACGTCGCCAGATGGCGCACTTGAAGCGGTTACCTTAATATCCTGAGGTGCACCGAGCAACGGTACCCCTGCAAAAGTGAGGCTACTTGAAGGTTGGCTTGTAATTGCGCTGGTTGGACCAGCCCCAAACCCAAGTGCTCCATCTATACGATAACCCCATTCGTTCAAGCCTAAAGTTGCTGGTGAACCGGCTGTAGCGCTTATTGCAGGAATTACTTCACCACCATTTACAAGTTGGCTTGACGTACCTGACACAGACTCTAGACTTAGCGTATAGCCACCACCGCTATTGGTTGTAACGGTAACAATATCTTTGTCGATTGTTACAACACCAGATGGGTTGGTTGTAGCAGGCAATGTTACTGTGCCAGAGGTGGCAAGCGAGATGGTACATGTTTCATCATACGTGCAACTACCATAGACGCCTTCCCCATAATTTGTAGCAAGTACGAATGAAGGCACAAGGACAGCAACCAACAACACCATAACAAGCATAAGCTTTTGCTTCATAGTGAATATAATACCACGGTGCGCCAAAAATTAACTTTATATACATCTGTTGCACGGGTTGTGTTATATATTTTTTTTCATTATAATTACCCTAATGCTTGTGAGGGGTAAAATATAAACTATGCCTAGATTACCAATTGTAGGAAGCGATGACGGGACATGGGGAACGTACCTCAATGAATTCTTAGAAGTCTCGCTTGATAATACAAACGTAGATCTGGCTGAACGTGGCAAGCTAAAATCGGCTGCTGTTGATGATGCCGGTGCGGTAATGAACTCTGATACTTCAACTGCTTCAATGAGCTTTGTGGTTGATGAAGATAACATGGCATCTAACTCCGCCACAAAGGTACCAACACAACAATCTGTTAAGACCTACGCAGACACCAAAGAAACGAAAGCTAAGGTTACACCTATCGCTGTTTCAACCGCTACCGCTGCTGCGACTGCCGCGAAAGTAGCTACTACAGTTGGAGGCTCATATACTCCCGTTCTTGGCGATATTATATTTGTCACGTTCACGACTGCGAATACTGCAACCAATCCGACTATTAACATTGACGGTTCTGGAGCAAAGAGTATTCTTCTTGGAAATCTCAACCCTACTGGGGTGGCTATGGCAGGCACCAAGGTCATGATGTGGTATGACGGCACGGCCTTCCAGTTGTTTGGTTCACAACGAGTCTCGGACACTGATACAAACACAACCTATATAGAAGCGACCGCTTTTGCAACAGTATCTGGAACCACACAAGCAGCAGCAGTAAACCAAGGTTACATAGCTAACAACGCAGCCCAAGTAAACGTAACATTACCTGGAACTGTAGCGATAGGGCAGATCGTTCATGTTCTTGGACTTGGAGCTGGGGGCTGGCGAGTGACTGCTCCATCCGGAGACAACATTATACTAGAAGGCAACTCAACAGGAGCTGCAGGGTATATTTATGGCGGTCAATATGCGAGTGTTGCGTTACGTTGCATAGTGGCAAATGCTACATGGGAAGTAGTTAGCTACACAGGTGATATCACGACCGGTGTTGGTTATAGCACTGCTAAACAACCCCTTGACGCAGACCTTACAACACTGGCTGGTGCCGGAAATTCAACGGTACTGGCAGCAACTACCGCGTCATTTTTAACCGCAGATGAAACAAAACTTGACGGTATTGAAGCCCTGGCCGACGTAACAGACGCAACAAATGTCGATGCAGCCGGGGCAGTAATGAATACAGATACCGCTACAACAGACATGCAGTTTGTGGTCGATGAAGACGACATGGTTTCTAACTCTGCCACAAAAATACCGACACAGCAGAGTACCAAAGCGTATATTGATAATTCGTTACATGAGGGCACGGAACCTGGAACGGCTGGCATAAAAAACAAACACCTTGACCGCTGGTTCACGGCTATGGCAAACGCCAAAACAACACCGGTAAACATAGTGACGTTCGGGGATTCAATCTCTGGTTCAATATTTAACAATAACTACGACAACTCAAATGACCGACTATCCTGGTCTGCTAAACTAGCCAATCTGCTTAATAAGCGGCTCGGCATTTCAACCGCAACATCGGGATTCTTATACGCCAAGGGCGACAGTGCCGCACCCAGCATGACCGAAACCAACGGTTCAAACCCTGCTTCGCTTTTTACATGGGGGCTTGGTGGCTGGGCAGTTGAACTGGACAATACCGAATATGTTCGCCAAGAATCTAGCATGGACGGCATCTCAATCATGTACATCAAGCATTCAAATGGTGGTCAGATGCGGATTAGAGATGGCGGTGCTTCAGGCACAATACTTGCCACCATTGATACTTATGCAGCAACAACAGAAGTAGGGCATGTTTGGGATTCGAGTGCCTTAACCTATGCCAGCCATAACATATATATTGAAAACATTGATGCAGGCAAGGTTGTAGTGGTTGAAGCGTGCTATGTTCACTCTGGAACTCTTAGTAAGGGCTTCCGAGTTTGGCAGTCATGTCACGGTGGCTGGTGGACAACATTTTGGACACTGTACCCTAATATTGGTATTAACCAAGTAGCAAGAATGCAGCCAGACCTCATTATATCGGCTGGTGGCACAAATGATGACACCGGGAACATTGCTACTAGAAATCAAGATTTGATTGACGCATTGCAAGCAGCAGCACCCGATACCGATATTGTAATGTGGATTCCGTACATAGGAGCAACTTACACCACAGCAGACCGAGAATTGCTTATCGGCGTAGCAGAGACGAACAACCTTGCGTACGTTGACGCAACCGTTACTATGGGTTCACTTGTCCTGCCCCCGTTTTTATTCGATACAATTCACCCTAACGAAACTGGTCGCACTATGATTGCCACACAAGTTTATCAGGTAATAGGTGGCGACCCTTTTGGTACGCCACTTTATGAAGCAGTAAAAGCTCAAATTCCGACACTGACAAAAACGTGGAAAGGCTCCAATGGAACATTGTCTGTTGATCAGTTCTTTGAATCAATGGCACTACAAGGCACTCCAATATCTGGTGACGGTTTTGGGCTATACCCTAGCTACCTGTGGTCGGCTATCAATGGTCTTCCGGGGGCTGGTCTTAAACTAGGTAGTCTATACCTTGCCAAAGCTTCTGCTGATGAACTGACAATGGGTACAAGCACCAAGTTAATTTTAGCTGACCCGACAGGTGCAACTCATGCTGCAACCAAGGGCTATGTTGATTCAGGTACTATCACCATGACCAACAAAACCTTAACCTCTCCTGTTCTTAATACGGGCGTGTCTGGTACCGCCATTGTAGATGAAGACGACATGGCATCTAACTCTGCTACAAAGATTCCAACACAGCAGAGTACCAAAGCGTATGTAGACAATGCTGTTACTGTCACCGGGATGCCCGGTGCTTTGCCATATCGTTCTAAGTATCTAGACAACTGGCTTGCCAAACTGAAGGATTCAAATGATGCAGGTCCTTTAAATATTATTATTGTAGGTGACTCTATCGCTTCTGGATCTTCAACAGATTCACCTACAGCAAGGGGTTGGGGTTGGGTACTAAGCGATCTATTTGCTCGTAAAGATTACCTGTCCCGATACCCTGATACCCCAGATGTCGCGCAAGTTGAACCTGATGGCTGGACGCCTGCTCTTGCTGACTGGGGTAAAACTATGACCTCCTGTCAGGGAACCGCCACAAATACTGGGCTAGGCAGATATTCTTCTACCATGTCTAATGGTCAAGTAGCATACCACACCGCTACACTTGATGCTGTAAGTGTTGTGTACAATGTGAGCCCTACTGGTGGTCAAATTGAGGTCCGCGATGGACCCGGCGGCACTTTACTCACAACCATTGAAACAAACGGTACCACAGCCGCAGCCCAAATGTGGACTTCAAGCGCTTTAACCTACGGTTCACATACAATTCATTTAACCGCAGTCTGTGGCGGTGGTGAATCCGTGGTACTTAACGGTGTATATTGCTATTCTGGAAACCTTACTAGAGGTATTCGAGTTTGGCCAGCGGCTCGTGCTGGTATAAATACTGACACCGCAAGAACAGATACAACGTTCTTCTTAGATTTTATAGATACCATAAATCCTGATTTAGTTGTACTAGCCACTGGTGCAAACGATAGCGCGGCAAATTATACGTCGCGAATGCAAAGTCTTATAGATGACACCCGGGCAAGAACCTCTGCTGATATAGCACTTTGGGGTTGTTACCCGATAACTCGGCTTGCTAAATACCTGGAGTCTCAGTCGGTTCTTGCAAGAAATATAGCGCTTTCTAATAATCTACAAATTATTGACGCGTTTCTTGCACTTCCAGACATGAGACAAGGCCTCTATTTCCGTGACAACCTACACCCGAACGACAAAGGTGTAAAGATTCTTGCATGGCATGCTTATTCGGTTCTATCTGGCGACCCGCTAGG
>OEIV010000680.1_pt1 | contig 17528 bp, 12 predicted proteins | sample 1539231 | NCBI WGS metagenome assembly OEIV01 (sample SAMN03794762, study PRJEB22550) | activated sludge metagenome | feature: wastewater treatment plant; material: activated sludge; isolation source: Wastewater treatment plant of a petroleum refinery complex | place: Argentina: Buenos Aires ...
TCCACGCGCTTCGGGATGAAGTAGTACATGATGCCGAGGAAGCCGGCGGTCAGGAAGAAGCCGACTGCGTTATGGCCGTACCACCACTGCGTCATCGCATCCTGCACGCCCGAGAAGAAGATGTAGCTCTTCGGCTCGAACGGTGAGGTCGGTATGGTGAAGTTGTTGACGAGATGCAGCATGGCGATCGTGACGATGAACGCCAGGTAGAACCAGTTCGCCACGTAGATGTGTGGCTCCTTGCGCTTGGCGAGCGTGCCGAGGAACACCAGCAGGTAGATCACCCAGACGATCGTCAGCCAGAGGTCGGCGTACCACTCGGGTTCGGCGTACTCCTTGCCCTCGGTGATGCCGAGCAGGTAGCCCGTGCCGGCGATCGCGATGAAGAGCTGGAAGCCCCAGATCACGAACCACGGCGACCAGCGGCCGGCGAGACGCGCCTGGCTGGTGCGCTGCACGACATAGAACGACGTCGCGAGCAGCACGTTGCCGCCGAACGCGAAGATCACCGCCGAGGTGTGCAGCGGGCGCAGGCGTCCGAAGCTGGTCCACGGCATGTCGAGGTTGAGCGCCGGAAACGCGAGCTGCCAAGCGATGATGTCGCCGACGAGGAAGCCGGCGATGCCCCAGAACACGGCGGCGACAGTGGCCACGCGGATGGGGCCGTCGAAATAACCGTTGGCGTCAAGCGGGGAATACCCCTTGCCGCCGAATGCGTGCGTCATCACATAGATGGCGGCAACTGCACCCGCCAGCGCCAGCAGGACGCCGTGGAATGCCATTGCCGGAGTGGTGGTTTTGAACGCGACCACCGCGCCTATGATCGCGACGAGACCTCCCCCCGCGACAGCAAGCGCGTCGGAGAACGCGTGCCTCTCGACCGTTGTGTCTGTCATTTCACTCCTCGCCTTTCTGAGACAAATTCCAACCCCAAAGAAGAACAGACCTGATGGAGCAACATTTCTGTTCGCTGCTGCTTGGCCTTACGGCTTTGATATCGATCAACAGGTGACCCAAAGCCTTAGGGCTTCCGTGGCGAAAGTCACAAACCCTGATCGCTCGCCGCTCGAACCCGCGCGCCTGCAACTTGGCGCAATCCCGTCGTTTTTCTGCCCTATTTTGTCGTCCGCGGAAAGATGTCGTGGCCGCCAGCGCACCAGTTTCCCCATCGTGCGGCATGGCCGCGCAGCCCCGACCCCGGCCGTCGTCTCCGGGATCAGGCAGCGTCCTCGTCGATACGCAGTTGGTGAGTCTGTACGCCGCGCGAGGCGTAGTGCAGCAGCATGCTGCAGACCGCCTGTTGCTCGCTCGCATCGTCGACCCGGACGATGACGATGCCGCCGCCCGCCGTAAGATGCTGCTTCAGATTGTGGGCTTGACGCTCGAGCCCCGACATGGCGAACGCCGCCAGCGATACGTGCGGGGCATGGATGCCGGCGAGCGGACCCGTGCGCGGCAGCGGTACCGCCTCGTGCAGGATCTCTTGAATGCAGTCCGCGGGATCGACGTCCGGAGCGGTATCGATGCGATAAAGGCCGCGGCCCTCCCCGGGCACACGGCCAAATTGGTCGAAGGTGCTCGATTCGGCACTTGCGACGAGGCGGACCCGCTCCAACCCGAAACCGTGATTGGCGAGGTCGCGCAGAGCCGACTGCACCTCGACCAGGCCTTCGAAAAGGCCGATGGCGAGTGTGAGCCGGCGGGGTGGTCGCCGTGGCCGTGTGAGCTCGAGTGTATCGGGTGACATGGGCAGCTCCGCCGAGTCGCGGACGAACGTTCGCGGCGGCGGAAAGCCCGCCGTCGCGGTGTCAGATTGGGCAAGGCGGTCAGCCCTGAGCCATCTCGTGCAGTGCCGCGGCATCGCGGATCAGCACCGTCGTCGTGCGCGGCAGCGCGATGATGCCGGCCCTTTTCAGCTTCGAGAACGTGCGGCTCACGGTCTCGATGGTGAGGCCGAGATAGTCACCGATGTCGACCCGCGTCATCGGCAGCTCGACGCGCGACGGATCGGCTCCGGTCTCGCGATTGCGCCGGGCAAGGGCCAGCAGGAACACCGCCATGCGCGCTTCCGCCGATTTCGCGGCGAGACAGAGCATGTGCTCGCGCGTCATGGTGAGTTCGTCGGCCGCCAGCTTGAGCAGGCGCTTGGCGAACTGCGGGCGCGTCTCGATGAGCTGGTTCAGCAGGTGGCGTGGGATGCGGCGGACGCGCACCTTGGTCAACGCCTGGGCGCTGAACGTCTGCGTCGAGGGCGAGCAGTAGCCGATTAGGTCGCCAGGGAAGTAGAACGAGACGACGTGGCGGTGCCCGTCCGGGAGCAGGCGATAGGCGCAGATCACGCCCTCGACCACCTCGAGGATGTGAGACGACTCGTCGCCTTCGAGAAACAGATCCTCGCGGGCCGAGTAGACGGAGGGCATGGCCTGGACCAGTTGCTCCGTGATCGGCTCGGACATTTCATCGCGACGGGGCGGAAGCGGCAGTGCAAATACGTTCCGCGGGCTGTCGCTCACGGTATCCGGCATTGCAGAAAGGGCGAGCATGCGAGGTCTCCTCCGTGCCATTCTTCCTTGACGGTGATCTAACCAGCGGCATGTCTCACTGATTTCTGTCAGTCGTAACGGTGTGTAACGATTTGTAACGGGATGGCGGAGGACATAGCCTCCACCGCTTTTCGCGTGCTGGCCAAGCGCCGAACAGTGCGGGGAACGGTGGCGGACGGGCGTGGTGCGGAGGAGGTCGCACGCGGCCCGAGGCGGCCCGGGTCGGCAGGTGGGGAAGTCCCGGCCCCGTGTGGAGTGGATGCAAGCGATGCGACGGTCATGAGCGAAGGCCATAACGTCAACATCCTGGTGGTGGACGACGACCAGAAGGTGCGCCTGTTGCTCAGGCGCTGCTTCGAGGGTGAGGGATTCCAGGTGGCCGAGGCCGCGCGCGGGGCAGACGTGCTGCCGGCGCTGGAGGGGCGCACGTTCGATCTCATAACCCTCGACCTGACGCTGCCGGACACGGACGGGTTGGCTGTGGCGCGCGCCGTGCGCGAGCGCTCGCGTGTTCCGATCATCATGGTGACGGGTAAGGGCGATCTGATCGACCGCGTGATCGGGCTCGAGGTCGGCGCCGACGATTACATCTCGAAGCCGTTCCATCTGCGGGAGGTGCTGGCGCGCGTGCGCGCGGTGCTGCGGCGAACGGCGGCGGAGGCCAATGCCGCGACGGGAGCGGCGGTGCGCGAGACGAAGAGCGCACGCACCCGCCTTCATTTTGATCGCTGGGAGCTCGACCCCGACATGCGCGAGCTGCGCGACGCCAGCGGCGCTTTGTGTCCGCTGACCACGGCCGAATTCAGCCTGCTCTCGATCTTCGTCGAGCACGCCAACCGCGTGCTGACCCGCGATCAGATCATGGATCTGCTCAAAGGGCACGAATGGTCGCCACTCGATCGCAGTATCGACAACTTGGTGGCGCGTTTGCGCAAGAAGATCGAGGCCGTGCCCGACGATCCCACGCTGGTGAAGACGGTGCGGGGGCTCGGCTACGTGTTCACCGCGCGGGTCGGGCACTGAGAATTCGGACATCACGGCCCGCCTGGCCCGTCCGCGCCGAGGAATGCGCCCGGGAATCACGTCTCGTGGCGTTCCAGGGCCTCGGCGAGGGTGCGGGCAAGCTCGCTCTGGTGGTAGGGCTTGCGCAGGATGATCTGGCCGGCGGATTCATGCTCGTCGAGCGTCAGCATGGCTTCCGCGTAGCCCGTCGTCAGCACGACAGCCACATCCGGAAAATGCCAACGGACTTCGCGCGCCAGGTCGACGCCGTTGATCCCGCCCGGCATGACGACATCGCTGAACACGAGGTCGATGTCGGCGCCCGCGGCCAGGATCTCGAGTGCCTTGACGCCGTTCTCCGCCTCTTCAACCGCATAGCCGAGTTCGGTGAGGCGACGCAGCGCCAGTCGGCGCACGCTGTCGTTGTCCTCGACCACGAGAATGCGCCGCCCCATGCCGCGCGGAGCGGTCTGAGGCGGGGCCTCGACAACCGGCATCTCCCCGGCCTCGGCGACGGCGGGCAGGAGCAGTTCGACGGTGGTGCCGCGGCTGACGGCGCTGGCGATGGTCGCGTGCCCGCCCGACTGCTTGGCGAAGCCGTAGATGGTGGCGAGCCCCAATCCGCTGCCGCGACCCTTGTCCTTGGTGGTGAAGAACGGCTCGAAGGCGCGCTCCTTCACCTCGGGCGGCATGCCGTGCCCGGTGTCCGAGACCGACAGGCAGACGTAGCGGCCCGAGGCAAGATCGGGCGCCTCGGTCACGGAGCTGTCGCCCAGGCAGATGTTGCGCGTCTCGATCACCAGGCGTCCGCCTTTCGGCATGGCGTCGCGGGCGTTGATGGCGAGGTTCAGCACCGCGTTCTCGACTTGGCCCGGATCGACCTCGGTGAGGTCGAGATCCGAAGAAAGCGCTGTCGAGACGTCGATGTCCTCGCCGATGGTGCGCCGGATCAGCTCCATCAGGCCGAGCACGAACTCGTTGAGGTTGATGCGCCGAGTCTCCAGCATCTGGCGTCGGCCGAAGGTGAGCAGCCGGTCGGTGAGGCGCGCGCCCATCTCGGCGGCCTCACGCGCCTCGCGGGCGAGGGCGAGAAGGTTGTCGTCGCCGTGAAGGCGCATCTCGATCAACTCGATGTTGCCGAGCACGACGGTGAGAATGTTATTGAAATCGTGCGCTATTCCGCCGGTGAGCTGGCCGATGGCCTCCATCCGCTGCGCCTGCATGAGCTGCGCCTCGCGGCGTCTCTCCCCGGAGATGTCGCGGATCAGCTCCAAGAAGCCGAGTTGCTGATTCTCGGGCGTGCGAATCTCGGTGCGTACCACCGCACCTGGAAACACCTCTCCGGTCGGGCGGCGGAAATGGGCGATGTGGTGGCCCGAGCTGTCGGTCTGCGGGCAGGGGCTGCACGTCGCCGCATCGTGGCGCAGCCACTCCTCCCTGCTCTCGAAAATTGGCTCGGGAGTGGAGCGCGCGAGGCCTTCACTGGTGCGGCCGAAGACCCGCTCGAACGCCGGGTTGACGTTCTGCACCATCCGGTCGCAGTCGCTGATGACGAGCGGATCGGGCAGGCAGTCGAACACCACGCGGAACAGCGCCTGCTGGTGGACGAGACTGTCCTCCGCAACCTTCTGGCGGGTGAGGTCGATGAGCACGCCGGTGAAGAAGGTCTCGCCACCGATGCTGTATTCGCCGACCGACAGGTGCAAGGGAAACAGCGTGCCGTCCTTGCGCACGCCCGTCACCACGCGGCCGATGCCGATGATGCGGCTCTGCCCCGTCTTGAGGTAGCGGCTCATGTAGTCGTCGTGGCGTTGAGCGTCCCCGGCCTTCATGAGGATCGCGACGTTGCGGCCGAGCAGCTCCTCGCGTGAGAAGCCGAACATCCGCACGGTCGCCGGGTTTACAGTCCGGATGATGCCGCCCGCGTCGATGCCGATGATTCCGGCAGCGGCCGTTTCCAGAATGGCTTTGAGCTTCAGCGCCTCTGCCTTGGGCTCGATCTCCGCCGATTCGGCCAGATCCTTCGCTCTGCTCGCGTCGTTCATGCGCGTCAAACACCCGAAAAAGCCGTCGTAGGTCAGATTCTATGCCCGTGATTGGGGTATTGCCGCAACATGCGTCAGTCTATCGCAAAGCAGCAAAAAGAATTCATCGCCGTTCAAAAAAATGACGCGCGACGGAACGCGCGCAGAATTCGAGTGCGGCGGCAGCGGAGAATCGTGAGCCGCGGGGAAGGACTTGCGTCACGATCCGCTGTCTTGCGTCAGGCGTGCGACAATCGCGACAGCGGTCAAAGCGCCTCAATTTCGGGCATCACAACGCCTGGAAATCGACCTTGAGCCGCTGGCCGCGAGTCGCCTAGCCTCGAATCATAACAAGCAGCCGAGGGATGGACGCCCAAGACTTCAGCACCCTGCCGTAGAGGCAGGCTGGTCGAGCCTTGGAGAAGCATCCATGATCGAGATCGTCATGTCGGTCTGCATAATTTCCGAGCCCACGCGCTGCGAGGACGTTCGCCTGAATTACATGGCACAGTCCGTAACACCGCACCAGTGCATGATGAACGGGCAGGCCGAGATGGCCAAGTGGATCGAGGAGCATCCGAAGTGGCGCGTCGCCAAGTGGCGCTGCGGCCCGGCTCGCCAGATCGCCAAGGCGTGAGCCGTCGCTCGACCGAGGCGGCCTGCGATGACCGCGGGCCGTGGCGGGGGTGCTTTCAGCGCACCTTCAGCCGCTTTTGCCACCGAGCTCGATGACGACCCGGCGCAGCGTCGGATCGTCGTCGGGAGTCGTCGAGGTGAAGCCGAGCGATAGCGCGAGCCCGAGCATGCCGGCGTTTTCGGCCAGCACGTAGCCGATGATCCGTTTCAAGCCTTCGGCACGGCCGTAGTCGATCAGGTGCTGCATCAGCCGCCGCCCGAGCCCACGCCCCTTGAGGTCGGATCGGATCAAGATCCCGTATTCGGCGGTTTCGTAGTCGGGGTCGGCGTTGAAGCGCGCAACACCGAGCAGTTCGCCGATGTCAGAGAGCGCGACGAAGGCGATCTCACGCGCATAGTCGACCTGCGTCAGCCGCGCGATGAACTCGTGCGACAGGCCCTTCATCGGCGAGAAGAAGCGCATCCGGCTGTCGGAAGCCGTGACGTCCTTGAAGAAGCGGGCGTAGAGGTGCTCGTCTTCGGGGCGGATCGGACGGATCAGCACAGGTCCGAGCTCGGGAAGCTGGATCAGCCGCTCCCATTCGATGGGATAGGGCCGCAGGGCCATCGGTCGGCGCGGCTCGGCCGCTTCGTCGGCGACGCGGACACGCGCGTCGAGGGCGATGACGCCGTTGTGGTCGGCGATCAGCGGGTTGATGTCGAGCTCGCGTACCTCGGCAAGGTCGCTGACGAGCTGGCTGACCTTGACCAGCGTGTCGCAGATCGCGTCAAGGTCGGCGGTCGGGCGGTCACGATATCCTTGCAGCAGGCGCGATATCCGGGTCCGCGCGATCAGGTCTTCGGCGAGCTTCAGATCGAGCGGTGGCAGTGCGAGGCATGTATCGCGCACGACTTCGACCGAAGTTCCTCCCGCGCCGAACATGACCAGCGGCCCGAAGGTCTGGTCCTCCGAGACGCCGATGATGAGTTCGTGTGCGAGTCGGCGGCGCACCATCGCCTGCACCGTGAAGCCGGCGATGCGGGCATCGGGATGGGACTTCGCGAGGCGCGCCAGCATGCTTGCCGCAGCGCCCTCCGCGGCTTCGGCGCTGTCGAGATTGAGCGCGACGCCACCGACGTCGGATTTGTGGGTTATGTCCTCCGACAGGATTTTCACGACGACGGCGCCGTGCTCCGGCACGATGTCGGCCGCCGCTGCACGCACCGCCGCTGGCGTCGGCGCGAAGCACGTCGGCACCGTCGGTATGGCGTAGCAGGCGAGAAGCTCCTTGGCCTCGAGCTCGCTCAGCAGCGTGCGGCCGCTGGCGAGGACGCTGGCGATGATGGCGTGGGCCTTCGCGCGGTCCGGTTCGCGGCCGATCGTGCGTGACGGGGGCGCGCGCAAGAGCTGCTTCTGGGCGCGGGCGTGCGCGACGAGGTGCATGAACCCCTCGACGGCACTGCTCGGCGTCTCGAACGACGGGATTCCCGCCGCCGCGAACAGATGGCGTGCGTCGTCGGCGCCGGTTTCGCCCAGCCAATTGGCGACGACGGGCTTCGCCCGCCCGCGGATCTCCTTGTCGCGGTCACGCGCGGCGATCACGGCTTTCGCGGCTTCCGTGCTCGAGGCGACGGCGGTCGGGCAGTTGATGACGAGCACGGCATCGGCTGCCGGATCGCCGAGGGCAGCTTCAACCGCGGCTCCGTAGCGCTCGGGACCAGCGTCGCCGATGATGTCGATGGGGTTGGCGCGCGACCATGTGTTCGGCAGTGCCGCGTCGAGGCGCGCAATCGTCTCCTGCGACAGTTCGGTGAGAGTGCCCGCAAGATCGACCACGCGGTCCGTCGCGAGCACGCCTGCGCCGCCGCCGTTGGTGACGATGGCGAGGCGCTCGCCGTAAATGCGCGGCATGCGCGAGAGAACCTCGGCGGCGTTGAACAGGTCCTCGAGTTCGAACACACGCAGCAGGCCGGCACGGCGGAAGGCGGCATCGTAAGCGGCATCGAGGCCCGCAAGCGCGCCCGTATGCGAGGTAGCGGCCCGGGCGCCGGCGGCGTGGCGGCCCGACTTGATGATGATGACAGGTTTCGAGCGTGCCGCGCGGCGGGCGGCCGACATGAACTTCCGCGCGTGCGTCAGCGCTTCCATGTAGACGAGGATCGCCCGGCTGTCGGTGTCGCCCGCGAGATAGTCGAGCAGGTCGCCGAAGTCGACATCGGCCATGTCGCCGAGCGAGACGACGTGGGAGAAGCCGATCTCGCGGCTCGCCGCCCAATCGAGAATGCCGGTGACGAGCGCGCCAGACTGCGAGAGAAAGGCGAGGTCGCCGCGCGGCGCCGCGATGTGCGAGAACGAGGCGTTGACGCCGCGCTCCGGCAACATCAGGCCGATGCAGTTCGGTCCGAGCACGCGCAGGCAGTGGGGCCGCGCCGCATCGAGCATGGCTTGGCGCAGCTCGCCCTTGATGCCGGCGCTGATGACGACGACGGCGCGTGTGCCGCGCCGGCCGAGCTCGGCGATGATGCCGGGGACCGTCGGGGCGGGTGTCGAGATCACGGCGAGGGATGGGGGCGCGGGTAGCTCGGCGATGCTGCGATAGACGGTGCGCCCCTCGATCGTGCCGCCCTTCGGGTTGACGAAATCGAGGCGCCCTTCGAAGTCTGCCGCGAGATTGCGCGCGAGCCATGCGCCGACACTGCCCGCCTCAGCCGATGCACCGATGAGGGCGACGGAATTCGGCGCGAGCATGTGCTCGAGATTGCGAATGGTCACGGGGCTGCTCTTTCTTCTGGTGGGGTCGACGTCTCGGGACGACAGGGCGGGGGCGAAGGCAGGTCGACGCTTTCGCGGTTTCGAGCGGGCTCGGCCCGGACTCGATGCTGCGACGCAGCAAGCATGACATTGGTTTATGTCAAAGCCATTCCGTGTGCGAGCCCGAAGGCTCGGCTTCCCCTGCAAGGCAGACTGGCATGTTTTGAATGGGCCGATTGACCGGGCCGACGATTTGCCGCACGGGTGGCGACGCGGCTCACACGTACCGGCACGACGACCAGAACGCCGGAAAACGAAACCCGAGGAGGAACCCCATGGCTGACGAGACTGGCCCTCACTTCGCGACACAAGCGATCCATGCCGGCGCCGCGCCCGACCCGACCACGGGTGCCCGGGCAACGCCGATCTACCAGACCACCTCCTACGTCTTCAACGACGCCGACCATGCCGCAGCGCTGTTCGGGCTCGAGGCGTTCGGCAACATCTACACCCGCATCATGAACCCGACCCAAGGCGTGCTCGAAGCGCGCATGGCGGCGCTCGAAGGGGGCACGGCGGCGCTCGCCGTCGCGTCGGGCCATGCGGCGCAGTTCCTGGTGTTCCACACGCTGCTCGAGCCGGGCGACGAGTTCGTCGCCGGACGCCAGCTCTATGGCGGATCGATCAACCAGTTCAACCACTCCTTCAAGAAGATCAACTGGCACGTCGTATGGGCGGACTCGACCGATCCATCATCGTTCGAACGCGCCATCACGCCGCGCACCCGCGCGATCTTCATCGAGTCGGTCGCCAATCCTGGCGGCATCGTCATCGACATTCCGGCCATCGCCGCGATCGCAAAACGAGCGGGCTTGCCGCTGATCGTCGACAACACGCTGGCGACGCCGTACCTCTGCCGGCCTAAGGAATTCGGTGCCGACATCGTCGTGCATTCGCTGACCAAGTTTCTCGGCGGTCACGGCAACTCGGTCGGCGGTGTGCTCGTCGATTGCGGAACGTTCGACTGGTTGGGGGCCAAGCACCGCTACAAGACCCTGGTCGAGCCCAATCCGTCATATGGCGGCATGAAGCTCGCGGAGGCGTTCGGGAACTTCGCCTTTGCCATCGCGGCGCGCGTGATGGGGCTGCGCGATCTCGGGCCGGCCATCTCGCCGTTCAACGCATTCCTGATCCAGACCGGCATCGAGACGTTGCCGCTGCGCATGCGTGCCCATTGCGATAACGCGCTCGCCGTCGCAGCCCACCTCGAGAAGCATCCGGCGGTGGCGTGGGTGAATTACGCTGGGTTGCCGTCGAACCGCTATCACGCGCTGGCCCAGCAGATCGTGCCGAAGGGCGCGGGCGCCGTGTTCACATTCGGGCTGAAGGGCGGCTACGAGGCGGGCGTCAAGCTGGTGCAGGGACTCAAGCTCTTCTCGCACCTCGCCAACATCGGCGATACCCGCAGCCTCGTGATCCATCCGGCCTCGACCACCCATCGCCAACTCACCGACGAGCAGCGCACGGCGGCAGGGGCGGGATCGGACGTGGTTCGCCTTTCGATCGGCATCGAGGACAAGGCCGACATCATCGCCGATCTCGACCAGGCGCTGGCGGCGCTCGGGTGACGAAGCGGTTTTCCTATTCGCATGTTTGATGCCGGGGCTGCCGTCGATCGGCGGCCCCGGATGTTTCCCGCTGCCGTTGCGCCTCGCACTCAAACAGCGCGCGACGATCGGAGCGGTGTTTCATCCCGCGTAAGCGGGCTCAGCGGCCAACGACCGCTGGCGCCAGTGCGCCGTCCTTCACATCTGCGACGTCCGATTGAAGCGTTTGCCCACTCACTTCAGCCCGCGAAAGCGGGCTCCGGCCGCGACTGCGGCCCGGCGCCAGTGCGCCGTCCTTGACAAAAACGGTGCCCCTGGAGGGCACAGACATGTTTTATTGCGGTGCGCTATGATCAGATTTAATATGCATATTGTAAACAGTTACTTGCCTTTCGCTCATCTCTACGCTGACCACCGCTGAACATAGTTTCTCATGCTAAAAGGTGGACCAGAAGGGGGACTGAAAAAGGTGGACTAGAAGGTGGACCGGAGGAGTCTCCGATGATCTACGCCACGCTCAATCCGATGAAGGCCAAGAACCTCGGGCCGGGCAAATGCGCCGACGGCCAGGGCCTGTGGCTCGTGAAGCGATCCCGCCAATCCGGCAAGTGGGTTCTGCGCCTGATGATCGGCGGCCGGCGCCGCGAGATGGGTCTCGGGCCGTGGCCCGACATCTCCATTGCCGATGCGCGGACCCGTGCCTCCGACGCACGCCGGACCGTACGCGACGGCATTGACCCGATCACCGAGCGCGAAGCGAAGCGCAGTCGCGCCAAGCGCCTCACGGTCGCCGAGGCGATCGACGGCTGCTTCGCCGCACGGCAGGCTCAGTTGAAGTGTGACGGCAAAGCCGGACGCTGGCTTTCGCCGCTGCAGACCCACGTCGTTCCGGCGATCGGCGCGATGGCCGTCGAGGACGTCGACCAGCATGCCCTCAAGGAGGCGCTGGAGCCGATCTGGCACACGACGCCGGAGAGTGCCCGCAAGGCCCTAAACAGGATCAGCCTCACGCTCAAGCACGCCGCCGCGCTCGGGCTCAAGGTCGATCTGCAAGCGACGATGAAGGCGCGCGCGCTGCTCGGCAAGCAGCGGCACGAACCGCAGCACATTCCGTCGATGGCGTATCAGGCCGCGTCGTCGTTCTACCGGTCCCTCTGCGACAAGCCGCAGATGACGTGCCTGGCGCTGCGCTTCCTGATGTTGACCGTCGCCCGCACCGGCGAGATCCGCTTCGCGCTCGTCAGCGACATCCAGGACGACGTCCTGATCGTTCCGGCGGCGCGCACCAAGACCGGCGCCGAGCACCGCATCCCGCTCACGGCCGAGGCGTTGCGCGTGCTCGCTGCCGTGCGGCGGCGGAGTGGGCAGACGCTGCTGTTCCCGTCGCCGAGCGGGAAGCCGATGTCGGACGCGACGCTCGCGCGCTTCATGGAGCGGGACGGACTGGACGCCCGACCGCACGGCTTCCGCGCCACGTTCCGCACCTGGGCAGAGGAGCAGACCGACGCGCCCTACGAGGTCAAGGAGACGATCCTCGGCCACAAGGTCGGCAGCAACATCGAGCGCGCCTACCAGCGCTCTGATCTGCTGCAGCGGCGGCGAGTGCTGCTGCAGCGATGGACCGAGTATCTGCTCGGCGCGACCACTGGTGGAGAGGGGTGATGCTGGCGCCGCGGGGCAATGGACGGAATGGTCAGATAGCCGTCGTCATGTGTCGAACGCGATGGGCCAGGAGCGGCTGTCTTGACCGTATGTTGGCCGGCCACGAAATCGGTCGCAGTGGAGAGAGGTGCGGTCACCACAGCTGACGCCAACCGCGCGTGATTTGATTACTTCGTACGCTCAATTAAGCTGACCGATTTTCGGAACGCGACATCCCGAAGCCCCAGGAAGTCAAAAATTCTTGACGACGTGGATTTCTCGACCGTGAAGTCGATGAGGGGCTTCTCATCAAACTGAATACAGAGGAGGGACGCGGCCGCCGCGATTACCTCGACGTGAAGTCCATTGAGCGGCTCTGTCGCTTCGGGTTCAACGACCAGATGTGTCTGTCCGAGTTTCCCGCGCTCATGCTTCGACTCTGGACCACCGAACGTAATGGCATCTGCCGCCGCCTCCATCTCACGCTGTCGTTCATCACGCTCGGAGTCGTGATGTACTCCCCCAAGCTTGTTCGCGACGAACTTGATGATCTCCGCACACGAGAAGAAGTGCCCCCTGAAGTAGATCCTCTTCTGGTCTGTGAAAGCTCCCAAACGCATCATCTCAAACTTCATCCTGTCGACCGGAATGGGCGGTCGCTCGAGGTAGGGCCTGTCTGAAACGTAGATACCGGAAACTGGGGTCCCGTTGAACCGGACGCCGCCTGTGATGAAGCACGTCACGCCGTCCTGGGGCAACGCCCGGATCACCGCCTCGTTGTTCAATGCCGGCATGGTAGGCTTGCGCTCCAGCCCACGCCCCAACTTTCCCAGCAGCCCTTCAACGAGCAGAGGAAGCGGAAGTCGCCGACCGGCTACGACGCGCTCCAAACGGGCTGGTCGAAGTGTCCGCTGTCCACCCGAGAAGCTGCCTAGTCCTCATGCATGACCAGGCCAGTCCTACAGGCAGAGGGGCGAGGGGCAGGCCATCACGGTGAGATTCCCACTCGAGTATTCCCAGGAAGCAGATACCATGCGCGAATCGCGGCTCACGTTGCGCGCCGATTACATCGGCCATGGGAGTGGGGGAATGGCATCGTGAAGGTTGTCGGCCTGTTTGCTGGAATCGGAGGCCTAGAGCTGGGGCTCAAGTCGGCCGGCCACACGGTGGAGCTAGTTGCGGAGAACGACCCGGTGGCGAGCAGGGTGCTCTCGCGCCGGTTTCCGGATGTGGTGAATCTGGGCGACGTCACAAAAATTGAGAAGCTGCCAACGAGTGATGTGCTGGCTTGCGGCTTCCCCTGCCAAGATCTCAGCCCTGCCGGCGGCACAGCGGGCATCCATGGCCCCAAATCGGGACTTATCGTCGGTGTCCTGCAATTGTTGCGGACCTCCCGGGTTAAGCCGAAGTGGCTCCTCTTCGAGAACGTCCCATTCCTTCTGTCGCTGAACCGCGGCGCGGGAATGCGATTCCTGACAGAACAACTAGAAGAAGCTGGATACTCTTGGGCGTATCGGATCATCGACAGCCGTGCGTTCGGGCTTGCACAACGGCGCCGCCGCATCTTTCTGCTAGCCTCATGCGTCGAGGATCCTTCCGAGTTCCTCTTCACTGACGCAGGAGCCGTGCGCGAACCCTCGCGGGAACCGGACACGCCCTGCGGCTTCTATTGGACAGAGGGCAATAGGGGCGTGGGCTGGGCGATCGATGCAACGCCTCCGCTGAAGGGGACCTCTGGCGTAGGCATCGCATCACCGCCGGCGGTGTGGAGGCCATTTCAGCGAGATTTCGTAACGCCAACCATCGAGGATGCCGAGGCCTTGCAGGGATTGCGGCGGGGGTGGACAGCAGCACCCAAGGGAGAAATGGTGCCGGAGCGGCTGAGGTGGCGGCTGGTCGGTAATGCAGTCAGCGTTCCATCGGCGGCGTGGGTGGGGCGGGTTCTCGACGGGCAGACGGCTCAGCGACGCCCCGCTTCGGTAGTCTTGCCGTCTTGGCATGCTTGGCCGACTGCGGCGCATGGTCGGAAAGGCCAGCGCTACAAGGTGGATGTGTCCGAGTGGCCGGGTAGGAAAGTATATGTGGGCTTGGAGAACTTTCTCTCTAAAGGTGCGCCGCGTCTGTCCCTACGAGCAGCCAGCGGCTTCCTGTTCAGGCTCGAAAGGAGTGGTCTGCGTGTCCCCCAGGAATTCAAGCGAGATCTCAGGGACTTCGTCGCGTGCCAAGCTGAGACTGACGACGGATGGAAAGACCAGCACACGGATGCGACGGACCGTGGGGCGGGACAACCGACAGGAAAGAGCTCTGCGATCGGCTCTGTTTCGTGAAGGGTATCGTTTCAGGAAACACTACCGGATACCGGATAATGGCCGCAGATGGATCGATGTCGCCTTGATCGGTCCGCGAGTCGCCGTGTTCGTCGATGGTTGTTTCTGGCATGGTTGCCCTGAACACGGCACATGGCCATCGCGGAACGCGGCCTTCTGGCGGGCGAAGATCGAGACCAACAAGAATCGCGACATCAATACGGACGCGCGTTTGAGGTTGAGTGGGTGGAAGGTCGTAAGGATCTGGGAGCACGAGAGTTTGGAAGATGGGCTTGCCCGAGTGCGAAGGGCCGTTGCCGAGAGCCGATTAACAGCGCTGGCGACCCATGATTGTTGAGCAAATAGAGCATCTGTCAGCTTCATTCCCATGACAACGATGCAGCGAGACCTTGCTGATGACGAAACCCACGACCGATCAGGCAGAGGCCAGCCCAACCAAACAGTTCTTCGTGTCAATGCTGACGCGCGACATCAACCTCGCCGATGCGATCCTTGACCTTCTCGACAATTGCCTCGATGGCGCGCTCCGGCTCGCGAACGGCAATGAGGTCGATTACTCGCAGCATTTCGTAAAGATCGAACTCGCCGCGGATCGCTTTTCGATCGAAGACAACTGCGGTGGTATCCCGCGTGATGTTGCAAAGAACTACGCTTTTAAGATGGGCCGCGAACCCGACGATGACCGCGATTCCGATACCGAGACTATCGGCATGTACGGCGTGGGAATGAAGCGCGCGATCTTCAAGATGGGTCGCGAAGCGCTGGTGCGGACAAGGTACGGCGCCGATACATTCGAGGTGCCGATCACCTCGGCTTGGCTAGATGCCAAAGGCTGGGAACCACTACCGATCAATGAGCCGACGGACGCCGTCGAGAAGCTCGCCGAGCCCGGCACGGTTATCACCGTCCGCCATCTGTATGAGGGCGTTGCCAGGCACTTCGCGAATGAAGCCTTTGAGAACGAGGTCCGAACGGCCATCTCTGAGCACTTCACGATGTTCCTCCAGTGGGGTCTCGAGGTCAATCTCAACGGCAAACCCGTGGAGCCAGTGCTCGTCGAAGTGCTCGTGTCAAGTCGCGCCGATGGGCCCGCGCCGTTCGTTTTTCAGAAGACCATCGACGACGTGCTGGTATCAATCACGGTCGGCCTAAATGCTGGACGCAGCTTGGGTGACGACGAGGCGGAAGACTCGGGCTTCGAGCGCGACCGCTCGTCTGCGACAGCTGGCTGGACGGTCCTTTGCAACGACCGCGCGGTTATCGTGGGCGACAAGAGCCGCCTCACCGGCTGGGGTGACGGCATTCCCCTGTATCATCCGCAGTTTGCCATCATCACCGGCATCATCGAGTTCCGCTCCAAGCGCGCCGACAAGCTTCCGGTCACGACGACGAAACGCGCGCTCGATACGTCGTCGAACGTCTGGCTCGAGTCCTTGGTTAAGATGAAGGAGGGTTTGCGGATTTGGATCTCATATACGAACCAGTGGAAAAACCACCCGCGCGCCGATCAATCGAATTATTGGGAGGATGCACGCTCCCTACCTTTGAAAGGGGCGATCGCAGCAGTCACCTCGCGGGAGACCACAAAAAAGACGGGTGACTACGTCGAGTTCAACCCGCAAAAGGCAAAGGTCCTGCCGGAACCGCCAGGCAAAACGCCATCCTCGCGGAGGATCGTGTTCTCTCGGCCTGTCGAGGAAATTCGGCGCGTCTCCAAGATGCTGTTCGACGTCGAGGACGAGAAGCCCGGCATTGTGGGCGAGAAGTGCTTCGAGCTGACGCTCACCAAGGCCAAGAAGCAGGACGGCTGAAAGATGAGCGCAGGATCCTCACTTCCGTACCGGCTGAGGCCGAACAAGGCCGTCGACCGAGAACTGTTTTTGTCGCTCCTTACGCGGCTGGCTCCTAACTTGTCGTTGGAGAAATACCGGTACGTCGGTCTCGGCGGTCCCTTTCTCGAAGATTTCAGATTGGTGCATGCCCGGCTCGGGCTCTCAAAGATGACCTGTGTCGAGGCAGAGGAGCAGGTCCACAAGCGTCAACAGTTCAATCGCCCCGTACTGTCAATCGAATGCGTTCACAAGACGCTTGAAGATTTCCTGGACGGGCACGATTTCGACGCGCCAGCCATCATTTGGTTCGACTACACCGAGCCGAAAGGCATCACCACGCAAATTGAACGCTTCTCGCGTTCGATAGGGACGGTTCCGCTCGGAAGCGTGCTGCGAATAACGCTCAATGCCAATCCGGCGTCACTCGGCAAACCCGATCCCAGCGAGCTTTCCGTAGAGGTCGGTGGTGAGGCATCCGAAGATCGAGCGGTGAAGCCGACGATCCAAGAATGGCGACTCTCTCGCTTCAAGGAGCGACTCGGTGCGCTTTTCCCGAGCGGGCTGACCGCCGAAGGGATGAGCTTTAAGACATATGGTCCGAGTCTTCTCCGCGCGCTGAAGCTCGCGGTCGAAAAGGAGTCGCTCAGCTTTCGAGATCGGCGTGTCTTGTGGGCCTTGAGTACACATTACGCCGACGGGCAAGCCATGGTGACGGCGGCCGTTGTAGTGTGTGCCGCCGACAACGCTGCCGTCGAACATCTGATGAAAGGCTGGGAATTCTACTCTACCCCGGATGCGCCGCTTCGTCTTGACCTACCCGCCCTTTCGACCTTGGAGCGGCTGACTATGGAGGCGAGCGACGATGTTCGGGCGAAGATGGTATTCGATCTACCCAAGACCGACATGGGTGAAGATCCAATCGCCGTCTTCAAGAAATTCTACCGCATCTACCCGCATTTCTCTCGGATCGAACTGTAATGCTTTTGGGGTGTTGCCGAGCCTGCGCGGGTGCGGCTTTTGCTCAGCCATTTGAGTTCGACATGTGATCGACTGAAGCGGTCCAACCAATTCCGGACATCGTCGGTGAGGCTGAAGTCATCGCGGGCGCCGCGGTTTCGTAGTTCCGCTAATGATGCTGTGGACGGCATCCACCCAGCCTGAGGCCTATAAGGTTCTCAGAGAAGA
>OEIV010000681.1_pt1 | contig 17500 bp, 22 predicted proteins | sample 1539231 | NCBI WGS metagenome assembly OEIV01 (sample SAMN03794762, study PRJEB22550) | activated sludge metagenome | feature: wastewater treatment plant; material: activated sludge; isolation source: Wastewater treatment plant of a petroleum refinery complex | place: Argentina: Buenos Aires ...
TATTTTGGAATCTATACAACTCAAAAGAATACAATAAATTAAAGAAGGCATACGATCCTAAAGGTGTTTTTAAGGATTTGTATGATAAAACAGTAAAAAGAGGCTAATAAAATGGCAGAATCAGAAAATAAAAAACTGATTAAGAAATTATTGAAATCAGCTGATGTCAAAATCGGTGGAAATCGAGACCATGATATACAGGTCTTAGATGATAGGCTATACGACAGAGTAATGTCAGAGGGAAGCATGGGTGCAGGCGAGAGCTATATGGACGGATGGTGGAAAGCAAAAAAACTAGACAAGTTCTTTACCAATGTTTTTACAACCAAGGTCGATCAAAATATCGCATCATCTGTGAAACTCAAGCTGGTATTTCACTATGTAGGAGCGACTCTAAAAAATCGTCAACGAGGTAAATATGCATATAAAAACGCTCAAAGTCATTATGATATAGGTAACGACCTTTATGAGCCGATGCTCGGAAAAACTATGGCCTACACTTGTGCGTACTGGGATAGGGGAGCCAAGAATCTTGATCAGGCGCAAACTGACAAGTATGACCTGATATGCGAGAAAATGTATCTCAAAAAAGGCATGAAAGTGCTAGATGTAGGGTGCGGCTGGGGAGGTCTGGCAATACATATGGCTAAGAAATATGGCTGTGAAGTAACATGTCTTACTCCAGCGCATGAACAAATAGACTATATCAAGCAGCATGCTAAAGGACTCAAGGTGAAGCCAGTCCTCACAACCTATCAAGATTTTTCTGAAAAGAGCAAATATGACAGAATCGTTGCCATAGGAGTAATGGAGCATGTCGGCCCGAAAAATTACAACTCTTTCTTGGCTAAGATGAGGGGCCTACTCAAAGAGGATGGTTTGTTTATCCTTCATACGATAGGAAGTAACAAAAGTGTAACGACTGTAGATCCTTGGATAGATAAATACATTTTTCCTGGTGGAGTGTTGCCATCAATCAAACAAATATCGACTGCAGCCGAAGGTAAATTCGTAATGGAAGATTGGCACAATATGGGCGCCAACTATGATCCTACACTTATGGCTTGGTATAGTAATTTCTTGAAATCATATCCAAAACTAGATCATAAAAAATATGATGAGCGATTCAAGCGCATGTGGGAGTTTTATCTTCTAGCTTGTGCAGGAAGATTCAGAGCTCGCAATATACAGTTGTGGCAAATCATATATAGTCCCAATGGCGTCAAAGGTGGCTACAAAGCAGTAAGGTAGCAAAAACTTGCAAACATACTCCAAATGTGATATAAAATAGTCAGTACCTATCTAATAGCCGAGGCTTCAATCACACCGAAAGGGGTGAAGATGTGCAGAAAAGAAAGATTTACTTCTTGTTCGATTTTCCCAACATCTCGAGAAGTTGGGCTGGATTAAGAAGATTTGAGTATCTTAGGGATTTGATTGACTGGCACCAATTAAAGAAGTGCTTGAAAGAACATGCTCATGAGAACTATCCCGGGGTGCTCAACCTAGAGTTTGTGGTGTTTCTAAATCGAAGAACGGCAAGAGAGAGCAGGGGTAGAATTCATACTCTCAAACGTAGTGGATTCAAGGTCTTTCCCAAACGAAAGACAGACGATAACTCTGATATTGATGATGACATCGCAGAATTCATCAGTAGTGCAGTAAGGGATCCAGAGACATCAGCAATATATGTACTTGGCAATGACCTCAAGAATGCTTCTGCAATAGCAAGAATGATGGAGCTGCGTCAGTATCAGCGTATTGAAGGTGAGCCAAACAAAATGACTTACGACGGAGAAGCGGATCTATGGGTCGGCATCATGCCTAGCACTATGATGTCAAGTACCAATCTGGATAGGTTTCCCGGCAATACACAAGTCATCAACCTCGAGGAGTTCCCAGGTGTTTTTTCATAATCATTATCCGACTAGTATCATCTGGTATAGCGGTCAGGCCATTAGCTTGGCCGTTTTCTATATCTTGGATTATTCGATATAAAAAGTTATTATGGGATACATAGGGAGTAAATAATTGGTTAAGTTTATCATCTTAGATTTTTACAATGTATTGTATTTTGCTGCGGAAGACAAGCTGAACGATCAAATCTTTGAATTTATTAAGCAAAATAACAAAAAGTATAAGTTTGGGGTGTTGTCAGCTGTACATTCTGATCTAATAAGTTGGTTCAAAGAACGCAAGATTGAAAATAATTTTGTATTTGTAAAAACTACCGCCGAGCTAGGTGTATCCAAAACAGATCCTGGTATATATGAGATGGTGGTCAATGGGCTAGAGTTTAAGCCCAATCAAGTATTACTTATAGATGATTCTAAAGAAAATCTACTCGCCGCAAATGAAGCTGGCCTAGAAACCATGCAATACTTCAAAACTAAACCTTTCATTGAACAGATATCTACACACCTAAAGTCTTAGCTGGAACTTTTGTTGAGCTCTAGTGCACATGAGTTGATGCAAAATCGCTTACCAGTAGTCTTAGCAGGTCCATCTTCAAACATATGTCCTAGGTGGGCACCACACTTACTACAGACAACTTCTGTGCGATGCATGCTATGAGAGTCATCATCTTTCATTTTGATAGATCCAGGTACAGCTTGATCAAAACTAGGCCATCCAGTCCCGCTGTCAAATTTGGCATTACTTTCAAATAATTTTTGATCACATACCACGCAGTGATAGCTGCCATCTGCATGCTCGTCTACATACTTGCCTGTAAAGGCTGGTTCGGTAGCTTTGTTTTGCGTGACATTGTATGTAAGTGGGTCTAGTTTCTTTTTGAGCTCATGTTTGTTCATGTATTCATTGTATCATTGGTATAATAATCTGATGAACAAAAAAGCATTTGTGAAATCGGAGCGTGACTATACAGTAAGTTTGCTCAAGAAGCTTAAGCCAGAGCAGTGGAGTGCCAAGACATTGTGTGAAGGTTGGAGCGTAGAAGACCTAGCCGCTCATTTGGTGACTCGTGAGCGAAATATTATCGGCGGGCTGGGATTGGTTGTACCTAGTCTGCAACAGTTACATGATAAAAGACTTGCTAGGATTGCTGCGCGTGGACATGAGTATATTATAGAAAAACTAGAAAAATATCCTTGGTATATGCCAGCTAGTATCAATATAGCGGAATTTTGGGTACACAACGAAGATATTGTGAGGGGCGAGCTCAAAATGAGTCGTGCAAAACCAACCAATGAAGAAAATGAACTGCTATGGTCAAGCCTCAAGGGGTTGGTGAAGTTAAGAAAATCAATGCTAGAAGATCTAGGTGATGTAGTACTAAAAAATAAAGAAACCAACCAATCAATAAGTATAAATTTCAATAATCATAGCAAGAAAACGACTATTACCGGAACTGCCGGAGAACTATTGCTCTTCTTCTATGGTCGTAGAAAAGTCGCCAAAGTCAGAATCAGCTAGCTATTCTCGAACGTGTTTCTTGGTGTCTTTGCTAATATTTTTGGCCTGTTCGTCTAGATCTTTCAAGTTGGTAGGGATAGGATTGTTAGCTAGTAAGTTGGCCATATAGACTGTGTTGTGAACCAAATACAATACAGTACGATTGGTATATAGATGATCTTGGCCTATCTCTAGGTAGCTAGGGCCAGGGCCAGCGTCACCTACCCAGTAGCTATCAGAGTTGGGAGCAATAGTAGCACCTAGGTGAGTTAGATTGAAGAGGGTATTGGCAGAGACATTGTGGGCTCCATCTTCATTACCGGTCACTATAACGCCGCCAACTTTGTTGTACAAGGGATATTGTCCGTTGGCTTCGTCTGCTTCATCGTAACCACCACTTAGTCGCTCCAATGCCATTTGAGTGACTGAACCACGTACTCCAAACCATATAGGACTACCAATGATGAGTATATTGGCAGCTTTGATTTTGGCGTTGATTTCTGGCCATTGATCGCCATCTCCTTCATCAGAGTTGATGCCAAACGGTATATTGTAGTCGATGACTCTTATGACTTCAGTCTCTACTCCTAGTTTGCTGTATTCTTCTACTGCCTTGTCTATAAGGGCTTCGGTGTTGGATTTTCGTGGAGATTTCTTGAGTGTACAGTTGAGTATGACGGCCTTTAGTTTCATATTGTGTTCCTTGTTTATTAATCTAATTGTAGCAGAAAGTGTATAATTGAACTGAATTAACGGAGGTAAAAATGTCAGATCTGCAAAAGGAGCTGGAAGACTATGATAAGACTTATTGGGACTTTACAGAAGATGCCAAGATCATCAATGTGCACCATATAGTTGGTCACCTGAATAAGTTGATGGGGAAGATTGCCGAGTATACAGACACTGTTGATCATGGTGGAAAAGGTGATGACACAAAGATGGTCAAGGAAGTTATTCCTGATTTGTTACAACAAGGATATAGGCTAGCCAGCCTTTTTGGTGTAGATGCTGAAGCGCAGCACAAAAAGCGTCTAGATGGATTAAGAGAAGGATTTGGTGATAAAAAATGAAAAAACCAGACGTCCTATATCACGCTTCACCAAATAGAAATATTGAGATATTTAAACCTCGTAATGAAAGTGTACGTGATGCCAATGAAGGACCTGTCGTATTTGCTACATCACAAAAAGATTATGCATCTTGCTTCTTAGTAGTGACTGACGATAACTGGGTACAAATAAGTCGATTTAATAATGTTCGAGTTGTAGTGATATCGGATAGATCAAGGTTTGCGAGAGAGGACCAAGGAGGAGCTATCTATGAGCTTCCTAGCGATACATTTGTAAACGAAATTCGCGGGAGCGCAAAAGATGAGTGGACAAGTCGCGAAGCTATGAAGCCAATAGGCAAAGAAGTGTTTGAATCAGGGCTAGCTGCTATGCTCAACTATGGAGTCCAGGTGTACTTTGTAGATAAAACTACGTTTAAGAAAATAACAAATGCAGACGATCATGGTATCAGCATACTTCGAACACTACAATCAGAGAATCAAAAACTAAAAATAAATATTAAAAAATTACCTTGGTGGAACTTTGATGAAAAAGAATAAGATTGAATTAGCGAACTTTGGGGGTGGATGCTTTTGGGGTGTTGAAGAAGTATTTCGTACAATACCTGGAGTAGTAAAAACTACTGTAGGGTATGAAGGCGGTCATGTAGACAATCCTACTTATGAGCAGGTGTGTTCTCATACCACTGGGCATGCCGAGACAGTGCAAGTAGCATTTGACCCAAAGAAGGTTGGTTATGATAAGTTGCTTGACGTGTTTTTTGAGAATCATGATCCGACCCAGCTCAACAAACAAGGATTTGACGTGGGGGACAACTATCGAAGTGTGATATTTTATCACGGTCATTCTCAAAAGAAACGGGCTGAGCAAAAGATTGCTAAGATTGCACAAAGCAAACGCTTCGATGGGCCTATAGTGACAGAGCTAGTGCCGGCGAAGAAATTTTGGCATGCCGAAGAATATCATCAAAAGTATTTGCATAAGCGTAATCTAGAAGTATGCTAAAATAGTCTAAAGGGATATATATTATGAGAGTAAAGCACCGGTCATTTATAGCAATAATATTACTCAACTTCATTACATTGGGTTTGTATCAAATATATTGGTTTTTCATCACCAAGACAGAGATGAATACACTCAATTCTACAGATGTAAAAGTGCCGTTTTTCCTATGGTTCTTTGTGCCTATCATCAATATTTGGTGGTTCTATAGGTATGCAAAAGCTATTGAGAGGACTACCAAGAATAGACTCAACAGGTGGTCGGCTTTTTTTGCCCCAGTTCTTATAGGACTAATGGTGTCGGTAACGCTTAGCATACTTGGCAATCTTCCTACTATCAATCTTCCTATAATTGGAGCCACAGCGTTTACTAGTTACGTAATAATAACTGCTACTGCAGGGATTTTGCCAATACTTTATTATCAATCTTATCTCAACAAAGTATCTCGATAGGCATTAAAGCAAATATTTGAGGATTACGAAAAATATTTGGCGGTTATTATTAATCTGTTACATAGTTATAAATAATGAATATAACCTTATTTAGTAGTAAGCACTATATAAAGTATTTATCCAGGATATTTGGCTGCCTAAATATGATTCATGATTTTGTAAATTTTACTACCAACAAGAAGGCATGCAGTTGTAGCATGCTAGAAAAGTATTTTTTAATAACATATAATATTAAATAATGCTTTCAATACCAACAAATATTTTACCTATATTGTTTATTGGCATACTTGCAATATTATTTGGTGTAAAAAGCTTAATGTATTACAAGAAAATAAGGTCGCCATTATTTAATTACTTTGGTTGGAGTACTATATTATTTGGTTCATCTAGTATTTTTTTAGCTGTAGCTTATACGATAGACCCTAGTAGCATAGTCATCAAGTCTCTAGTTACAGTTAGTAATGTACTATATATAATTGCATTATTCGTAATGTATAGAGTCATCTGGTATTTGGGATTTAAAAAAAGCATATCTTATATGTGGTTGTTTGTACCGGTTTTTATTCTGTCCTCAATATCACTAGCACTCGATTTGATTTATCGTATATATGCCAATTATTATCTATCAGGAAATATTGCATACTATAGTGCTTCTAGCATAGCCACTTATATACTGGCATTTCTGTCACTAAGTATTGTGGTAGTAGGTGTACTTACTATCAAACAGGCACTTGAAGTAAATGAAAAAATCCAAAGAACTAGAATTATAGTAATTGGTGTGATGTTTTTATTATCGGGACTGGTGGTAGAATACAACTTCTTGTTCAACAACAAGGAAAACATCGGGCTTAATACTTTATTTGCTTCATTTATAGTTATCATTACTGTTGGGTTGTTAATATTTATGATTAAATACAAATCCCCAAATGAAATTAAATGAATTTCATAAACCAAGTACGAGCAACATAATATACCTAGCTCGTGGCGGAGGCGGCGGATCTAGCTCGGGCGGAGGAGGTGGTGGATCTTCTTCTGGAAGCTCGCATTCATCATCGAGTTCTAGTCGAAGCTCATCTAGCTCGGGCGGATCTGGTGCAGCATTGCCATGGTGGGAGACACTGATAATAATAGCGATATTTTTTGGGATACCTATCTTGTTTATAGTACTAGCGATGAAATTTGGTAAGAAGCTATCATCAAATAATCTTGCGATACCCAATGGGTTCAAAAATGCCAAGCAAGGTAGTGATGAAGAAAAAAACATTGCTAAGTCTGCTGAAGAAACATTCTTGGCTTTCCAAAAAGCTTGGTCCGAATTTGACCTTAAGACCATGCAGAAGATTACTAGTTCAGAGTTTTATAAAAAAATGGTGCTAGAACTACAGGTACTCAAGAACTATAGCCGTACTAATAGCATGGAGAATGTGGCGGTAGATAAGATATACGTATCTGAACAAGAAGAATATAGTGATGGATATCGTATATATTTTAGTGCAAGTTCTACTGACAAGCTGATCGACAACAAAGAGAATAAGACTTTATTCACCGATAGTAGCAGTTTTGCTGAGATTTGGACATTTATAAAAAAAGGTAAAATATATGTACTAGATGGTATTCGACAAACTACAGAAGACTCCTCAAAATATGTGCCAGCAATCGCTGAATTCGCCAAGACCAACGGGTTTTATTACGACCCTGACTTTGGCTGGTTGATGATGCCAAGTCATGGAGCAATATTTGGGCCAGCTGGATTTGGAAATGCAGATATCAATAATCACGTCATAGGATATTATCAAGACAAGAAACGTAGTGAGAAGATAGTAGAGTTTTATAGCTATGAGCCCAAGGCAGGCGTGGGTATGAAGCCTTTCATAGTGGCACAGGCAATACTGCCACGGAAATATGATAATATCTTGGTCACCGAGAAGAGTTGGTATGACTTTAAGCCCAAGGCCAAGGGACTTGCAAAGATAAAGATAGAGACAGAGAGTGTAGAGTTCAATAATAAATTTGCTATTTGGGCAGCTGATACAGACAAAGCTACTAGTTTTGAGCTGCTGGCAACGAATTTCATGGAGCGCATATATGCACTAGAGTTTGAGATCAATATCGAAGTAGTGGACAATGTTCTATATTTATATAGTCCTAGTAGCAGCATTTCTTATCAAGATATGTTGGATGTACTCAGCTGGGCATTTGAAGAAATGAAGATGTAGAAAAATAAATAATATAATTATGATTTCATTGATATTGAAGTATCTATTAATAATTTATTGCATCTAAGAGAGAGTTATAAAGCTAAGCAATGACTTAGTCTTTAATTTTTAAACAAACTAATTATTGATATGTATCAAATTACTAAAATCTATTGGATTTGTTGATGGGTTGATTAGATACGGAGTTCTGAGTGACGTTTTTGCGTGGTTTGGAGGTAATCATCACGAGTATAACTAGTCCCACTAGACCAAGCATGACTGCCATGAGGGCTTGACCTTGTGGAGTTTGAAATACTCCTGCTCGATGCAATATACCAAAGATACCTAGGAATATGATTCCCATCGATACACCGTTGGAGCTGGGATTGCTAGGATTGATAGTGAGTATACCTACTAGCACCAAGAATGCTGGCCAATAATTGATAATTTGACTGGTAGCATCGAGCTTGGTTAGTAGACTAATAAGTATGACAAATGCAAATAGTATCAGTCCAAAACCTATTACTAATGTCACTGTTCGATTATTCTTCATATGTTATAGTTTACTCTTAGTTTTAGATATATCAATCATTAGTTGTCTCGTATAAAGGTAAATCACCCAGATTGACATCCACCGTGTCTATTGGCGTCACAGGTTCTTCTGAGCGCCACTCTGCTCCAGAGTAAGGATGAAAGTCAGACTTACGAAATACATAAACATGACCTGTAGGTCTAATCACTTTCAGTGATTGAATAGTTGCTTTATCAACTCTATATACACGTGTTTCACCATCGTCATCAAAACTCGAACTAAAAGGACTATCTTCTGGCAAATTAGCTTTATGAACTATAGATCTAAATACAGCAGTATCAACTGTAGCTGTAGCAGCAATTCCAGGGGATCCGTCGTTGTGCATCTCTTTAGTGGCTCTATCGCCCGTCATGGCCTGTCTTGGTTCAAATTCCTCAATTCCTGCAGCAGGTGAACCATGAAACAAATATTCGCCGGTCGATTCTAGAAGTTCCAGCTTTTTTCTTGCAGGAGACTTCTCTGTTTTTGATTGCTCTGTGTCTTTTGGACTTGGCTCCATACTAGTCATTGCTTCATTATAACTTCTATCAATGTGAAGTCCAAGCTTTCGGCACTTGAAAAAAGACTACAAAAATGTTATTATACTGATCTACTCGCACCTACACACGGATTTTCACATAGGGAGCACACATGGGTCACTCAACGATGCTTGCAGCACAGACTGTCAGCCTCACTACTAGTCAGGCAATAATACTGGTACTGGTCGTGGGAGCATGCATAGCACTCGCTATCGTCATTGCGATGTTTGCCAGTAAGTAGCCAAAACTTCAACAAGAGAAAAGAGCAGACATGATAAAGATCATTTGGCTTCTGTTGATAGCTCTTTCGGTGATGTGGATTGCCGCAGGCAAGGTCAAATCCAGAAGGACTGAGGCCATCTTGGGTCTCATAACTCTACTGGGGGCTGGACTATTCGTCTTGTGGCTAATCTTGGAAAGCTCCAATATCAGAGCTATCCTATTGGGCTAATGCTTGAAATAAGCTTCCATTAGGAGTAGAATCTTCCATAACCCAAATATCACCCTAGAAACCACGAAGGAGGTGAAATTATGGTATCTGTGAGTACACGACCACAAACAACTCTCACAGAAAGCCAGGCGCAGCGGGCTATGTCTCTAGAGAGGTATCTACGATACCTAGCAGATGAGCTCAACACAACTGTTGCAGCCTTGCGTGACTATGGCATAGTTGCCAACGTTTCAATCTCCGGTGACGGAGTCGCCCCTGGGAACTAGTAGTTTCCAGGGGTGTTTTTATTATTAGCAAAAAAAGTTGTCTACATATACAATTGTAGTTATGAAAGGTTCTAAACATACTGAGACGCATTATCGTACATTTGTAAAAACTATTACTTATAGAATAGTAATAGTCATCTCTATCTTTTTCGTCACGTATTACACTACAGGTGAGATTGGTGATGCACTTGCTATCACTTCTATCACTGCTGTTACTGGCACTATCCTTTACTATATACATGAGCGAGTATGGAACAGCATACATTGGGGTAAGACTAGTAAATGAATCCAGTAGATACTATTAAGGCTGAATTACAAAAAAAATCCAACAAATATCGTGCTGAGAAGTCACAGAGATTTTTTAAAACAGGCAGAGGTGAATACGGCGAAGGGGATGTTTTTATGGGCGTAAGTGTGCCGGATCAACGCAAGATTGCAAAGGAGTTTACAGATATCTCTCTAACAGAGATTTCAAAACTACTGTGTTCTGATATTCACGAGTATAGGCTAGTAGCGATATTCATCTTGGTTTACAAGTTCCGAAGTACTAGTACAGTCAATCAAAAAGCCATATATCAATATTATCTAGATAATACAAAATACATAAATAACTGGGACATTATAGACAGTTCTGCAGGCTACATTGTAGGAGAATATTTGTATGACCAAAAAGATGATAAAGGCGCTAGACAAGTCCTTGCAAAACTAGCCAGATCTAGCTCTATATGGGATCGAAGAATAGCAATTATGAGTACATTTGCATATATAATGCACGGAAACAGCAGATTGACATTCGAGATAGCAGATATATTGATACACGATGAGCATGACTTAGTGCAAAAAGCAGTCGGATGGATGCTACGAGAAGTTGGAAAGAGAATATCTCAAGACCAAGAAGAGGAATTTTTGAAACCAAGATACAAAACTATGCCTCGCACTATGTTGCGCTACGCAATAGAAAGATTTACAGAACCAAGAAGACAGAAGTATCTCAAATCCCAGATATAATTTGATTGTAAATATTATATACATCTGGTATATTCTTTTTACGTACCTACAGGGGAGCAATAATGCAGAATCGAACCAAGAAAAAGATGGCATTGACCATTGCGGTGTTTGTGGTCTACGCATTCATTCAAGTCTTGCGGTCTCCACAGGCTGATACGCGTAGAATAGCACGTGAACAGAAGCAGCGAGCCAAAACATGGAATGGAATGTACGATCAGTCGGATGTATTCGAATCATATCGTCAGGGCTGGTGATCAAATGTTTACTTTTTTGTACCAATTCTGTGTAGATCACCCTTATATAGTACTTGGTGTAATGATGTGGTTGCTTAGCAATACTTCTGTTCTCAAGAACAAAACAGCAAAATAACTCCACAAAGATTTTCCCTAGGTCACTAATGCACATAACATGTAATAGTGACTTTTTAATTTGAAGTGGAGCTCGTGTTAGCAGTAGACGCAGCGTAATCTGCACCCAGTGTTATTTCGAAATCTACGATCGGGAATTTGACTGGGGTAGCTGGTGGCACTACTTCTGCACCGAGTAATTTGGCAAGGTAGTTTGCAGTATTTGGTTTCTTGCCAACTGTATAGTCTATGATTTTAGATTTGGCAAAGTCTTTGGTGGTCGCATTGCCGACGCTAGATACAGTAATTGGTATACCATTATTTTCGAGGTATTTTTGCAATTTGAGGCTTAGGCCAGGCGTGGTAGTACCATTGAGAATGGTGACTTTTGAATCTTCTTTCCAGATAGGACCGAGCTCGAATATATTGGCTACAAATTTTTGTATATCATCAAAATTACCACCTGCTGGTATCAGGTCGCTAGAAGTCTTGCTAGATACCAAAAATCCATTGGGCTTGAGTGAAAATACTACATTGGTAATTTCGGATATGTTGATATCCTTGGTGATATCTTGAAGTCTTTGAATGTTGCGAAGGCTAAGATCGGTCTTGATATTGTTGCTAGCAGCTTCTACTAAGCTATTGACCTTTGCGGGATTTGATAGTGTTTCTACTGATACAGCCTTTTGTCTGATGGCAGTTATGACCTCTTGTTGACGAAGTGCTCTACCGAAGTCGTCACCACATGTTCCTTTTCGACATCTGGCGTACTTGAGTGCCGTTGCTCCATCCATTTGCTGTTTACCCGCAGCTATCTTGATACCACAGCTTCTGCTTTCATTCTTTTCACATGGATATTCACTGTCTATGAGTGGTTCTTTGACGTCTATCTCTATACCCCCAACAGCATCTACGGCTTGTTTGAGACCGGAGAAATTGGCCCTGACATAGTAATGGATTGGAATACCCAGTGTATCCTCAATAGTTTTTTCACTTGTCTCGATACCCTGAGGTGGTTTTTGGCTTTCACCATACGCATGAGCTTCATTAAGTTTGCCAGTACCATCACCAGCAATCTTTACCTGAAGATCTCTTGGCAAGCTAATCATCGCTATTTGATGTGGATTGGTCTTAGTGTTGATGCTTACCACCATATTGGTATCGGCAAGAGTCTCGCCGGCATGACCGGGGTCTCCAACGCCCAAGAGCAAGATATTGACTCTGCCATCATCTTCTCCTTTGAGTTTGCTAGTGAAGTCAAAGGGGTTGGTAGAAATCTTGCCAGCTTTGAGGAATAGATACAGCGCAATACCTGCTGCAATTACGGCCAGTATACCCAATACAATCAACACTATACGCATTATCTTGCGCCATAATGGTCGTGGTGGTTTTTGGAGGTCGGAGAAGTCTGCGCTGATGTGAGTCTTGGCCATAGTGTTTTTATTGAACTCCAAATCATTGCTTACGGTATCTCCTGGTAAATTCTTACCCTTATCTTTGAGAGGGTCGTAAACAAAATCAGGTTTCTGAGGTTTCTTATCTGTCATTTACCTTATTATAACGGATATTTTACGATTTAGTGACTAGATAATATCTGATTTTTGAGATACAATCGTTGCCATTACACTATCTATAATAATCATATGAATAATATCTGGCAAAAATTAAAAAAAGACAAAAAACCATTTTTTGTATTGGCACCAATGGATGACGTCACTGACACCGTTTTTCGGCAAATAGTCAAAAAACATGCTCCGGCTGATCTCATGATGACTGAATTTGCTAATACCGACGGATGGTGTTCGGCAGGTAAAGAAGCAATATACAAAAGACTTAAATATGTAGAAGAGGAAAGGCCACTGATTGCTCAAATATGGGGAGCCAAACCAGAGCATTATGAGATTATGAGTAGAGATATAGTAGAGCTTGGATTTGATGGTATCGATATCAATATGGGATGTCCCATAAAAGATGTGGTCAAAACTGGTGCTTGCTCAGCTCTTATAGAGAATCATGATCTAACAGAAGAGATAATAAAAGCCGTCAAGCGAGGGACTCAAGGCAAGATACCTCTTAGTGTCAAAACAAGAATTGGCTACAACAAGATAGATACGGAAACTTGGTGTGGATTCTTACTTTCTCAAGATATTGATGCTCTGACAATTCATGGCAGGACCAAGAAAGATATGAGCAAGGTTCCTGCTAAATGGGATGAGATAGCCAAGGTAGTAAAGTTAAAAGATCAAATTTCTCCACAGACCGTAATAGTAGGTAATGGGGATGTCTTGACCAGGCAAGATGGGGTCGACAAGGCCAATCAGTATGGAGTGGATGGCATTATGATAGGACGAGGGATATTTCAAGATTTCTTTGTGTTTTTAGGCGAGGAAATGAAACCAGAATTATCTCAAATGCTCAAGATTCTAAAAGAGCATACACTTTTGCATCGAGAGTTATTGCAAGGCAATAGGTTTGAACCTCTCAAAAAATTTATCAAGATGTATGTACATGGATTTAGCAATGCCAGCGCACTTAGGGCAGAACTAATGAGCACTACTTCACATCAAGAACTAATTGAAAAGATTGACAAACATATCAAAACAGTTTAGTATACTCAACCAGACATTCATACTCTCAGGCCTGCAAGGGAGATGGCATGACGTACCGAACAGTAGTGACCCTGGTGTTGGAAACAGACACACTGGGACTACCCATGAGTGCAATATCTGAGTTGCAAGAGTGGGCCGAAGACAAGCCGTATGTATTGGATTGTGAAGTTACCGAGTATCGTTCTCATCTTGAATTAGAAGATGAAACAAACATTCTTGATTGGCCTTTGACCGATGAATCACTGGGATTCTCTACGAGAGTAATTAACTCTCTAAGTAATCCTCGCAGAAGAAAGTATGAATATGGCTGGGTCATGAGAGAATCTCCCGAAGATGCTATTCATAGCTTGGGAGATCTTGTGTCACGGGATGCCCGAACATTGCTCGATTATAATAATTTTGGCAAAAGCTCACTTGCTGAAGTGCGTAAAGTTCTGTCCAGATATGGACTGCACCTTCTGGGTGAAAGAAGACAGCCTCCTCGCAATTCGTGAGGGGGCAATTTATTTAAAATAAGACAAGCAAAAAACATGCTACAATCTGTATATGAGCAGGAATAGTCACAGAAAACACGAGTATAAGTCAAAGCACTCCTTGCACAAAAATACTACCAATCAAGAAATACCAGAAGATGATATTTTTGTAGAGCACAGAGGTTGGTCCGAGGTATTAATAGCCCTTATCATTTTTGCATTGGGGTTATTCTTCATGGTGCCAGTATTCTCAGCTACAACCGTCAATATACAATTCGCTTTACTTATCTTATTTGTAATAGCAGTGCTTTTATTTGTGGTAACTCATTGGCGTAAACAAAAGCAATATTCTGCACAGCACAAACTTCCTTTGTTGGAAAATTTCGTATACTTAAGTATCATTAGTATCTTGTTAATAGCTATTGTTATACAGGTAGTAAGTGGCACTCTAGACCTGTGGTTGCCAGTGATATTGGTAGTAGCAGTGCTGCTCAAAGTATTGCTTACTAAAAGAGTAGATCGGAAATAAATGAAAAGAGTTTTGATCATTTCAGCAATGATTTTGATATTTATACTCATCATAGTAGGCGGTTATTTTGGTTATAGAAAATATACTGCTTATAGAGATGCTAAAAAGGCAATTGAAAACGCCAAGATAGAAGTAGCCACACCGGTATCAGAACAGCTCAAACTAGATAAGCGACCAGGAACCTACGAGCCTTACGATCCATCCAAGCTTGTTTTGGCCAAAGACGGTAAAGTAGTGCTGTTTTTCAATGCCAAGTGGTCAAAGACAAGCAAGCAATTGGATCTAGAAATCAAGAATCACGTAGATAAACTGCCCAACAACTTCACGATACTAAGTGTGGATTATGATAAGAATGCTGTTTTACGTAAGACCTATGAAGTGCCGTTTGAGAACACTTTTGTACAAGTAGACGAGCAAGGGGGTATCGTAAACCGGTGGTCTGGCTCAGAAGATTTGGCAGAGATAGTCGCATTGGCTAAATGATTATATTTTTCAGATGACTATTAAACCTAGAAAATGACCAGATGCTTTGCTATAATCTTGGGTTATGAAGAATAGAATATTTGTACTACTTTATTATAAATTTGTAGAAGTAAAAGACCCTGCTTTTGAAACAATGCAGCACAAATACGTGTGTGATGGGCTGGGTCTCAAAGGACGCATAATAATTGCTCAAGAGGGTATCAATGGTACTGTGGCAGGAAATTCTGCTCAGCTCAAGAAATACATTGACTACATGGACAAACACCCATTGTTTGATGGAATTGTTTTCAAGCGGTCTTACTCAGGCAAGATGCCATTCGGCAAGATGATAGTAAAGCATCGAGATGAAATAGTTACTTTGGGCAAGAAAATAGATATTAGCAACACAGGCACATACCTCAAGCCCAGTGAGCTACATGAATTGTTTGAGAACGATGAAGATATGGTGGTAGTAGATATGCGAAACAACTATGAGTATGATGTAGGTCGTTTTGAAGGAGCTATTCAGCCCGATACCACTAAGTTTTATGAACTTCCTAGTAAGATCAAGAATTTCAAAATAGATAAAGACAAGAAAATAGTGACTTATTGCACTGGAGGAATTCGTTGTGAAAAGGCCACGGTATTACTCAAAGAGATTGGTTATGAAAACGTCTACCAATTAGAAGGTGGAATAGTTAAGTATCTAGAAAAATATCCAGACGGGTATTTCAAAGGTAAAAATTTCGTTTTTGATAATCGTATGGTTACAAATGTGGATACTCCGAGCGGTAAAGAAGTATTGTCCAAGTGCGAACACTGCAGACAGTCTTGCGATAGATACATAGACTGTACCGATACCAAATGTCACAGACTATTTATCTGCTGTAAAGACTGCGAGAAAAAACATTCAGGTTTTTGTAGATTGAGCAGTAATAAAACTATAAAGAAGTAATGATAGTTAAGAAAAAAGTACTACCAGAATATTTCAAAGAAGTTAAGAATGGTAACAAAACATTTGAGTTGAGGTTGTAAGATTGGCAAATAAAAGAAGGTGACACTCTTGAATTAAAAGAGTATGATCCATATACACAAAGCTATACTGGTAGAGAAATTACAAAAAAAGTAGGGTTTGTAATTAAAACCAAGGAAATAAAGTTTTGGAAGCCAGAAGAAGTTGATAAATATGGCTATCAGGTAATTTCATTACTTGATTAATTTTCTCAACTCTTCAAGGGTGACCTTACGATCATCCCAAGGTAATGATTTGCCATTGGCAATCATCATTAGCTGATCTGCTCCCTTGCAGGCTACAAATACTAAGTCGCCAGTGTTTGCTAGAGATAGGGCCTTATGTATACCAGATCGTCGGTCTTGTACTAAAAACAGATTCTTATCAATGATCTTGCCTGCTTTTTTGGCACCACTGGCGATGTCCTCTATGATCTCCATCGGAGGATCATCATAAGGATCGTCATCACTTATCACTACAATATCAGCTAGATTACCTGCAATCACTCCCATCTCAGCTCGTTTGAGCTTGTCTCTACCTCCTCCTTGTCCGCCAAAGAGTACTATTACTTTATTGCTCTTTGGTATTATCTCCTTACCTGTTTGTAGAAGATGTTCTAGGCTAACTTGATCGTGAGCATAGTCCACAAACACCATAAAATCCTGTCCAATATCTATCTTCTCCATGCGTCCAGGAATAGTCTTGAGATTACTAAATCCTTTCTGAATGTTATCCCTTGATATTTTTAGAGATTTGGCAGCAGCTATAGCCGCTACTGCGTTTTTGACATTAATTTTCCCGATGAGATTTAGATTGTACTTTTCGTTATTTACTTCGAAGCTTGTACCTTCTTTATTGATTTTGATATGTGAGCCCTTAAAGTCACTTTTGTGATGAGTACTAAATGAAATTTTGCTGTCAAATTTATTAGCAGTGTACATATTGGTATATTTACTATCAGTATTGAAGATAAGAGTCTTCGGTATCACTCTACCAGCAATCATTTTTTTGGAACTCTTAGAGGTATGTGCGAAGACTCTTAGGTTGTGCTTGTGCAATGTTTCCATATTATTGTTATGTGCGGCCATGATTTCTTTTTC
>OEIV010000682.1_pt1 | contig 17500 bp, 16 predicted proteins | sample 1539231 | NCBI WGS metagenome assembly OEIV01 (sample SAMN03794762, study PRJEB22550) | activated sludge metagenome | feature: wastewater treatment plant; material: activated sludge; isolation source: Wastewater treatment plant of a petroleum refinery complex | place: Argentina: Buenos Aires ...
CTCCAAATCAGAAGCATTTGCAATTTGGTCGCCTACACAGGCGACCGTTTGCGTAGTATTTGTCGCAGGCTCTTTTTTATAGAAAAACTATCAGCATATGCAACTTAACAGATAGAAATGGCTATCAAATCTCGTAGAGTGGTCGGATATCGGCGTATTATAGCTGGGTAAGGATGGATTTGATCTGGTTCCAGAATTTTAATGCTTAGGTACTAACACTAACCCAATTCTATAATTTCTTGCCTATATTCGATAGCCTTTGGGCTGAACCAATAAATGATCGCTAATGATTCCTGCCTCGTCTTGGCTTGTCGCCAATACCCGTATGTACCGATAGTAGATCGACGACTGCAAGTAAAATGCCTACAGTAATAATATAGACTTGATTTTGCAGTAGCCAATCATAAATATCTTTACCTTGATCCATTAACACTATTGCGCTACCAATCGGTTCGATTAACAATACAGTAGCAAGCAGTGCAAAGCTTGCTGCACCTACTATACGTAGCGACATATTGTGGTAGCTTGGCCCACTCAAGAGCAGTAACGCTGCAGGTAGTAGAATAAGTACAGCACTCGCTAAAGCTTCAAGTGGAAGCTGCCCGGTTACTATCCCTGATTGTTCTAGTGCGGGGGCAAGGTCAGCCGTCCAAAGACTACTCAGCATCGCTCCTGCAGTTAAGGCTAGGCCTAATACGCCAAAACGGCGCTTGGTAAGAAATGCTAATACAAAAAGTGTTATAGCAATTACTAAAACCATAAGTACAATATTCATGCACTTATTATACGCTATGCACCAACTTTGTCTTTCTTTGGTCGACGCTTAGCATTTTGCTCAATGTATTCAATAATTTTTTCGGCAACATTACGATTCGTAATTAATTCTGGTGTTTTGATACTTGCACTACTATTCACCTCAAGCACTAGAGGTCCGCGGTCACTGCGCATCATGTCAACACCGCATATTGGTAAGCCCATTGCTTTTGCAGCCTTCATGGCAGTTTTGCGTTCTTCGTCGGTCAATTTCACAGGAACACCTTCGCCACCTTGATGTGTGTTGCTCCGAAAATCACCGTCAAGACTTTGGCGCTTAACGCTCGCCACGACCCGGCCACCGACAACCAATGCCCTAATATCAGTACCGGCACTTTCTTTCACGAACTCTTGTACCAAGAAGTTTACACCTTCTACATAAAATGCCTGCATCACGGCTTTAGCGGCTTTAGGCGTTTCGGCCAGCACCACTCCATTGCCATGCGTTCCCCGTGCAACTTTTATAATCAACGGGGTGCCACCTGCCAGCTGTACGATATCTTCAAAACTCGCTGATTCACGCGCAAACACCGTCTTTGGAATACCCACTCCTGCTCGCGCCAACACCTGATAGGCACGAAGCTTATCACGTGACCGATTAATCGCCAAACTACTAGCAGTCGTGAACGTGCTCTGTGCTTCAAATTGCCGTACGATCGCAGTTCCGTATTTTGTATAACTTTGAGCAATGCGTGGAATAATTGCATCAAAATGCTCCAGATCCTCACCCTTATAACGAACCCTGTTATCATTTGACTCAACCGCTGTATAACAATCCTTGTATTTAATTACTCGCACTTCATGACCGCGCTTTTTTGCCTCTTCCTTAAGACGTTTCGTCGTATAGTTACCAGGACCGTTCGATAAAATAGCAATACGCATGACTGTCACCGCCCTTCTTCTTCGTCTTTTGGAAAATCAATTCCGTATTCTTTTTTAAGCTGCAGTCGATCAATAGCAGATTCATTCGTGTCAATTAAAAAACGACGGTTCAGCATAGTCCTACCGATCAGAATTGGATAAATTTTCTTTGAACGATCAGCCAGAGTAAACTTTGCCTTGAAGATCTTTGGGCCAAGCTTTACCTTAAATGCAACATCATAACGCTCTTCCCGATGCCCAAACGAATTTGCCACCATCACCTTCTTGAACTCTCGCGTCGACATTCGTGTTGCTATGTTCCCACACACCGGATGATTGCCGAATAGCGTGAATGACACCTCGCCGTCTTTCTCAATAATATCTGTGGCATGCACGGCCGATCGATAAGCACCGGTATCGACTTTAGCAGGAACACCGTGGAGGTGAAAATCAACAAAATTAAGTCGTTCTGATCGACCTATAATCAATTTATGAAAGTCATTTCGTGTTGCCATCTCTCGCTACTATATTCGTTATGGTAAATATTGTCTATCTTGACTATTATAGCATGAATTGCTATAATTATCAATACTATGTCACATATGCTTATTGTCGGAAAGTCGTTTTCAGGACTCAAGAACTATCTTATTAAGCAGGGTCATGATTATACTGTTCTACAGGATACACTATCGACAAAATTTCCTGAAAAACGGTTCAAAAACCGTGTAGTCACCGACTTTAGTGTAACCGACACGTTCTTGCAAGCAGTTGATGCCATTCACCATAAAAAGCCAATTCACGGGTTAATTACTACGTATGAAAGCTACGTACTTCCTGCTGCGAAAATTGCTGCTCATCTAGGAATCCCTGGCATCAGCGAAACGGCCGCGCTTGCCTGCACCGACAAAGAACGTATGCGTGAATTATTCGCTGCAGCACCAGAGAAAATTAGTCCCGATTATGCCGTCATCTCTTCAGAGGAAGAAGCCCTATCTTTCGCTAAACATCATGATTTTCCGCTCATAATTAAACCAGCAAATCTGTCTAAAAGCCTTTTAGTAACAAAGAGTAGCTCAATTGAAGAGCTACGTGAGAACTACCAGAAGACCATGGCGCAAATCGATGCCACCTACCAGAAATACGCACCTCATCAGCACCCGAAGCTACTTATAGAAGAGTTCTTGGAAGGACCGATTTTTTCTGTCGATGCATTTGTTGATGCAAATGGCGAACCGCACGTTCTTGAAAATGTTGTCGATTACCAAACTGGATATGACATTGGTTATGATGATAATTTTCATTACTCTCGACTTCTGCCCTCACGCCTACCTGAGGACAAAATTGCTGCAATACGCGCGACTGCTGCAGCTGGCTGTCGTGCACTTGGTATGACATCTAGCCCTGCGCATATTGAAATTATATATACGACAAATGGTCCACGAATTGTCGAGATTGGTGCCCGAAATGGCGGTTACCGCGAACGTATGCACGCACTCGCAAACGATATTGATATCACCAAGAATGCTATCGCACTTTCGCTCAATGAACCGCTTGACCTTTTGCCAAAAAAGAATGGCTATGTAGGAGTTTTTGAGCTATTTCCGAAAACACCCGGTATATTCACTGGTATCGCGAACGAGGCGACACTACGTTCACTACCGTCACTCACCTACCTCAGCGTGAAGGCAAAGCCAGGTCAGTTTGTTGGCAAGGCAGGCGACGGCTATAAAATGACAGCAGTTGTCATATTACATAACACTTCTGGCAGTATCTTTGAACACGACATGAATACCCTTAGCACACAGGTTTCTGTTATTACATATTGAGATTACTTCGTTATTTTATGGATAGCATTCGCCAGTATCGGTGCCACGTCTGCATGTTGTCCATCCCGACAAGAATAGAATAATTTTAATACCGGTGAAGTATTGAACTCAAGAAAGCAGTAATCCGTAAAATTATGAGGGTCCCTAGTTATCACATCGACAACCAAAAACTTCGCACCCATAGAGGAGGCGATGTCTTCTGACATATGCTTATATCCCGCCGCAAGCACATCCATTACATCATACACCGATGCGCCATTAGCGATCATCGAGCCATAACCCAAGACCACCGTTTCTCCAGCGTACGGGACACTGTCTAGATTCAGGTTAGGCATATCGCAATTTATCTCATTAAGCATGGGATAGCTCACCATAGTGTCACTAATAAGTCCCCTCTGAGCATTCTCTTGCTCAATCAGCTGACGAAGCTGTTTCTCGCCATCACCTATGACTTGTGGACGCTGGCGCAATACTGCCGCCGCCAATACACCATCTACTACAACTAGCCTTACCTCATCACCGTAAAATTGCTGCTGTACTATCACACAATCATCATTTAAAAGAGCCGCCTTGACCGTGTTGTGTAGTATTTGTGCATCAGAAATATTCCTTGTTACACCACGCGACAACGACCCATACACAGGTTTCACTACCAATGCCTGACTCTTTTCCAATAAGTTTTCAAGCTCACTATGCTGGCAGTTACCTGTCGTCACAGTAACTGATTTTGGCGTCACATACCCTTTTGACTCTACGTAGTCGGTGGCTGCAGTCTTGTTGCGAGATATCTGACTCAACGCTCTATGAATCATCGGATACGCAAGCGCTGGTTGTATATATGTCGTCCATCGTACTCTATCCTCGTATTTAAACTGTCGATAGTCTACATTGTCTAGACATACATCACTCCAAGAATAGCCCAATTCCTGCAGTGCTTTCGTAATAATTGAAATATTGCTAGCTGAATCTTGTTGAGGTTTTAGCTCATTCTCACGCGCCAGTATATTTTGCGAGTCCATCATCAGTCCTTTCTGCTCATACATCTGTTTTCAGTATACCCTACTAGTGATGCCGATTAACTTTATATATAATTAAAATATACTTCAGTCACTCTCATACTTGAAAATTGTTTCTACTGGAGGCGGTGGCACTTCAACGTCAAGCCGTCCGGCCATAGAGGCTGCGCTTGACCATATCGAATATGCTAATGTTGTCTACACGACTGGCGGTAACACCCTCCACATGATGGAGCAATATCGCAGCACCTCTCGCACAGCGTGCACTTCGAGGCGAGGTAATCCTTAGTGGTATTAGCGCGGTAGCGATCCTACCCTAACCGTTTTGTTCATATTGCTCGTAACAATGACGGCGTCTCAATCGACTTTCATCCGCTCACAAAACATAGCTCTATCGGCTTAGATACACTCTAGTGAAATAGTCTTCCTTTGCGACTAGCACGAAGTTGTTCAAGTAATTCTTTTTGTTTCTTGTTTAACTTAGTTGGTGTATCGACGATAATACTCACGATATGCGCACCCCTGCTATTGTTACGGAGGTGCGGGACGCCATGGCCAGAAAGCTTAAAATCAGTACCGCTCTGCGTCCCCGCCGGGACCTTCATCGTTACCGTTCCATCCACTGTTTCGACATCAATTTCCGTTCCAAGTGCAGCATCGAACATACTTACATGTTCTTCGCTTAGAATGATGTCACTCTCGCGTGTAAATTTTTTGTGTGCCTTAACACGTACGTGTACATATAAATCACCACGCGGACCACCAGCCATTGCCTCACCGCGTTCTCGTAAACGAATCGTTGATCCATCATCAATACCAGCAGGTATTTTAACAGTAATTTCCTGTTCACGGCGCTCGGTACCTTTGCCGCGACAAGCTGTACAAACCTTTTCGGGTACCTTACCACGCCCGTGACATGTATCGCATTGAACCGCCTGTTGGATTGGGCCGAACATTGTGTTCATTCCCGAGTTTGCTGCCCTGCCCCTTTGCATGTAGGACAAGTTTTCATACTACTCCCTGGTTCAACAGTTGTGCCTTTACAGTGGCTACATTCGTCTTCCATAGTGATCTTTAGAGTCTTCTCTACGCCAAATACTGCATCTTCAAAACTAAGAGTTATTTGTGTCTCAACATCTCTTCCGCGCTGCGGACCACGCTGTGCACCGCCAGCTCCACCAAAAAACTGTCCAAAAATATCTCCTAGGCCACCATCGCCACCAAAGTTAAACTCAAAACTCTGACCATTACCACCAAACCCTTGAAAACCTTCAAATGGATTGCCACCACCAGCACCAGAGCCAGCACCACCAACACCCGCATGGCCAAACTGGTCATAACGCTGGCGCTTCTGCTTGTCTTTCAGTACCTCATATGCCTCGTTAATTTCCTTAAACTTAGCTTCGTCACCACCTTCTTTATCTGGGTGGTATTTTACAGCTTGCTTACGAAAGGCTTTCTTAATTTCATCATCGCTTGCACTTTTTGAAATGCCCAATAATTCATAGTAGTCACGCTTGCTCATTACTTCTATTTTAGCACTCTTAGGACATGAGTGCTAGTCTAAAAATTCTTACGTACATGATTAAAACTAAACTCCCACGTAGCATCAGTCTTCTTGTGTGGATTAAAAATGTTGTCTGGATCATACATTTTTTTAATATCTTGCATCAAGCCAAATACTTTCTTTCCATACATCTCTTCTAGCCAAGGGCCGCGCACTAATCCGTCATTATGTTCACCTGAAATAGATCCATCATATCGCATTACTAACTCGTTGACTTCTTTTTGTGCAGGGATTAGCTTAGCACGCTCCTTGGGATCTTCTATTTGCATTAGGGGTATAACATGGAAATTTCCGTCCCCCAAATGACCTGCAATTGTTGAATGTAATTTATATTTCTTTATAATCTTCTGTAATTTAGGCAAAAAAGCGGCAAGGTTTTTTGGTGGTACCACGAAATCATCGATAAATGGTGCAGTGTGTTTGTCTTTAACTTTTGAACGTAACATCGAAAAGCTCTCTCTGCGCATAATCCAAAACTTCTCAGCTTTCTCTTCTGTTTCATCCTTTTCAAGATAGCTAAATGGAAATACTTTTAAGTCTTTCTTCAAATCCTCAATTTTATCATTTATTTCTTCAACTGAATTACCATTAAACTCAACCATAAGAATAAGTTTTGGCATACCTTTCAGAAGCCCTAGCCCAGACGGTATCAGCCCAAAGCCAAGTGCAATCCATTTCACTAACCCTAGCCGTTGCAAGAAATCTGGAAAAAAACGGAAAATGAGCTTTAAGGTGTTATCGTCAAAGCATTCGAATGTAGCTGGCTTATGTGACAGAACTAAAGGTACGATTTTACCAAGTGGCTTAATGTCCTTCAGGTAACCCACTAGTACGCCAGAATATTTTGGTCGTGGTACAAGACGAAATTTTATATCACTAATAATTCCTAACGTGCCTTGTGAGCCTACAAATAACTTCGTAAGGTCGAAGATTCCTGTTTCACGATTCCAAATATCCCACAGGTGATAGCCTGTCGAGTCTTTCGTGACATTTGGCTTTGCGGCTTGTATTACATCATAGTTCTTTTCGAGCAATTCAAAGGTTCTTTTGTAAAGTCTACCTTCAAAGTCTTGTTGACTCATTTTACGTACAAGCTGCTGCCTGTTAAGAGGTTTTACTGTGTACTCTTTGCTATCTGCAAGCACTACCTTAAGTTCATTCACAAAATTATCTGTTTTACCATACTCTAGCGACTTTTCACCACCCGAATTATTAGCTACCATCCCCCCAACCGTACACAGCCCACGACTTGCAGGGTAGCATGGTAACATGACGTCTAATTGTTCTGTTACTATATCTAATTGACGGAAAAAAACACCGGGTTGAAGATGCGCTTCGGACTCGTTGACTTTACGGGCATTACCCATATGTTTTGTCATGTCAAGCACTATCGATTGGCCGATTGCGCCGCCCGACATATCAGTGCCTGCACTTCGAGGAGTGATGCTAAGCATTGGATGTTCTTTTTTGTGTTGATTAACAAAACTCACAACTGCCTGAAGGTCTTTAGCATCTTTTGGGAAACCGACAATTTCCGGTACAAGTTCGAACAAACTTGCATCGTGGCTGTAGAATTCCTTTGTTTTGTCGTCTGTCTTCAGGTTACCTCTGAATACTTTTTGTAATTCTTTCTTGATGTCCATTACCACTATTATACCGTTTATGAATAAAAGTGCCATAGACTAATATACTTTATCGTATACAGTATTCGGCTATACTAGTAGTATGAGTAAATACGAAGGTACAAATCTAACAAACTTTACACCTATCGACACAGTAGGTGAATTACAAATTATTGAACTAGAAGAGGGGACTGGTGCAATCGTACCCGAAGGAGCAACGGTTACAGCACACTACACGGGAGCGCTATGTAAAAATGGTATTATTTTCCAAAGTTCACACGATTTTGGCGAGGCAATCAGTTTTCCACTAAACGGCGTCATTGAAGGTTGGACAAAAGGCGTACCCGGTATGAAAGTTGGCGGTTGGCGACGTCTAATTATTCCTGCCGCAATGGCCTATGGCGACCAAAGCCCCGCACCAAATATACCTGCAAATAGCGATTTAGTTTTTGACATCGAGATTCTGGGAATTAATTAACAAAAAGTAACTTACCCTTTTATTCAAAAGTGCCGCTTATGTGCGGCACTTTTGGAATCTATTTTTCGTCAACAACTTCGCCTTCTACTGGCTCGGCTTTTTCTGGTTTTTTGTTGTCAGACTTTTTCTGTTTAGCTTCCGTATCAGCTTCCTTACTTGCCTGTTCGTACATTTTAGCACCAATTGGCATAATAACGTCATTGAGCGCTTTCATGGCTGCCTCAAGTTCATCTTTTTCTGAACTTTCTTTCTTTTCTTCAGCCACTTTCACTGCCTCTTCAATGGCTTTTTTATCATCATCAGAAATTTTATCTTTATACTCATCTGGCATCTTTTTAGCTTGATAAATTGCGTTTTCTAAACCATTCCGTGCATCAACTGCTTCACGCTTTTTCTTATCATCGTCGGCATGCAGCTCTGCATCACGTGCAGCTTTTTCAATATCATCTTTAGACATATTACCGCTACCCTGGATAGTGATACTTTGCTCTTTACCAGTCCCCTTGTCTTTGGCGGTTACATTCAAAATACCGTTTGCGTCAATATTAAATGTTACTTCAATTTGCGGAATGCCTCGTGGCGCAGGTGCAATGCCGTCTAGTATAAAACGACCAAGTGATTTGTTATCGTTGGCAAATTCGCGCTCACCTTGCAACACGTTAATCTCAACTTGTGGCTGGTTATCGCTGGCGGTTGAATAGATTTCGCTTTTACTGGTCGGTACTGTTGTATTGCGCTCGATTAGCTTGTGCGTCACGCTACCCATAGTTTCAATACCAAGGCTTAGTGGTGTTACATCAAGAAGTAGAACGTCTTTCACATCACCAGCCAAGACGCCGCCCTGAATTGCGGCACCCATCGCCACAACTTCGTCAGGATTTACGCCTTGCATTGGATCTTTACCGAAAATCTTCTTTACCTTTTCAACCACTGCAGGCATACGAGTCATACCGCCCACCAGCACAATCTCGTTAATATCTCCAGCTTTTAGCTTGGCATCTTTTAGTGCTTTTTCAACAGGAATAGCGGTTTTGTCTATTAAGTCTGCGACCAAAGCTTCAAGCTTGGCACGTGTTAAAGTGTATTCAAAATGCTTCGGTCCATCGGCATCGGCAGTCAGGAATGGTAAATTCACTTCTACCTGTGTTGTTGTCGAAAGTTCTTTTTTGGCTTTTTCGGCTTCATCTTTTAGACGCTGTAGTGCTGCGTTGTCTTTTTTAAGATCAATCCCTTCCTGTTTTTTAAATTCTTCAATAAAATGGTCAACAATTCGGTTATCGAAGTCTTCGCCACCCAAGTGTGTATCGCCATTTGTACTTTTTACTTCAAATACGTCATCGCCAAGTTCAAGAATCGATACGTCAAATGTGCCACCACCAAGGTCAAATACAGCAATCTTTTCTTCTTTTGCTTTGCCTAGGCCGTAGGCTAGTGCTGCGGCAGTTGGCTCGTTGATAATTCGCTTTACTTCTAGTCCTGCAATTTTACCGGCGTCTTTCGTTGCTTGACGCTGTGCATCGTCAAAATATGCGGGCACTGTAATAACTGCTTCAGTTACAGGCTCACCTAAATGCTTCTCGGCATCATTCTTTAGTTTGGAAAGGATCATAGCTGACACTTCTTCAGGTGTATAGTCTTTATCCCCCATCTTTACGGCTACGCCATTACCTTTTTTAACAATTTCAAATGGCATAATACCAATATCTTTTTGGACTTCTTTGTCACTAAACTTACGGCCAATCAGACGCTTGACACCGTAGATTGTATTTTTAGCATTTGTCACTCGCTGACGTTGTGCAACTTGACCAACCAAACGTTCACCTTTCTTATTGACTGCTACGACACTCGGTGTAGTACGATTTCCTTCGGTATTAGCAATAACCTCCGGCTTGCCAGCCACCATGTAGGCCACAGCACTATTAGTTGTTCCTAAATCGATTCCAATAATCTTACCCATAGTTTTCTCCTTATTTTATATTCAAATTTATCAATTATACTGCTCGATACTTGGCACTCCTCGCAAGTTAGTGCCAAATATACTCTTATTGTACAGAATTAGCACTCACATGTCGAGAGTGCTAATGTAGTTTTATTGACAACTATAAATTAATCGTACAAAAACGCATAGTTCACACTAGCTTTGACGCGTAACCTTTACCATAGCCGGGCGAATAACGCGCCCCTCTAGTGTATACCCAGGCTGTAACTCTTCGGCTATTACTTCTTTTTCGCCTACAGCATCATCATCAAACTGAATTGCCTGGTGTAGCTCTGGGTCAAACAAGGTTCCTTTCTTAGCCACAACACGCTGTAGGTTTAATTGAGCTAGGCTTTTGTCTAGCTGTCTAATTAACGCTTCAACGCCTTTCACCCATTGATGCTCGGCAATATCTTCAGGGATATGTGCAACTGCACGCTCAATTGTATCAATCGACGGCAGTAAATTTATTACGGCCTTTGTACGTCCTGCATCCATAGCTGCCTGTTTTTCGTTCTCTACCATCTTGCGATAGTTTTCAAAATCTGCACGTACCCGCTGTAGATCCATCACTAGTTCGGCATTTTTCTGTTCCAGTTCGTCTAGCTTTTTTCCTTTTGTCATTATTTATAATACCTCCTCTAACATTGCACCAGTATGTCGTACTAGTCGCATTACTTTTGCATAATCCTGTCGTGTGGGACCTAGCACTCCGATATAGCTATTGTCGCTATATGGCGAACGAAAACGACTTATGATCAAACTTGCTTGCGAACTTTTGCCAATTGGGTTTTCAGCACCAATAAACACATTAAGTGGTTCATTAGGTGCAGCTTCACGTAACCAGGGCTCTAAGTTGTCGATTAATCGCGCCACTTGTGAAGGGTTGGCCGAAAATTCTGGTTGGCTAAATAAATTGCCCATACCATTCATATAGAGCTGATCACCGATAGTTGCAAGGCCTAAGTTATGTGTAATCTCTACCAAGCTATCTACCGCACTGCGTATCGCCCGGTCAGTTCTATCGCTGTATGTGGCAACGCGTGCATCGATTGCCTTCGCATTACGATCAAGAAGTCGAGGGACTGCATCCGTTTGGGGTTGATTGGTGATCTTATTTACATAATGTCGATAACCCTTGTCAGTCGGTATTCGTCCTGCACTGGTGTGCGGCTGAGTAATGTAGCCCTTTTCTTCCAAAGCAACCATTTCTGCGCGAATCGTAGCGCTACTCACACCAAACAATTTTGCAAGAGTCACACTACCGACAGGTGAAGCAATTTCGGCATACTGCTCAATTATCGCAATCAAAATTGCTGTTTGTCGTTCGGTCATACTATTTATTATAGCAAATTTTAGCACTCCCAACAAGAGAGTGCTAGGCTTAGCTAGTTTCGAGCCAGTTACTGTAGGCGTCAAGTATCAGTTTCACTACTTCATCTAGGCTATATTTACCAGTATCAATTACAAGGTCGTAATTCGACTCTATGGAGGGGTCAATTTGGTAAAGATTCATATATCGTCTATTTTCGCTTTGATATCTCTCATCTAACAACTTAGCATACTCATCGACATCTGCTGGGATGTTTTCATTTGCATCACTCCCTCTGTCATCTATATTTTCAATAATTCGCCTAGATGCGACAAGTGTATCAAGTGTCAAATATACTTTGAAAGATGCTGGCATCCAATGCCAAGCCGTTCGTGAATCTACCACTAGTTTAGATTCCGTTTCGCCAATCTCGCGTAGACGTGAGTCAACTTGATGGTCAATGTCAGCATTTTTTTCAGCATTCTGATTAGCTGTTAAAAGATCCATTTGTTGCCGCGAGGCGATTTCTCTAAATAAATCACCTGATGAAAAATGACGATAGCCCAGTGCCTCAGCAACAGCCTTGGCGCTAGATGATTTTCCGCTACCGACTCTTCCTGCGACTGTAATAATTGTATTGTGATTCATTTAGTCTCCTTAATCTCTCTTTAGCATCACCGTAAATGCCTCGCTCGGAATATCAACTTTTCCGAACCGCTTCATACGCTTCTTGCCCTTAGCCTGCTTGGCAAGTACTTTCTTCTTTCGTGAAACATCCCCTCCGTAAAGGCCAATTGTAACATCTTTTCGAAAAGCACTTAAGTCTTCGCGAGCAATAAATTTGCCACCAATTGCAGCCTGTAAGCTAACCTGAAAACTCTGACGCGGGATCACGTCTTTTAATTTTTTTACAACTTCACGCCCCAAACTTTGACTTTCGCTGCGATGTGCCATTACACTTAGCGCATCGACCATTTCACCTGCCACATAAAAGTCGACACGCACTAAATCTTCCGACTTATAGCCAGAGAGTTCGTAATTAAAACTGCCATACCCACTTGTCACACTTTTTAGTTGATCGTAAAAATCAGTCAGTAGATTTGCAAGTGGTGCTTCGAAAGAAATAAGCGCGCGCTCATCAATATAGCTAAGGTTTTTCTGCCGCCCACGCTTAGAAACTATAAGCTGAATTACCGCACCAATATATTCTTGCGGCACGACTATCTCGCCATTAATCCATGGCTCGCGAATTTCATTTATTTTCGTTATGTCGGGCAAGTCGCTAGCACTCTTTATATCAGTTTCTTCGCCGCCATGCATTGTCACTTGATAATCTGTACTTGGATTTGTCACTACCAGGTCGAGGCTGTACTCGCGCTCCAAACGCTCACGAATAATATCCATATGGAGTAACCCCAAAAAACCAATTCGTACACCAAAACCTAAAACAGGTGAATTTTCTGGCTCAAATTGTAAGGCGCTATCACTTAAGCTCAATTTTTCAATTGCATCCTTCAAGTCGTTATAATCCTCATTGCTCACCGGAAAAAAGCCAGCATAAACAAATGGTTTAACATTTTGATATCCCGGCAATGCTTCAGCTGCCATAGCTCGCTTAACAGTAACCGTGTCGCCAACTTTTGCCTCACGTGTGGTTTTTAAATTGGTGACAACATAGCCAATCTCACCTGTTGCAATTTCACCATCAGGATTCATTGTTGGACTAAGTGCTCCAACCTCAAGCGCCAAACCACTCGCTCCCGTTGCCAGCATTTTAATAGTATCGCCCTTTTTTATGGCTCCATCAAATGTACGAGTATACAAAATAACCCCACGATAGTCATCGTAATAGCTATCAAAAATTAGGCTACGTGTTGGTGCATCTACAATACCGTGTGGTGCAGCAATACGCTCGACAACATTGTCAAGCACTGCGGCTACTCCTTCTCCTGTCTTGGCGCTAATTTTCAGAATATCTTCGTCTCCACAGCCAAGTAAATTCTTAACCTCAGCACTTACTCGCGGAACATCGGCGGCAGGTAAATCTACTTTATTCAATACGGGAATAATTGTTAAGTCTGCCGCTAGTGCTAAGTATACGTTAGCAAGTGTCTGAGCTTGAATACCCTGACTAGCATCTACTACCAATACGGCCCCTTCACAGGCCTGCAAGCTGCGCGATACTTCGTAGCTAAAATCTACATGGCCTGGGGTATCAATTAAATTTAAATCATAATTTTTATATTTCATACGTACTGGAGCTAGCTTGATTGTAATACCTTTTTCACGCTCGAGCTCCATGCTATCGAGTAACTGACTTTTCATATCACGCTTCTGCACGGTACCGGTCATTTCAAGCATCCGGTCCGCTAGTGTACTTTTCCCATGATCAATATGAGCAATAATGCAAAAATTACGAATATGTGACTGGTCCATCATCAGTCAGTATAACATGTTCGTTAAAAAATTATAGAGGTAGATTAGCGACGCGGTAGTTCAAGATATCCAAGAAAAGATTTACGCAAGAGACGCATAACGGGTTTTGCTTCTTTTAGCTTAAGTATATTGCTAAATAATACGTACGAAAGCAGACTAATGATAGAAATTATTGTAAATTTAGGGAATGTAGCGATAAAACTGTTATCGGTAGCACGGAACGGAAGAATTAGGACCATTAGGTAACAAACTATCCCCATAAAACCGGTTGCACTAGCCATTAACGTAACACCACGCCAGAATGGTTTATCGAATAATCCTGGGATCCGTCGCGACATTACAGCAAACAATATTGCAACCTCTACGGCAGAAACTATAGATTGCGCCCATGCAAGACCATATAATCCCATATTCACAGCTGGCGACGTCAGGTATATTGCAATGGCAATATTTAGAATAATCGCAAAGATTGAAATATATAGCGGTGTTTTCGTGTCTTGCTGTGCGTAAAAACTACGCGCCGAAATGAAGTACACCGACCGGAAAAAAATAGCAATTACAAACGCGCCTAGAATACTTGCCATCAGTGCGTCTCCACCATTTTTTATAAAGCTAACAAGATAACCTCTAGTGAAAAACGTAACTATTGCAACAGGTAAAGCAAGCCAAATGATTACTCGTAAAACTGATTGTAGCTCCGACTTAAATAAATCCATTCTCCCATGCGCAAGCCGCTCAGTCATGCGAGGGAATGCAGCAGTACTAATAGCAACTCCAATAAGATTAATTGGCGCCATATGCAAAGTAGATGCTTGGTCGAATGCAGCAATTGACCCCGCCTTAAAGCGAGAAGCAATGTTTGTTTCTACAATACCAACAACATAATCCATTCCTTGGTCTATAGAGCGTGCAGGCAATAGACGTAGCACTTGCTTAAAGCCCTTGTTCTTCCAGTAAATCTTAAATTGATAATCGAAGCCTAGCCCGATAAGACCCACGCAGCTTACTATTAATTGCAGTATCGATCCAAGCACGACCCCTAACGCTACGCCAACGATTCCGCCATCAAATATTTGCCAACCGAAAATATTTATACCATGCTTAGCAAATACCGTTATGCCTATCACAATTCCAACATTGTAAAGAATTGGAGCTAATGTAAAAAATGCGAAACGCCCTACGGCCTGCTGTATACTTGCAATGACTGCTGATATGGCAAACAAAAATGGGTTCACAGCGATAACACGCATCATGCTAATCGCCAAAGCCATGCTAGTTTCGTCAAGATTTGGTGCAATGACATAGCGCATAAGTGGATCAGCGAATATAATCATCAGCAAGCTTGTAATTAGAGTTATTGCAGCCATGAAATTAATCATACTGCTAGATATTTCCCATGCCGACTTGCGATTCTCTGTCATAATCCGCTGATTAAAGACAGGGATAAAAGTGACGCTTAATGCACCTGATACTAATAGAAAAAACATAAAATCTGGCAGCTTGAATGCAGCTATGTAAGCATCGAGACCGGGTTTATAAGTATCATAATAGGCCGCGTTTAATAAGCGAAGACGGAAAAAACCAAATAAAAATGATATGAGTGTCGAACCAGATATTAAAGCCGCCGCTATCTGTAGTGTGACTTTTTTATTGGCTTTTTCAACTGCATTTCGTATTCGCCCCATGTGTTTTATACTATCCTACAGTTACGTATGCAGCACTACCTCTTTTGGCAAGGTTGCTGTTTCTAGAATACGATTCACGTCGTCTTCTTCTAGCGTTTCGTCTTTCAATAAGGCCTTCGCTAGAATATCAAGTTGTGTGCGGTTAACTTCAATCACTTTCTCGGCACGTGTTGCTGCTTCCTTCATAAGCATTGCTACCTCACTGTCAATAAGTTTTGCGGTATCGTCACTATAAGGACGTTCGTGCGTAATCTTATCAAACACCATGCCGCCATTATCTTCGTGAAAAACTTGGTCGCGCAATTTACTGCCCATGCCTTGTTCAATTACCATATCGCGGGCAATCTCAGTTGCCTTGCGAAGATCGCTACCTGCACCTGTTGTTATGCCATCGCTACCATAGACAATCTTTTCGGCAATGCGGCCACCTAATGCACGTGCTAAAATATCCTTAAACTCGTAAACGTTAGTATAGCTTTTATCTTCAGGCGGCAAAAACCATGTCACGCCACCAGTACCACCACGTGGAATAATGGTTACTTTATGCACTGGATCACTGTCAGGTAGTACATGGCCAACAATTGCATGTCCGGCTTCGTGATATGCCGTCAGCTCTTTTTCTTTTTCATTCATTACTTTAGCTTTTCGCTCAGGGCCAATTGCAACTTTTTCAAAAGCTTCCGTTAGATCCGCATTGGTGATTTTTTTTGCATTACGCCGTGCTGCTATAATTGCTGATTCGTTGGCGATATTAGCCAGATCTGCGCCGCTACTACCCGCTGTTTTTGCAGCCAACTTATCAAGATTAACTGTTTCATCAATTGGTTTACTCTTAAAATGCACTTTTAAGATTGCTTCACGATCTTTGCGCTCTGGTAACATAATATTTGTACGACGGTCAAAACGACCAGGACGCAATAGGGCAGGGTCAAGTACATCGGCACGGTTAGTTGCGGCAAGCACAATAACGTTTGTATCAGTCTCAAAACCATCCATCTCAACTAAAATTTGATTTAGAGTTTGTTCGCGTTCATCATGGCCGCCACCCATTCCACTTCCACGCTTGCGACCTACCGCATCAATTTCATCGATAAAAATAATAGCCGGTGCATTCTTTTTAGCTTTCGCAAATAGATCACGTACACGGCTTGCACCAACACCTACAAACATTTCGACAAACTCTGATCCTGAGATACTAAAAAATGGTACGCTCGCTTCGCCGGCCACTGCTCGTGCCAACATAGTCTTACCTGTACCAGGATTACCAACTAGCAGCACGCCCTTTGGAATCTTGGCACCAAGTTGTTGGTACTTCTTTGGATGCTTCAAGAAATCAACTACTTCTTCTAGGTCTTGCTTGGCGCTATCATTGCCTGCGATGTCATTAAATAGTACTTTTTCTTTATCGCTACCATACAGCTTGGCTTTACTTTTACCGAAGCCCAGCGCTTGGTTATTCTGGCCTTGCGCCTGACGCATCATGAACATAAATAGCAGCCCTATTAAGATAACAGGTAGTACGATTGACGCTACGTTCCACAGCATACCGTTAGTTTGCGATGGAGCACTGTCCGAAATTATTGCTTTAGCATCTTTATTCAGATCACTATCCTTCAGTAAGGTGCCCACACCTTTACCCTTTACCGTAATCTTTAGTACATCACCCTGACCCTCAATTTTTGCAAGCTCACCTTTGTTTGCACGAGCAATCACATTACCGATATCTTTTTGGGTTAGATTATCACGCATCGTACCCACGTTGAGTAGCGAAACTGCAACAAGTATCAGTACAATCCAAAATAATGTGAGGCGTAAAATATTACTAAACGATCGCTTCGAGTTTTTCTGCTTCTTAGCCATAGGGATGAATTGTTATCCTTTCTCTTTTATGGAAATCTCATAGGTA
>OEIV010000683.1_pt1 | contig 17472 bp, 14 predicted proteins | sample 1539231 | NCBI WGS metagenome assembly OEIV01 (sample SAMN03794762, study PRJEB22550) | activated sludge metagenome | feature: wastewater treatment plant; material: activated sludge; isolation source: Wastewater treatment plant of a petroleum refinery complex | place: Argentina: Buenos Aires ...
TTTACCTCGACAGCTGCGTCAAGTGCGGCGCCTGCACCGACAAGTGCCACTATTTCCTCGGCACCGGCGACCCCAAGAACATGCCGGTCGGCCGCCAGGATCTGCTGCGCAAGGTCTACCGCCGCCACTTCACGTTCGCAGGCAAGTACATGCCGTGGCTGGTCGGCGCCGAGGACCTGACCGAGGAGGTGCTGGACGACTGGTACAGCTACTTCCACCAGTGCTCGCAGTGCCGCCGCTGCTCGGTGTTCTGCCCCTACGGCATCGACACCGCCGAGGTCTCGATGGCCGCGCGCGAGATCATGGACTCGGTCGGCAAGGGCCAGAAGTACTGCAACGAGATCATTGGCAAGGTGTTCAAGGTCGGTAACAACCTCGGCCTGCCGAAAGGTGCCATCCGCTCGACGCTCGAGGGCCTCGAGGAGGAGATCAAGGAAGAGACCGGCCTCGACGTGCGCATGCCGCTCGACGAGAAGGGCGCCGAGGTGCTGCTCGTCACCCCGTCGGCGGACCTGTTCGCCGAGCCGCACATCCAGGGCCTGATGGGCTACGCCAAGGTATTCCACGAAGCCGGCGTCACGTGGACGCTCAGCTCGTATGCCTCGGAAGCCGCCAACTTCGGCATGTTCATCGGCTCCTACGAGAACATGCGCGACGTTTCGCTGCGCATCCGCAAGGCGGCGCTCGACCTCGGGGTCAAGCGCATCGTCTTCGGCGAATGCGGTCATGCCTGGCGCGTCGCCTATTCGTTCCTCAATACGCTCGCGGGTCCGTTCGACTTCCTCGATCCGCGCTATCCGGTGCCGCAGCACATCTGCGAGTTCACCTACGACCTGATGAAGGACAACAAGCTCGTCTTCGACAAGTCGAAGAACGACCAGTACCGCCTGACCTTCCACGATAGCTGCAACGTCGCGCGCGGCTCGCGCATGGGCGACATGCCGGGCGGCCAGTTCGAGATCCCCCGCGCGATCCTGCGGGCCTCGTGCAACCACTTCTTCGACATGGCGCCGGAAACCATCAAGGAGCAGACGTTCTGCTGCGGCGGTGGCGGTGGCCTGCTGACCGACGACCTCATGGAGCTGCGCGTCAAGGGCGCGCAACCGCGCATGCGAGCGCTTCAGCAGGTCCGCGAGGATCACGGCGTGACGCACATGGCGGCGATCTGCGCCATCTGCAAAGCGCAGTTCACCAAGGTCATGCCGAAGTACGGCTTCGAGATGGATAGCATCCTCTCGGTCCACCAGATGGTTGCGAATGCGATCGTGCTCACGGGGTCGACCCAGGCCCGCGAGCTCGCCGAAAAGATGAACGCTGCAGCCGGAAACGGCCGAGCTGCCTAAGGAGGTAAAGCGATGAACGACATGGCGAACAAGCCCAAGTCCTCTGGCGCACCGGCCGATGACACCAAGCTCACATTCCGCCGCTTCAAGAGCGGCGAGAACATGTGGACCGGCTGGCAGGATCTGACGGAGAAGATCTTCCAGGGCGACCACTCCTACAAGTGCCCGACCTACGTGCACCGCACGCCGCCGTGCCAGGGCTCCTGCCCGTCGGGTCACGAGATCCGCGGCTGGCTCGCCATCGCGCGCCAGATGGACAAGCCGCCGACGAAGGACATGAAGTGGCAGCAGTATGCGTTCGAGCGCATGATCGATGCCAACCCGTTCCCCGCCACCATGGGCCGCGTCTGCCCCGCTCCGTGCGAGGACGGCTGCAACCGTAACGAGGTCGACGACTTCGTCGGCATCAATGCCGTTGAGCAGTACGTCGGCGACTGGGCCAACGAGAACGGACTTAAGCTGCCGGCCGCCGGCGACTTCACGGGCAAGAAGGTCGCCGTCATCGGCGGCGGTCCCGCCGGCCTCGCGGCCGCCTACTTCCTGCGTCGCAAGGGGCACGCCGTCTCGATCTTCGAGGCGCACAGCAAGCTCGGCGGCATGATGCGCTACGGCATCCCCGGCTACCGCACGCCGCGCGACATGCTGGACAAGGAGATCGGCCGCATCATCGATCTCGGCGTCGACGTCCGCACCAACACCAAGGTCGGTACCGACATTTCCGTCGAAGAGCTCGAGAAGGCGTTCGACGCGATCTTCTGGGCCGTCGGCGCGCAGAAGGGCCGCGGCCTGCCGGTGCCGGGTTGGGAGGGCACCGAGAACTGCATCACCGGCGTCGAATTCCTCGACGCCTTCAACCAGGGTTGGGTCGTCGGCACCGCCAAGAAGGTCGTCGTCGTCGGCGGTGGTGACACCTCGATCGACGTCGCATCCGTCGCCCGCCGTCTCGGCCACATCACCCACAAGGCCGAGAAGGACATCGATGCCCACAACGTGCTCGGCTACACGGCGCACGACGTTGCCGGCACGATGCGTCGCGAAGGCTTGCAATCGACGCTGACATCGCTGTTCCCGCTCGAGAAGATGACGGCGTCGGAGCGCGAGCGCGAGGATGCCAAGCGCGAAGGCGTCACCATCCTCGGCGGCGTGATGCCGCTCGAGGTGCTGCGCGACGAGAACGGCCTCGCCCGCGGCCTCAAGATGTGCAAGTGCGTGATGAAGGGCAACACGCCGGAGAAGGTGCCGGACAGCGAGTTCGAAATCGAAGCCGACATCATCATCTCGGCGATCGGCCAGATGGGCGACCTCACCGGCGGCCTCGCGTCGCTCGACGGCGGCAAGGGCTTCGTCAACGTGACGCCGCTCTATCAGGTGAAGGGCAAGCCGCAGCACTTTGCTGGCGGCGACATCGTGCGCCCGCACCTGCTGACCACCGCCATCGGCCACGGCCGCATCGCTGCGGAGAGCATCGACCACTTCCTCAACGGCTCGCCCGTCGACAAGCGCCCGAAGGTGGACGTTCACCACTTCAACCTGCTGCGCGAGTTGCATCAGCGCGCGCTCGAGCCCGAGGCCTACAAGCACGGCCAGACGCGCGGCACCAACGCCGCCAAGTTCGCAATCCACAACTACGAGGATCTCTCGGGCAGCCAGATCATCCCGCACAGCGACCTGTTCAAGGGGCACTTCAAGTACGAGGCCCGCGGCAAGCGCGAGGAAAAGCACATCGGCGCCGAGGAAGTGCTCGGCAACTTCGAAGAGCGCATCCAGGGCCTCACCGAGCAGCAGGCGATCAACGAGGGCAAGCGCTGCATGAGCTGCGGCATGTGCTTCGAGTGCGACAACTGCGTGATCTTCTGCCCGCAGACCGCCGTGAAGCGCGTGCCGAAGAAGGAGCGTGCCGTCGGCCGCTACGTCTATACCGAGTACTCGATGTGCGTCGGCTGCCACATCTGCGCCGACGTCTGCCCGACGGGCTACATCGAGATGGGCCTCGGCCAGTAAGGACGATCGCTGATGCGCATGGCATGGCATATCGGCAGGGTCGCGGCGGCATGGCTGCTGCTCGCGATCCTGTCTCTCGGGGTGTTGGCGGACCCGGCATCCGCTGGCCCGCCGCAGGTCGCCAAGGGACGTGGCGACAAGTGCGTCGCGGAAACAGGGTGGATGCGCCGCAACCATATGAGCGTGCTGAAGCACCAGCGTGACGGCACCGTGCACGAGGGGCTGCGCACCAGCACGTTCAGCCTCAAGGGTTGTGTCGATTGCCACGCGGTCAAGGGTGACGACGGCAAGGCGGTGACGGTCGCGGATCCCAAGCACTTCTGCCGCACGTGTCACGACTATGCGGCGGTAAAGCTCGACTGTTTCGAGTGCCACGCATCGCGTCCCGAAGGCGCGGCGATGCAATCGGGCGCGGCCGGCGCTGACCCTCACAACGGCGACGTGGCGGCCCTCTCCGCCTACCTGAAGGAGGTTCAGCGATGAGCTGCCCGAGCTTCGAGGATGATCGCTCAGCGAAAAGCGGCGGGGGCTGTGGCAGCGGTTGTGGCTGCGCATCGGGTGGTGCTTCGCTCCAGTCCGGCGATATCGCGCCGATCAGTGCTGCGCGGCGCTTCTTCCTGAAGTCTGCTTCCGCATTCGCGACGATGGCGCTGGCCCCAGGCGTGACGCTGATGGCCTACGCCGAGAGCACGCCGGCCAATGCCCGTCCGGCCGACCAGAAGGTTTCGGCCAAGAACCGCTGGGGCCTGCTGATCGACGCGGGCAAATGCCAGGACGGCTGCTCGAGCTGTGTCACGGCCTGCTCGACGGAGAACGGCTGGGCAACGCCGACGCGGCCGGAGACGGACGCGCAGTGGATCCGCAAGCTCACGGTTCGTGATCCGAAGAACGGCTCGCAGTTCTCGCTGCCGATGATGTGCCAGCACTGCGCCAACCCGCCGTGCGTCGACGTGTGCCCGACGGGTGCCTCGTTCAAGCGCGCCGACGGCATCGTACTGGTCGACCGCCACATCTGCATCGGCTGCCGCTACTGCATGATGGCGTGCCCGTACAAGGCCCGCTCGTTCGTTCACGAGCCGCTGCAGGACCAGAAGGAATACGCGCCGCGCGGCAAGGGCTGCGTCGAGAGCTGCACCATGTGCGTTCACCGCGTCGATTCCGGCCGCACGCCCGCGTGTGTCGAGGCCTGCGCCAAGACCGGCAACAACGCCATGATCTTCGGCGACCTCAACGATCCCAATTCCGAGATCGCGAAGCGCGTGGCGACCTACCGCACGACGCGCATCCGTGACGCCCTCGGTCCGGATCCGGGCGTCTACTACCAGAACATCTGACGAGACCCGCCGGCCACGCGCCGGCGCCTAGGTCCGAAGGACGAGAACAACCATGGCGCATATCACGTATCAGAAGCTCGACGACCACAGCGTGCTGTTCTGGGGGCTGCTCGCCATGCACGCCGCCCTCATCATGATCGGGCTCGGCGCCGTCCTGTACATGGAGCACCACGGCCACATCGTCACCGGCATGAACAATGCCGTGGTGTGGGGCACGCCGCACGTGTTCGCGGTGTTCCTGATCGTCGCCGCCTCGGGCGCGCTCAACGTCGCGTCGATCTCGTCGGTGTTCAACCGCCTCGCCTACAAGCCGTTCGCGCGTCTCTCCGGCGTGCTGGCGATCGCGCTTCTGGTTGGCGGCCTCGCGGTACTGGTGCTGGACCTCGGACGGCCCGAGCGTCTGACCGTCGCGATGACGACCTATAACTTCAAGTCCATTTTCTCGTGGAACATCTACCTCTACACGGGCTTCCTGGTCATCGTGGCGGCCTACCTGTTCACGATGATGGATCGGGGAACCGCGCGTAATCCCGCCTACACCAAGGCCGCCGGGTGGTTCGCGTTCGTGTGGCGCCTGGCGCTCACCACCGGCACCGGCTCGATCTTCGGCTTCCTCGTCGCGCGTGAAGCCTACGACGCGGCGATCATGGCGCCGCTGTTCATCGCCGCATCGTTCCTCTATGGCCTCGCATTCACGGTGCTGGTGCTGCTCACCATGTGCCGCGAGACGAGCCAGCGCCTGCTCAACGACGAGATGGTGTCGAGCTTCCGCGGCCTGCTCATCATCTTTGCGCTGGCGGTGCTCTACTTCACCATCGTCCAGCACCTGACGAACCTCTACGCCGCGCAGCACTGGGACGTAGAAATGTTCATCCTGCGCGACGGCGGCATCTACACGAAGCTGTTCTGGCTCGGCCACATCGTCGTCGGGCTGCTCATTCCAGCAGGACTGCTGCTGCTCGCGGGAAGCGACGCGGGCAAGGCGTACATCTCCGAGCGCCGTGCGCTCACCGTCGCCTCGATCCTCGCGCTTATCGGCGGTCTCTGCTTCATGTACGTGACCATCATCGGCGGCCAGGCGTTCCCGCTCAAGCTGTTCCCCGGCAAGGAGGTGTCGAGTTCGTTCCTCGACGGCGAGATCGCACATTACGCGCCGTCGCTGCCGGAGGTTCTGCTCGGCATCGCCGGCGTCTCGATCGCCATGCTGATCACCGGCGTTGCGCTCAAGGTGATGCCGTTTCTGCCGAAGGGCGAGGAGTACGACGGCTGAGGCGAGGCGCGCGACGGGGCGCCTTGGCCGGCAGCTCACAGCAATCGATCGCGAAACGAAACGGCGTGTTCGCGGATCGAGCGAAGGGCTCCGCGGTTGCGACCAGCCGATGCATCGTGAAACCAGGAGTCGCGTGAGTTGGCCCACCTGCTGATCGCCGCCGCACACAAATCCTCCGGCAAGACGACGGTGACGCTCGGCCTGTCACGTGCGCTGCGCGATCTTGGCCTCGCGGTCCGGACGTTCAAGAAGGGCCCGGACTACATCGACCCGATGTGGCACGCCCGCGCGGTCGGGCGGCCTTGCTACAACCTCGATTTCAACACGCAGGACCGCGACGAGATCGCGGCGATGTTCGCTGAAAAATCCGCGGGCTCCGACATTTCGATCATCGAGGCCAACAAGGGCCTGTTCGACGGTGTCGATCTCGAAGGCAACGACAGCAACGCCGCGCTGGCGAAGCTGCTCGACGCGCCGGTCATTCTCGTTGTCGATACCGAGGGCATCACGCGCGGCATCGCCCCCCTGCTGCTCGGCTACCGCTTGTTCGACCCGGCGGTGCGCATTGCCGGCGTCGTACTGAACAAGGTCGCAGGCCCCCGGCACGAAGCCAAGCTGCGCGAGGCCGTCGCCCGCTACACCGATCTGCCGATCCTCGGCTGCCTGCGGCGCGACGAGCGCCTCGCCGTGCGCGAGCGCCATCTCGGCCTCACCACGCCCTCGGAGACAGGCGAGGTGGAGACCCGCATCGCCGCCATCGCTGATGCCGTGCGCGCGGGCTTCGACCTCGACGCGATCCGTGCGCTGGCGGAGACGGCTCCTCCCGCCGCCAGACCGCAGAACGTGCCAGCGCCTGCCGACGCTCCGGTGGGGGCGAACGTTCGCATCGCGGTCGCCCGCGACACCGCGTTCGGCTTCTACTATCCCGACGATCTCGAAACCCTCGAGCGGGCGGGGGCCGATCTCGTGTACTTCGACACGCTCTGCGACCAGCGCCTGCCCGAGGCCGATGGCCTGCTGATCGGGGGCGGCTTCCCGGAGACGCAGATCGAGGCCCTCGCCGCCAACAGCGGGCTTCGCGCGGATATTCGCGCCGCGATCGAACACGGCATGCCGGCTTACGTGGAATGCGGCGGGCTCATGTACATGTGCCGCAGCATCTCGTTCGGCGCCGAAGCCGGCGACATGGTCGGCGTCGTGCCGGGCGATGCGTTCATGAACCCCAGGCCGCAGGGCCGTGGCCAGGTTCGCCTCGTCGAAACCACCGCTTCTCCTTGGCCTGCCTGCGACGGCGCGGGCGGCGAAGGCACGCAGATCAACGCACACGAGTTCCATTACGCCGCCATTCGCAACCTGCCCGCCGGGCTCGACTACGCCTTCGACGTGGCACGCGGAGAGGGCATCGACGGGCGCAACGACGGCATCGTGGTGCAAAATCTACTGGCCACGTTCACGCATCAGCGCGATACCAGTCGCAATCCCTGGGCACGCCGCTTCGTCGCATTCGTGCGGGAGCGCAAGGCCGCCCGGTTACGCGCCAACGAAGCACGCGCCGCGACGCCGATGAGCAGGCGGCAAACGCAAAGCCAGCTCTCGACTTCCTGAGCCGCAACGAACAGGAGCCGACGATCATGACCAATTCCCCCCGCTTCGACGAGACCATCAAGGCCATCGACGCCGCCAACGCTGACGACCCGCGTTCGACGGTTGTCGGCGGCGTGAAGCGCCCCTACGAGGTGGTCTACGCCGAACGCATGACCGAGCGCCTCGCCGCAATGTATCCGGATGCTTCCGAGACGTTGCGCATCGCCGCGCGCGCCCAGCACATCCGCCGCTGGGACATCCCCCGCGACCGCTTCCCCGAGGGACGCACCGGCTACAACGACTGGCGCAGAACCTGCCGGGAGCATCACGCCAAGCTGATTTCGGAGCTCATGGCCAAGAGCGGCTATTCGGAGGACGAGATCGGCCGCGCGGTGATGATGGTGAAGAAGGAGCAGCTCAAGAAGGATCGCGAGAGCCAGGCGCTGGAGAACGTCGTCGACGTGGTCTTCGTCGAGCACTACATCGATGAATTCCTCGCGAAGTACTCGAGCTACGACGAGGACAAGGTTCTCGACATCGTCGGCAAGACGCTGCGCAAGATGTCGCCGAAGGGGCATCAGGCCGCACTCGCGCTCGATCTGCCCGAGGCCAAGCGCGCACTCATCATGAAGGCCGTCGAACGCGAGGCCGATACGCTCGCCAAGCTCGCCGCCGTCGCCATCGACTGATCGCAGGACGTGCGATCAGCTCCGGTGCCTTGCAATTGCGGGGCGGGATCGCCATCTCGACCAAACATCGCGAAACGCGAATGTTCAATCTCGACAAGCACGGCCCGACAAGCGGGCCGGCAGGAAACGCGGGGTGCCGCCAAGCGGGCCCGAGGTGAGGGAAGACAATTTTATGGCCGTGACCAAGAACGCGATCATCGACAGGCTTAAGACGGTCCCGGGGCCGGACGGCACGGGCAACCTGGTCGATCTCGGCCTCGTGTCCGAGACGGTGGTCAAGGAAGACCGGGTCTATTTCTCGATCACCGTGCCGATCGAACGCGCCGGCGAACTCGAGGCGATGCGCCGCGCCGCCGAAGAGGCCGTGCGGCAAGTGCCGGGCGTCGGCAATGTCACGGCGGTCCTCACCGCGGAATCGTCGAGCGGCTCGAAATCCTCCAACGGCTCGGCCGAGCCCGCCCGTGCCCCCTCGCCCCCGGTGGCCGCACAGCCGCGCGGCGTCGCCGCCATTCCCGACCTCCCGGGCGTCCGGCACATCATCGCCGTCGCGTCCGGCAAGGGTGGCGTCGGCAAATCGACGACAGCGGTCAACCTCGCACTCGGCCTGCAGGCGCTCGGCCTCAAGGTCGGCATGTTCGACGCCGACATCTACGGCCCGTCGCAACCCCGCCTGCTCGGTCTCACCGGGCAGCACCCGACGGCGACGGCGGACCAGCAGAAGCTCATCCCGCTCAAGGCATTCGGCCTCGACGTCATGTCGATCGGCTTTCTCATCGAGGAGGACATGCCGATCATCTGGCGTGGTCCGATGGTCGTGCAGGCGCTGCAGCAGATGCTGTTCGACGTCGCATGGAATATCGATGGCGAACTCGATGCCCTCGTCATCGACATGCCGCCCGGCACCGGCGACGTGCAGTTGACGATCGCGCAGCAAGTGCCGATCACCGGCTCGGTGATCGTCTCGACACCGCAGGATCTCGCCTTGATCGACGCCCGTAAGGGTCTCGGCATGTTCAAGAAGGTCGATGTGCCGGTGCTCGGCATCGTCGAGAACATGAGCTTCTTCATCGCGCCCGATACGGGCAAGCGCTACGACATCTTCGGCTCCGGCGGCGCCGAGCGCGAAGCGGATAAGCTCGGCCTCAAGTTCCTCGGCGGCGTGCCGCTGCACATGGATATCCGCGAGCTGTCGGACGCCGGCACGCCGGTCACCGCGATCCGCGCCGAAAGCGCGGAGGCGGCCGTCTATCGCGACATGGCCGAGAAGGTCTGGGCCGAGGTGCAGTCGCTCAAAGGCGTCGATGTGCCGGTGATGAAGATCTCGCCCAATCGCGACAGCCTGAAGGTCACGTTCAAGGACGGCTACTCCTACGACTTGCCGGCCGAGTACCTGCGCGTGTTGAGCCCCTCCGCCGAGGTGCAGGGCCACTCCGCCGAGCAGCGCGTGACCGTGCCGGGCAAGCGCAGCGTCAAGATCCAGATGCTGAAGCCGGTCGGCAAGTATGCCGCGAAGATCACGTTCGACGACGGCCACGATACCGGCCTCTACACGTGGTCGTACCTGCTCGAGCTCGGGCAGGAAAAGGACCAGCGCTGGAAGGGCTATCTCGAAGAGCTGGCGGCGAAGGGCCTGAAGCGCGATTAGAACTCCATAGCGAACGCACGGACGAGCTTCCCGCCGACCGTGTGGGCTTAGGCGATTCCAACGAACTCGACCGACAGGCCCAGACGCCAAAGCGCGTCGAGCCACCGAATTGATGAACGAAGGACGGAGCACGAGATGCTCCGTCCTTTTTTGCTTTGGGAGAATTAGCGGCCGCCGGCGCTCACGGGGGAGAGGGAGCAGTGCACCGGCGGCCGTCCCCGCTGCGGGGAGCCGGATCGCTCGCTTGGCGATCGCGGACATATGAGCGAGGACCTTCGGATTGCGAGGCCCCTTCGCGCCCGTCAGCTCGCCGGCATGACGGCGATGTCGCGGATCGGCTGCTCGGCGCCTTCGAGCTTGCCGATCATCGTCGCCTTGCCGGTGTCGAGCGCGACGGTGTGGAGCACGTTGTCGGCGACGAGCCAGGCCGTGTTCGTGCCGTCTGCCGTCGTCGCCACATCGAACGCGAACGTCTTTGCGCTTTCGACGCCAAGCTTGCCGATGGCCTTCAGCGTTCCGTCGTTCGGCTTGGTCTGCTGAATGAGCGCAACGATGGTGGCGTCGATGTCGAACATCGCCGTCTTCTCAGGCTTGCCGTAGGAGTTGGTGTAGGCTGCCGCGACCACATTCGGCTTCTCGCCGGCATGCATGTCGCCGGTTTCGAACGCAAGGCTGCCGTCCGTCACCACCTTGCCGGTGGCGAGATCGGCGCGCAGATTGGTTCCGTCGCTGCCCATGAAGCGCAGCTTGTCGGCCGCCGGGTTGAAATCGACGATCGCGCTCGAGCCAGCCGGGATCATCTTGTCGAGCGTCGTCACCTTGGTTGCCTCGCCCGTGGTGGCGTCGATCGTGACGACCGTTCCATCGGCGCCGACGCCGTAGAGCTTCTTGTCAGAGGGGCGCACGTCGATGCCGAGGAGGCGCTGAACACCCTTGACCGTTACGGCCTTTCCGACGGCCGGCTTGCCCTCCTCGATCATCACGAGGGTGTTGTCGCCGACGAGGCCGACAGCGCTGGCGGCCAGAGCGGCGGGTGCGGCGGCTCCACTCGCGAGAAGGGTGGCGATGGCCAGATGGATGGTTCGCATGGCATGCTCCATGTGTTGTTCACCGTTCCACAGGCCATGACCGCCGGTCGTACCGGAGCGACTTTCGCCTGCGTGTTTGGAGAACACGGGGCGGCCGGCGTTTGGATGCAGGGATGCTCCAATATTATTTTCGATCCGTATGAGGCTGCATCCAAACACGCGGTCTCGCGTGTTGGGTGATGGGCGGCATACCGCCTTTTTCCATCGCAGCCTGGGAGCGCGTACCGGATGTTGGACTATTCAGAGATGATCGCAGGCTGCGCGAGGGGCGACCGGTCGGCGCTTCGCTCTCTGTTCGAACAGGAGGCGGGACGGCTCATCGCCGTGGCCCAGCGCATCGTGCGGCGGCGCGACATCGCCGAGGAGGTGGTTCAGGATGCCTTCGTGCAAATCTGGCAGAATGCCGGGAGCTATGATGCGAGCGTCGGCTCGGCGCGGGGGTGGATCTACACCATCGTCCGCAACCGGTCGCTGAACGTGATCCGGGATTCGAGCCGTGAGGATCTGGTCGACGGCGACGCACTCGAAGCAGCGCGCCAGAGCCATTCGGTGATCGAAGACGCCTTCGAGCGGCTGTCGCAGTCGAGCCGGCTCAGAAAGTGCCTCGAAGCCATCGAGAACGAGAAGCGCGAGAGCCTGCTGCTGTCCTACGTCGCCGGATACTCTCACGGCGAGATCGCGGGTCTGCTCGGCGTGCCACTCGGCACGGCCAAGTCCTGGGTGAAGCGCGGATTACAGGCCCTCAGGGAGTGCATGGCATGAGCGAGGGCACCGACAGAAAGGCGAAACTGCACGACGTGGCGGGCGAGTATGTTCTCGGCCTCGCCAGCGACGCCGAGCGGGCGGCGTTCGAGCAGATGCTGGCCGACGACGCCGATGCGCGCGAGGCCTTGGCCCTTGCGCGCGAGCGGTTCCTCGAGCTCGACACCAGCGCCTTGCCCGTGCCGCCGACACCGGAACTTTGGGACCGGATCGAAACTGCGCTGGAACGGCCGCAGGCTCGCGACGGTCACGACAATGTCGTCGCGTTCACCGGCCGGCGCGATGCAAGTGCCAATACCCCCGCGCACGGTGGGCGGGTTACGCGACGCGCGTTCTGGCAGGGCTTCGCCGCTGCGAGCCTGTTGGGAACGTTGGGCGGCGGGCTCGGCCTCTACCAGATCGCCCGGCGCAAGCCACGCATGATCGTCGTGTTGCTCGACGCCACGGCGCAACCGGTATCGATCGTGGAGACCTACGAGGGCCAACGCATCCGCATCGTGCCGCTGACCGACATCGCGGTGCCCGAGGGTAAGACCCTACAGGTGTGGACACTGCCGAGCCGGGAAACCGGACCCGTATCGATGGGCCTGATGCATGGACCGACCGTGACGACCCTCGACGGGCCGGAGCTTCCCGCACCGAAGCCGGACCAGCTCTACGAGATCACGATCGAACAGGCCGGGGGATCGCCAACCGGCAAGCCGACCGGCCCGATCGTCGGCAAGGGCTTCGCCAAGCTGCCGCACATCTGAGTTCGGCGCTCGGCGGTCTTCGCACGACCGGCAGGTGGCGCACGCCTGTCACGCGACGATCAGGCTGTTCCACTGGGCCTCGGGCAGCCCCGCGCCGAGGAACGCAGCGCGGGCCTGGTCGATCAATTTCGCCTCGCCGGCCGCATAGACGTCTGCGCCGGCAAGGTTCTCGGCGGCACGAGCGATTCCCGCGATGGTCGCGGCCGCATCGGCATCCGCACCGAAGCTTTCGAAGCGGAAATGATCGAGCGCGTTGGCATACGAGCGGAGCAGGTTCTCTTGATACGCCCCTTCCGTGTTGGCGAACCGGTAGAGTGTGATCGACGGCGCCTGCTCGAGCGACAGGGCGTGCTGTAGAAGGCTCTTGATCGAGGCGAAGCCTGCCCCCGCGGCGATCAGCACCAGCGGCCGCTCCGAAGCATCGTCGAGCACGAAGGTGCCGAACGGGCCACGCACCACGACCTCCTCGTTCGGCTGCAGGTTTGCGAACAGCCGCTCGCGCTGCTCACCCTCGGCATCGCACTCGACATGCACCTCGATGCGCCGCTCCTCGCATGGGCAGCCCGCCACCGGGACGATACGGCTCTCGCCGCCGAGCGTGATCTCGAACGACTGGCCAGCGAGATAGCGCATGCGCTCGGCCCGCGGCGAAAGCAGATGGAGGGCAATGCGACGGCCGCCGAGCGGCTCCACCAGACGCACGCGCGCGCGGATCGTCTGTTCTGGGATATCCGCTGCGCCTGCCATCGGCACCTCGATCGCGATGTCGCGAACCGCGGTGTAGGAGCACGACAGTGCGTGACCTTGCGCCTTGTCGGCGGCGGTGAGCACGTAGTCGTGCGGGCGCACCTTCACGACGTCGCCTTCGACCACCCGACACTTGCAGTCACCGCAACTGCCGTTGCTGCAGCCATAGGGAAGCGAGAGGCCGGCACGCAGCCCCGCCTCGAGAATCGTCTCGTTGCCGACGACCTCGAACGCATGTCCCTTCGGCAACACTTTCACCTGGGCCGACATGACCCGCATGATCCTTTCCCTGGCGACGAGCTCCTCCCAGCGTTGCAGGTCGGCGGCGGGTGCCGCCATCTCGCGCTTCAACCACGAGAGGAAGTGCTCGGCGAATTGCGGGGCAATATCTCCCAGCTCGCGCGCCTCGTCGAGCTTTGCCGGAATCCACCCCTGCACCCGCTCGTAATGCCTGAGCCGGGAATGAGCGGCGGCATAGTCGCGGCTCAGCGCCTTCAGGCGCTCGTAGAGAACGGCGGCATCAGGAAGCGAAGCAGGCTCCGGGGGCTTGGCATGCGCGGTCGCCTTGATCTCCTCGACGCGACGGATCTCGGCGTCGTCCTCAAGGCGCACATCTGGGAAGAGCCGTAGCACCTCCTGGAGATCGACATGGCCGTCGAACGTTTTCAACGAGCCGTCCTGAGCCATGCGTTGGAGGGCCGCGCGCGGTTGGCCGACGAGACGTGCGAGGCGGCTGAGCGGGATGAGCTGCGCCATTGTGGATACCTGGGTGGATACCCGGGTGGATACCCGGGATTGTGCCGTCTCCGCGCAGGGGGCGGAGCATTGCCGCGCGGCGGAACGCCCGAGTGACGAGCGGCGGCCCGCGCAGAATCGGAGAGAGCGCAGCACAGCGGCACGCCCGCCGCGTGCCGCGCCCCCGATCGACGAAGTGTCAGTAGGTCGAGCCGAACGACAGATCGCGGGTATCGTGCGGTGCTGGTACGCCGGCGAGACGCGAGCCCTGAGCGACCGGACCGCCCGGAAAGAGCTGATAGAGGAACTTGCTGCCACCCTCGGCGGCGAACGCCTCGTTCAGCTCGTTGGCCAGCAGGCGTGCGTGCGGGGCCCGGCCGCGCGTCACATAGATCTCACGCAGCAGGTTGATGGCCTTCATGTGGGCCGGGGTGAGCTCGAGGCCCTCCGCGCTGGCGAGGCTGTGGGCCTTGGCCTCGTTCCACGCGGCGACCTCGTCGGCGCGGACGAGCTGGGCGGGATCACCCGGCGCGCCGCCATTCATCTGCAGCAGCTTGTTGATGTCGGTATCGCTCATCGCAACCTCCCTCGTGCTCCGGGGCTTTGCCCCGTGTTTCAGCCTGGCTCTCAATCTTGAAGCTCTTGCCGGCTCATTGGAGCGGGAATGCCCGCTCTATGGTTGCCCAGGACGCGCTCATGCGCGCGGCTTGGGCTCGCGCAACCGCTCGAACCAATCGTGTGGAATCTCGGTGTGCTCGGGGAACTCGATCTCGACGTTGCTCGGCAACTGCAGACGCTGCTGGAGATAGGGCGAAAGCCCGCCGACGAACTGGCGGAGATTGCCGCACACGTCGCACAGGATGTACACGCGTCCGTCGATGCGGCGCGGGCGCCACCCACGCGGCAGCGCGTCCTTGAGCAGGATCGGCCCCTTCACCTCGAGCGTATATTCGGCCTGGCACGCGTCGCAGCAGATCTTCATGTCACCCCTCCAGGGGGAACGCGCCGGAACGCCGCCGCTCAACGGCGGACCCGCGAGCGGTGCAGGCCACCGCCCGGGGCGTCCTCGAAATCGAAGCGCGCGTCGGGCGCGAGGCCGAGGTGCTCTTGCAGATAGGTCGAGACGCCGCCCTTGAAATGGCGGACGCTGCCGCAGCAGTCGCAGAGCGTGAACGTGCGCCCACCGATGCGGCGCACGGCCCACCCGTGCGGCAGCCCGGTTTCGGGAGACAGCGCCGCATCTGCCGGATAAGGCGGCATCTTGCAGGCGTCACAGGAAATTTTCGTCATCTGATATCGTCGCTGCCTCCGCGCGGCGCCGAGTGTTGCGGAAACGGCCGGCTTTCCGGCTCTACTTTTGTCGCAGTATCACGCACTCGACTTGACGCGGCAAGGGCTCAGAGCGCGGCCTTTTCCCAGGGATGCTGGCCCCGCAGCATTGCGGCGCGTCCGGCATTGTCGGCCGTCGTCGCATGGCAGCGGCGCCACCACGCTCATCGCGCAGCGGCGCCGCTCTTTGTCGTTGAAACTCGATTGGGCGCTCAGAACTTCAGCGTCATTCCGACATTGATCGAGCGACCTGGGCTCGGAACGTTGCCAACCTCGCGCGGACCGAGCGCCGGATTGCGATTGCCCATCGTCGGCTCGATGTAGATGCCGCCGAGAGGATGCTCGTAGTAGGTGTCGAACAGGTTGGTCACGCCGAGGTCGAAGCGCCAGCGCTCCCACTCGTAGCTCGTGCGCAGATTGACGAGTGCGTATGCGGCGGTCTCGAGTTCGTTGCGCGTCGTATCGACGTTGTGCTTTCCGGCGACGAGGTCGACCTCGACGGCGCTCGACCAACCACCGAAGCGGTGCGTCAGGGCGAGGCGCGTGTTGAACGGCATCATGTGATAGAGGCTGACGCCGGTATCCGCGTTCTCGCCATGGACATAGCTCGCGACGCCGGTCAACGCGAACTTGCCGTACTCGGTGACACCGAGCGGCATCGCGCCCGTGACATTGACGCCGTAGAGTGCCGCGTCGTGGTTGGTGAATTGCAGGTTGACGAAACCGGCGTGCGCGGCGCCGAAGGAATCGCCGAGCTTCCTCACGCCGATGTAGTCCTCGACGTAGGTGTAGTAGGGCGTCACCTTGAGGGCGTACTCGCCATCACCCGAGTTCCAGCCAAGCGTGATGCTGGCGGTATGCGCGCGCTCGGGCTTGAGGTCCAGGTTGCCCGTGTAGCCATTGCCGTCGCCGAACCAGCCCAACATGTTCATGGCCATCTGCGGGGCCGTCATGGCGGTATCGCCGGTCGGACTGCTCCAGGCATAGCGCTCGTAAAGGTTCGGCGAGCGCGTCTTCATCGCATAGCCGAGCTCGACGAGCGCGGTTCGTGACGGCTCGTAACGCAGCAGCGCGGTGGCGTCGAAGTTGGCGTCCGTGCGCGCATGCTCGCGCGCGTTGAAGGCGTTGGCATCGGGCCCATAGACCGCGCCGGCGTTGTAGCCTTGCACGTCGCCGGCATCCATCCACACCACGTCGTTGCGCACTCCGAGGAGCGTCGACCAGGCGCGGTCCCACTGCCGCTCCCACTCGATGAATGTGCCGAGGCGATCGCGCGTGGCGCCGTTGAGGACCTGATAGGTGTCGCAGCACATCATGGCCATGCCGGCGACGGGCGGCCACCAGTCGTCGATGGCGTAGTGGTGGAACTCGTTGCCGATGCGCAGCGTATCGGCAGCGCTGACATTGATCTCGGCCTTGATGGAGTAGCCGGCATCCTCCGCGTCGGTCCGCATGGGCATCTTGCGCCCGTTCGGCATCATCATCGCCATCATCGGGTCGAGGTTGTATTTCTTGTCGGGCAGGAAATCCATCATGGGTTCGACGTGCTGGTAGAAGGCGCGCGCGTCGAGCTTGCCCCAACTGAACTTGCCGAGATAGCGCGTGTTGAGGAACCAGGTCTCGTTGTCGACCATGTCCATGCGCTGGTTCACGTACCCCTGGTAGGGAATGAACTGCAGGCCGCCCTGGACGACGAACAGATCGCCGCCGTTCCTGATCGCCACTTGCGCCGAGTGGTTCTGCGCCTCGTACTCGGTCGAGGCGATGCGCTCGCCGTTGCCATCCTTGTAGTCGTAGCCGCGCGCCCAGGCGCCGGCGTAGTCGACGCTGATCCTGTCGGTCGCTGCGTGGGCGGTGGCCGAAGTGCCGAGCTGATCGCCGTTCGAGCGATAGAACGTCGAAATCGTGCCGGCCGTATGCGCGCCCTCGCCGGCATGGGCGAAATGAGGCGGTGCGCTTTCGACGGTCACGGTACCAGCGATGGGGGCGCCGCCTTTCGATACGGGCGTGACGCCAGCGACGACCTCGAGGCGGGCCACTTGTGCCGGATCGGCATAGGAGAGCGGCGGGTTCCTGGGGGTGGGGCACGGGCTCCCAACCGCCCCGCCGCGGAGAACGAAATTCCCCCCGTCGCCGCTGAGGTCGTGGGCCGCCCGGCGACCACACAACCCGCCCCGCTTATAGATCGGCGCC
>OEIV010000684.1_pt1 | contig 17464 bp, 16 predicted proteins | sample 1539231 | NCBI WGS metagenome assembly OEIV01 (sample SAMN03794762, study PRJEB22550) | activated sludge metagenome | feature: wastewater treatment plant; material: activated sludge; isolation source: Wastewater treatment plant of a petroleum refinery complex | place: Argentina: Buenos Aires ...
GCCCCCGCCCCAGAATGGGGAGGGGCCCCCCCCCGCGCGGCCCCGCAAGGCCTGAAGGCCCCCCCCCCCCCCCCCCGCCCAGGCCCGCCTCATCAGCGCCGGGCTGAAAACCACCGATCAGGCCACGCCCTTCTATCTCCGCCGCAAAGCCTAGAGGAACCGGCGGTCAGTTGGACTCAACTGCCGCCGACAAGTTGCTCGCCAGCAATAAGTTTGAGTGGTGGCTTTGATGCCATCAAAGCCAAAACCGTTCTGATCTTACCAGAACGGCACCTCCACCGGGGCCAGTCTGCCGCCCAGGCGGATGGGGGCAATGGCGCGCGCCAGGCCCGTGGCGTCGTCGGTTTCCACCGCCACGCCGCACACCGTCACCTCGCCCTCGGCGGGGCGATAGCGCTCCACCGGCAATTTGCGCAGGAAGCGGTTGAGCGGCTCCTGCTTGTCCATGCCGATGACCGAGTCATAGTCGCCGCACATGCCCGCATCGCTCATATAGGCCGTGCCGCCGGGAAGGATCATGTGGTCGGCGGTGGGAATATGGGTATGCGTGCCGACCACCAGCGAGGCCTGGCCATCGACAAAGTGTCCCATGGCCATCTTCTCCGACGTCGCCTCGGCGTGCATGTCGATGAGCACGGCATCGCAGGCCTCGCCCAGCGGGCAGGCCGCCAGTGCCGCCGCCACCGCCGGAAAGGGATCGTCGAGTTGCGGCTCGATCATCACCCGGCCCATGACGTTGATCACCAGTACGCGCTGGCCCCGCACCGTTTCGACCAGCGCGCTGCCCCGCCCCGGACAATCGCCTGGCCAGTTGATCGGCCGGATGAGATTGGCTTCGCGCGCGATGGTGACGAGGATTTCGCGCTTGTCGAAGGCATGGTTGCCCAGCGTCACCACATCCGCCCCCGCCTCGCGCAGCTTGTCAAATATGTCGCCGGAAATGCCAAAGCCATGCGCGGCGTTCTCGCCGTTCACCACGGTGAGGTCAGGCTGGTAGCGCGCCTTCAGAAGCGGCAAGGCCTCATAGACCGCCTCGCGCCCGTTCTTGCCGATGACGTCGCCCAGAAAAATCAGCCGCACCGGAAACACTCCCGCTCCGTCATGATGTAATCGAGCTTTTCGTCGAAGCTCTCGCGCGGCACGGCTTGAACCTCCTGCGCGGCAAAGGCAACCCCGATGGCGGTGATGCTTTTATGCGCCCTGAGACCCGCCAGCGTCCGGTCATAGAAGCCGCCGCCATAGCCCAGGCGATAGCCCTGCCGGTCAAAGGCCAGAAGCGGCACCAGCAGCACGTCGGGCTCCACCACCGTGGCCCCCTCCGGCGGCTGGGGAATGTTCCAGCGCCCCGGCACCAGCGCCTCACCCGGCGCCCAGGCGCGAAACTCCAGCGGCTGGCCCTTCTTCACCACCACCGGCAGGCAGGTGATCCAGCCCGCTTGCGCCAGTTTCGCCAGAAGCGGCAGAACCGTGATCTCATCGCCAAAGGCATGAAAGCCGGAGACCACCCTCGCGCCGCAGCCCAGTCCCACCGGCAGGCCGCGCGCCGCCAGGATTGCCCCGGCCGTCGCCCCCTCGGCCCGGAAAGCCGCTTGCCGCGTCGCCATGGCCTGGTCGCGGGCGACACGCTTAATCTGTGACATATGATCGCTCATTTCCACCCCCCGAATACCTTACAAACCCATGAAAAGTCACGAAATAAACATGAATCTCCGAACCGTTGACTAAACCAGGAGGGGAATTTTCCCCCATTTACACCTGCCGCGCAAAAACCGAGAGACTAGTGTGAGAGTGATTATCAGGCCGAAGTTCGGCGGGCTGTGCCCGGCAGGTTTTATGCGAGATGACGAACGGGACGTAGGGAGGAATGGAAGTTCGGGGGCATTCCCGTTCCTGCCCGAGGATAGTGAAGCGATCCTTTGGCGCAAGCTGCATGACGTGGCCGGGCAGCGCTATGGCATTACCAGCTGCCTCTATTGCTTTTCTCATTCGCGCCATTGCCTGAGCCATATCGATGTCCTGCGCGGCAGTGTGCTCATTCACAGCCATCCCGAAGAGTATATCTCGTCCTTCGCCGACGACTCGTTCTTTCGCGACGACATCGTCTGTTCGCGCCTGATCGGAGGCGAGGGCTATTCCTTGTGGAGCGAGTCGCCGTCCTGGCCCAAGGCCACCGAGGCCCAGCGCCGCAAGGAGGAAATCTACCGCCGCATGAGCATGAGCGTTGGCGTATCCTTCGCCATCCCCTTCTTTGATGGCAAGGGACTGGCCGGGCTGGGCCTCGCCGCATCCAAAACCAGCGTTGAGGAATTCAACACCCTGTGGCGCGAGAAATCTGCCGAGATGCAAGCCATGGCCGCGGCCTTCGATGCCGTCATGCGGCCGCGCATGATCGCCAACCGTTTTCAGCTCACCCCGCGCGAACGCGAAGTGCTGCAACTCTTCGCCGGCGGCATGAGCGCCAAGGAAGTCGGGCACGAATTGGCCATCAAGACCAAAACCGTGTTCAACACCATGGAACGCTCCCGCAAGGCCATGCGCGCCGCCAACACCATGGAAGCCGTGTCCAAGGCCATGGCCTTTGGCCTGCTCTGACGGGCGCCGCCTAGAGCAACCGGCGGTCAGTTGGAATCAACTGCCGCCGACAGGTTGCTCGAAAATCAATATGTTGGCGCAACTTTCCTCTCCCAAATCGTTCCGGTTTGATCGTCCGTTGCGCTAGCGCAGCCCAGGGGGCCAAGGCGCCGCACCAGCCATCACAGACGAAAATGAAGGGAAGTGGCGAGCCACCATGGGCCGTGGGAACGTACGATCCCGGGTCCCTACTTGCGTAGGTGGGCGCCGTGTGTGCCGGACCACGGCCCGGCGCAGGGACAGCTCCCAAGGTATCGTTTATAGGCCCCAGGGAATAAAGGTTCCTTCACGCACCGGGCAGCCCGCCACCTGCCTATGTAGGAAGGCCAGACCCGCTTGTCCACACTTCGACCCGATCAAACCCGATTATATTAGTCGGTTTTCCTTGACGCGGTGCAGCCTCTATGTTAGCGAATCCGCATCGACCCCTAGCTGTCTGCCGAGTTGCCATGTCCGAAGCCCCCGTCAAATCCCTCCGTCAGGCCATGATGGAACAGGCCGACCACTGGGTCGATGGCGGCGGCACCCTGCCCCTGCCCGAAAAAGCCGGTCCCTTCACCCTCGCCGCCGGAGGCACCGCGCTGGCTGACCTGCGCAAGGGCCAGATCCTCAAGGTCGCCCACATCGCCGTCACACCCGATATCGGCCATCGTCTCACCGGCCTCGGCATCCGCAAGGGTGTGGCGCTGACGGTGCTGCGCAATGCCGGCAAGGGACCGCTGCTCGTCGCCGTGGGCGGCACCCGCGTCGGTCTGTGCCGCTCCATCGCCAAGTCCATCACTGGCCAGAACGCGTGACCAAGGCCTGCTGCGAACCGGGCGAGGACCTGCTGGCCGCCTTTCCGGGGCCGGATGTCATTGCCCTCGCGGGCAATCCCAATTGCGGCAAGACCACCGTCTTCAACGCCTTGACCGGCGCCCGCCAGAAGGTCGGCAACTGGCCCGGTGTCACGGTGGAAAAGAAGCAGGGCTCCTATGTTCATGCCGACCGCGCCGTCACCGTGGTCGACCTGCCCGGCATCTATTCGCTGGCCACGCCGGAGAACGCGCCCCTCGATGAAACCGTGGCGCGCCGTTTCATTCTCGCCCGCGACGCGCGCCTCATCATCAACATCCTCGACGCCAGCAATCTCGAGCGCAATCTCTATCTCACCGCCCAACTGGCCGAGATGGGCCTGCCCATGATCGTCGTCCTCAACATGATGGACGCGGCGAAGGACGACGGCCTCACCATCGATGTCGAGCGCCTGCGCGCCAGCCTGGGCTGCCCCGTGGTGCCGCTGGTGGCGCGCCGGGCCGAAGGCATTGCCAGCCTGCGCGCCAGCATCGAGACGGCCCTGGCGCTCGGCGTCCGGCTGTGCGCCCGGCCCTCCTTTCCGGCCCCTTTTGAAACGGCATTGCGCCACCTGCGGCCCCTGGTGGAGGACACGGCGCAGGATCACAAGCTCGATCCGCGCTTCCTGGCCACCCGCCTGATCGAAGGTGATGCCGCCTTCACCTCATTGATGCCGCCCGAGGCCCAGGCCGCTGCCAGCGAAGCCCGCGCCGCCATCACCGCCGAGACTGATGAAGACGCCGGCATGATCGCCGCCGACGCGCGCTTCGGCTTTGCCCATGAACTGGCGCGCCAGACCGTTTCCCACGACCGCCGCATCTCGGCCACCCTGACCGACCGGGTGGACCGCGTGGTGCTGAACCGCTGGGCCGGCCTGCCCATCTTTCTCGCCGTGCTCTATCTGGTCTTTCTCGTCTCCATCAACGGCGCGGGCGTCTTCATCGATTTCTTCGACCAACTGGCGGGCGCGCTTTTCGTTGATGGTCCGGCCCATCTGCTCTCGGGCCTGGGCCTGCCCGCACTCGTCACCATGCTCATCCGCGCCATGGGGGCGGGCCTGCAAACCGTGGCCACCTTCATCCCCATCGTCGGGCTGCTGTTCCTGTGCCTCACCATTCTGGAGGACTCGGGCTACATGGCGCGGGCCGCCTTCATCATGGACCGCTCCATGCGGCTCCTGGGATTGCCCGGAAAATCCTTCCTGCCCCTGATTCTCGGCTTCGGCTGCACCGTGCCCGCCGTCATGGCCACGCGCACGCTGGAAACCCGCGAGGACCGGTTGCTCGCCACCGCCATGGCGCCCTTCATGTCCTGCGGCGCGCGCCTGCCGGTCTATGCCCTCTTCGCCGCCGCCTTCTTCACCTCGGGCGGACAGAACGTGGTCTTCGGCCTCTATCTTCTCGGCATCACGGTCGCCATCCTCACCGGCCTGGCGCTCAAGTCCACCCTGCTCCGGCGCGAACCCGTGTCCTTCATCATGGAATTGCCGCACTATCACCTGCCCACGCTGAAGGGCCTTGCCCTCGGCGTGTGGGAGCGCATGCGCGGCTTCATCATCGATGCCGGCAAGATCATCGTCATCGTGGTGGCCGTGCTCAACATCTTCAACACCATCGGCAGCGACGGCTCGCTCGGCAATGAAGCCAACGGCAGGTCGCTGCTCGCCACCGTGTCCAAGACCCTCACCCCGGTCATGGCCCCCATGGGCATCGCCGAAGACAACTGGCCCGCCACCGTCGGCCTGTTCACCGGCATCTTCGCCAAGGAGGCCGTGGTCGGCACGCTCGACACACTCTACAGCGCACTGGCGGGTGATGTACCCACCGACACCGGCCCCTATTCCTTCACCGCCGCCGTGGCTTCGGCCTTCGCCACCATTCCCGAAAATGCCAAGGGCCTGCTCGGAGCGATCCTCGACCCCCTCGGCTTCTCGGTGCTGAGCGATACGGCAGCCGAAGCGCAGGGCGTGACGAACGGCACCTTCGCCGCCATGCAGGACCGTTTCGACGGCAAGGCGGGGGCGCTGGCCTATCTCATCTTCATCCTCCTTTACGTGCCCTGTTCCGCCGCCATGTCCGCCATCCAGCGCGAGACCGGCACCCGCTGGGCTCTGTTCATCGTTGCCTGGTCCATGGCGCTCGCCTATGGCGCGGCGGTCATGGTCTATCAGGCCGCCACCTTCGCGGCCCATCCGGCCTCATCGCTCGTCTGGCTCGTCATCATTCCGGCGCTGCTGGCGGCCTTCCTTCTGGCCCTGCGCCACCGGGGCTTGCGCCGCGCCGCGCAGACCCTCCCCCTGCCCGGAGCCGCCGAATGATCCTCGCCGATGCCCGGAAACTGTTGCGCGCCCGCAACCGCCTGTCATTGCACGACATGGCGCTGTCGCTCGATGTCGCGCCCTCGGCGGTGGAGGGCATGATGCATGTGCTGATCCAGAGCGGTCAGGTGCGTGAGCTCAGTTTCTCGTCCTGCGGCGGCTGCAAGGGCTGCGGCCACAGCGCACCGCGCATCTTCGAATGGGTGCAGGGCAGCGACGCCTCCGGCACGGAGGGCACCACACCGCCCGCCTGCCCCGGTCCGGTCTACAATAAGGTTTTCCAGAGACCCTGAGCTTTGCTGCCTCAGCAAAAGTCAGACAAGCTGCTCGCCGTCAATAAGTCAGAGCGGTGGCTTTGATGCCGTCAAAGCGCAAACCGCGCGAGAGCAACCGGCGGTCAGTTGGACTCAACTGCCGCCGACAAGTTGCTCGAAAATCAATATGTTGGCGCAACGTTTTTCTCTCAAATCGTTCCGATTTGATCGTCCGTTGCGCTAGCCCAGATCCCGCGTCATGGCTTCGACGCGCTGGGTGACAAGATCCAGCCGCTCGGAAAAACCGTCCTCGCGTTCGCGCGCCTGCAACTGAATGGTGTTGCGGCTGTCGCGCAGGCCCTGCACCTGTTCTTCCAGCGCCTCGATCTTGCGGATGGCCTCCGACAGGCGGTCGGCCACCATGAGCCCCGCCATGACCAGCAGGCGGATGTCGCCGATGGAGCCGACACTGGCCTGAATGCGCTGCACCTCGGAATCGAGCAGGCTGGCCAGCTCGCGCAGGTGGCTTTCCTCGCCATCCGGGCACTGCATGGTGTAGGGACGGCCGGCAACGGTGACGATGACATTGGCCATGGGGCTACTCCACACTATTGGAATGGAGCACGGCGCGGATGCGCGACATGGCCGTGTCGATCTTGCCCGCGGCCTTGATGCCGGTCTTGGCCAGATCATCGGCCTTGGCCGTCACCTTCTTCATGTCGGCCTTCATGGCGGCGTTCTCGCGCTTCAGCCCTTCGGCCTCGGCCGCCACCGCTGCCAATCGGGCATGGCTTTGGTTGCGCCGTGACAACGCCGCATCAAACTGCCGCAAGGCCGCATCGAAACGGTCAAATGCTTGACCCAATTTGTCAGTATCAGCCATCTAAGCCCCAGAAGCCCCACCGGATTTTGCCGCCCGGGCAAACCACCCTAACACAGACCGCCAGACCCCTTAAGTTTTTTTTGGCAGGAGCCAAACTGAAACCGCGTTGACAGTCGGAGGCCCGGTGTTATCACGGATACATCCTCCATCTCGGCACAACAGGTACCCCCATGACTGACATCGCCCTGCACCGTTCCATGGCCAATGCCATCCGCGCCCTCTCCATGGATGGCGTGCAAAAGGCCAATTCCGGCCACCCCGGTCTGCCCATGGGCGCAGCCGACGTGGCGACCGTGCTGTTCAGCCGCTTCCTGAAATTCGATGCCGCCCACCCGCATTGGCCGGACCGCGACCGCTTCATCCTGTCGGCGGGCCATGGCTCCATGCTGCTCTATTCGCTGCTTTATCTCACCGGCTACCCGGACATGAAGCTCAATGACCTGAAGAACTTCCGCCAGCTTGGCGCCAAGACGGCAGGCCACCCGGAATATGGTCATGCCTCGGGCATTGAAACGACAACCGGCCCCCTGGGCCAGGGCATTTCCAATGCCGTGGGCTTCGCCATCGCCGAACGCCACCTCAACGCCCGCTTCGGCGGCGAGGTCATGAACCACAAGACCTATGTGCTGTCGGGCGATGGCTGCCTCATGGAAGGCATCTCGCAGGAGGCCCTGACCCTCGCCGGGCACATGAAGCTCAACCATCTCATCGTGCTCTGGGATGACAACGGCATCACCATCGACGGCAAGGTGGGCATGTCGGACGACACCGACCAGCTGGCGCGCTTCGCTGCCTCGGGATGGAATGTCAGCCGGGTCGACGGCCATGACCCGGAGGCCATTGCCGGGGCGCTGGCCGCTGCCCAGGTTTCGGACAAGCCGGTGTTCATCGCCTGCAAGACCATCATCGGCTATGGCGCACCCAACAAGCAGGGCACCTCGGCCACCCATGGGTCGCCCCTCGGGGCCGAAGAAATCGCCGCCGCCCGCAAGAGCCTGGACTGGCCCTACGGGCCCTTCGAGATTCCCGACGACATTCTCAACGCCTGGCGCGCCGTGGGTGCGCGCGGCGCGGCTGAGCGTGAGGCCTGGGAGAAGCGGCTGGCCGCCCATCTCGCCAAGGCCGAATTCGCCCGTGCCTTTGCCGGCAACCTGCCCAAGGGTTTCGATGCCGCCATCGCCGCCTACAAGAAGGAACTGGCCAAGAACCCGCCGGCTCTCGCCACCCGCAACGCCTCGCAGAATGCCCTTGATGTCATCAACGTGGCCGTGCCCGACACCATCGGCGGCTCTGCTGACCTCACCGGCTCCAACAACACCAAGTCCAAGGACCTGAAGCCCCTGCAGCCCGGCAGCTATGACGGCCGCTATATCTATTACGGCATCCGCGAGCACGGCATGGCCGCCGTCATGAACGGCCTGGCGCTGCACGGCGGCGTCATTCCCTATTCCGGCACCTTCCTTGCCTTCACCGACTATTGCCGCGGCGCCATCCGCCTCTCCGCCATCATGGAAAAGCGCGTCATCTATGTGATGACCCATGATTCCATCGGCCTGGGCGAGGATGGCCCGACCCACCAGCCGGTGGAGCATCTGGCCTCGCTCCGCGTCATTCCCAACCTGCTGGTCTTCCGCCCCTGCGACGCGGTGGAAACGGTGGAATGCTGGCAGATAGCGCTGAAGGAGGAAAAGACCCCCAGTCTGCTGGCCCTCACCCGCCAGAAGCTAAAGCCCGCCCGCCTGGGCTACAGCGCGAAGAACCTCTGCGCCCAGGGTGCCTATGAGGTGGCCGCCGCCGACAGGAAGGCCAAGGTGGTCATCTTCGCCTCGGGTTCCGAGGTCGAAATCGCGCTCGATGCCAAGGCCCAGTTGGACAAGGCAGGCATGCCCACGCGCGTGGTCTCCGTGCCCTGCATGGAATTGTTCGAAGCCCAGTCCAAGGCGTATAAGGATGAGGTCATGGGCACCGAAAAGATTCGCATCGCCATTGAGGCGGCGGTCCGTCAGGGCTGGGACCGCTTCATCGGTCTGAACGGAACCTTCATCGGCATGACCGGCTTCGGGGCCTCTGCCCCCGCCGAACAGCTCTATGAACACTTCGGCATCACCGCCAAGGCCGCCGTCAAGGCAGCAAAGGCTGCCGCCAGAAAATAGGAGTTTTCACATGCCCGCCTTTCGCACCCTGGATGATGCCAGCCTCAAGGGCAAACGGGTCGTTTGCCGCGTCGATCTCAACGTCCCGGTGGCGGACGGCAAGGTGACCGACGCCACCCGCATCGAGCGGGTGGTGCCCACCCTGCGCGAAATCCTCGACAAGGGTGCTGCCCTCATCGTCATCGCCCACTTCGACCGGCCCAAGGGCAAGGTCGTGCCAGAGATGTCGCTGAAGCCGGTGGCCGCCGCGCTGGAAGAAAAGCTCGGCCACAAGGTCAGGTTCGTCTTCACCGACTGGCAGAGCGCGCCGAAGGTGGACGTGAAGCCCGGTGAAGTCGTGCTCATGGAGAACACCCGCTATCACGGCGGCGAGGAAAAGAACGACGCAGGCTTCGCCCGGATGCTGGCGGATCTGGGCGATATCTACGTCAATGACGCCTTCTCCGCCGCGCATCGCGCCCATTCCTCCACCGAAGGCATTGCCCGTCTCATTCCCGCCCATGCCGGCCGCGCCATGGAAGCCGAACTGAAGGCGCTCGCGGTGGCTTTGGAAACCCCCAAGCGCCCGGTCGTGGCGGTGGTCGGCGGAGCCAAGGTGTCGAGCAAGCTCGACCTGCTCGGCAATCTGGTGAAGAAGGTGGACGCCCTGGTCATCGGCGGCGCCATGGCCAATACCTTCCTCTTTGCCCAGGGCGTGGACGTGGGCAAGTCGCTGGTCGAGAAGGACCTGGCCGACACGGCCCGCGCCATCATGAAGAAGGCGGAAGATGCGAAATGCGCCATCATCCTGCCGGTGGATGCGGTGGTGGCCCAGGAGTTCAAGGCCAATGCCGAAAGCCATACCTACGGGCTTGATGCCATTCCCGGCCACGGCATGATCCTCGACGTCGGCGACATGTCCATCGACCGCATCAAGTCGGTCATCACCGATGCTCACACGCTGGTGTGGAACGGGCCGCTCGGGGCCTTTGAAATGACGCCCTTCGACAATGGCACGGTGAAGGTGGCGCAATATGCCGCCGAACGCACCAGGGCCGGGAAGCTCACCTCGGTGGCGGGCGGCGGCGACACGGTGGCCGCCCTCAATCACGCCCATGTTGCCGATCAATTTACTTATATCTCAACCGCGGGCGGGGCATTCCTCGAATGGCTCGAGGGCAAGGAACTGCCCGGTGTGAAAGCTTTGGAGGCTTGATGATGGACCTGAAGAAACTGAACGACATTGCCAACCGCATGGTGGCACCGGGCAAGGGCATTCTTGCCGCCGATGAATCGACCGGCTCCATTGCCAAGCGTCTCGATTCCATCAGCACCCCCAACACCGAGGAAAATCGCCGCGACTATCGCGAGATGATGTTCTCGGCCAAGGAGGCCATGTCGAACTACATCTCCGGCGTCATCCTGTTTGACGAGACCATCCGCCAGAAGGCCAAGGACGGCACGCCGCTGGTGGAGATGATCGCCCGGACCGGCGCGGTGCCGGGCATCAAGCTCGACAAGGGGCCGAAGCCCCTGCCCTTCGCGCCGGGTGAAGTCATCACCGAAGGTCTGGACGGCCTGCCCGCCCGGGTCGAGGAATATGTGAAGCTCGGCGCGGGCTTTGCCAAGTGGCGCGCCGTCATCGACATCGGCAAGCACATTCCCACCTATAACTGCATCAACGCCAACACCATGACGCTGGCGCGCTATGCCGCCATCTGTCAGGAAGGCGGTCTGGTGCCCATCGTCGAGCCGGAAGTGCTGATGGATGGCGACCACGACATCGACACCTGCATGCGTATCACCGAGTGGGTGCTGAAGGAGCAGTTCCATCAGCTCCATTACGCCGGCGTGAAGCTGGAAGGCATGATCCTGAAACCCAACATGGTGATCGCGGGCAAGAAGGCGGCCAGGCAGGCAAGCCCCGAGGAAGTGGCGGAAAAGACCCTCATCGTCCTGAAGCGCTGCGTGCCCGCCGCCGTGCCGGGCATCGCTTTCCTCTCCGGCGGCCAGTCCTCGCTTGACGCCACGCGTCACCTGCACCTGATGAACGCGGCGGGTCCGCTGCCCTGGCGGCTGACCTATTCCTATGGCCGCGCCCTCCAGGCGGACGCGCTCAAGACCTGGGGCGGCAAGCCCGGCAACCTGGCCGCGGGCCAGAAGGCCTTTGCCCATCGCGCCAGGATGAACGCTCTGGCCACCGGCGGCAAATGGTCCGACAAGGCCGAAGCCGCGTGAGCCACGCCTGACTGAAATGAGGCCTCCCGATCCCTTGCGGTCGGGGGGCCTTTTTTCTATGGGTCCACGCCATGACCAAACCCCGCTTCGTGCTCATGCCCCCCGCCGCCGCGGCCCCGGCCACGGTTTTGGCCTGCGCCCGCGCCGCCGTTGCGGCGGGTGACTGCGCCTCCATCATTCTTGCCGCGCCCGCTGCCTTCGCTCGCGACAACGTGGCGGCCCTGCAGGGTCTTGGCCTTGCCGTGCTGTTGCAGGACGCCGAACCGCGCCAGATGCACCATGTCAAGGCCGACGGGCTGCACCTGACGGCGGCGAAAGACCTGCGCGAGGTGCGCGCCGCCCTGAAGGACAGTCACATCCTCGGGGTGGATTGCGCCGCCTCGCGCCATGCCGCCATGGAGGCGGCGGAGGCCGGGGCCGATTACGTGGGCTTTCACCAGACGGCCCAGGTCAAGGGTGAGCCGCTGCTGCGCTGGTGGGGCGACATTGCCGAAGTGCCCGCCGTGGCGCTGGATCCGGTGGACGCCGCTGCATTGGCCACGCTTCAGCCGCAAAGGCCTGACTTTGTGACCCCCGATGCGCGCCTGTGGGACAGCCCGGAGGCGGCGCGTCAGATCATCACCGCCCTTGCCAAGGCCCTGTCATGAAACGTCTGTCTCTTGCCCTGGCCCTGTTGCTTGCTGCCGCCCCGGCCCGCGCCGAGGCACCCTTCGAGGACGCCGTGGCCCTCTACGAGAACGGCGACTTCGACGCCGCCCGCGAGATCGCCAGGGAATGGGCCGCCAAGGACGATCCCCGCGCCATGGCCATGCTCGGCGCGCTCTACCTCAAGGGCCATGGTGTCGCCGCCGATGTCCAGCAGGCGAAGACGTGGTTCGAGAAGGCGGCAGCCAAGGGCCACCCCGGCGCGCAATTCTCCCTCGGCCTCATGTATCTCGATGGCTCCCTCGGCACCCCCGACCCGGAGGAAGGCGGCAAGTGGCTGGCCCAGGCGGCCGACGGCGGCAACCCGGACGCCCAGTTCAACCTCGGTGTGCTCTTCACCGGCGCCTATGGCAACGCGCCGGACTGGAAGCAGGCCGTCGACGCCTTCAGCAAGGCCGCGGCCCAGAACCATGCGCGCGCCCAGTATAATCTCGGCCTGCTCTACCTCGACGGCAAGGGCGTGGAGAAGAATGTCGAAACCGCCACCGACTGGTTCTCCAGGGCGGCCATGCAGGGCCTGCCCGATGCCGCGCTGGACTATGGCATCCAGATCGTGCGCGGTGAAGGCGTGCAGAAGGATGAGGCGCTGGGCGCCAAGTGGATTCTGGTGGCGGCGGAACACGGCCAGCCCATCGCCCAGAACCGCATCGCAAGGCTTTATGCGGCAGGCCGTGGCGTCACACAGGATGCGGTCGAGGCCCAGAAGTGGAACATCCTCGCCAGTGCCCAGGGCCGGGCCGATGCCTCGCTGGATGACATGCTGAAAAGCCTCACGCCCGAACAGAAGGCCGAGGCCGAAGCCCGCGCCAAGGCCTTCGCGCCGAAGGTGCCCAAGGTGGCGGAATAATCCGTCGCCGCACCGGCATAGCGTGTCAGCCGTCTTTGCTGCCGCGATCAAGGCCGCATGAGCGGCGCTCCAGCCGTGCCCGGCCCCGCCTCTCAGTCCTCATCGTTCTTCGGCACGACGATGCGGAAGCGGTTCTTCTCGGTGAATTCCGCCATGCGCAGCTTGGACAGGCGGCGCAGGCCCCGCGACAGGGTTTCCGGCGTGGTGCCGGCCAGCGCGGCGATGTCGCGCTTCATGAAGGGCGTGTCCACCTCCAGCGTCGCGCCATCGGGCTTGGCGTCGCCCGCCAGATGCAACAGCGTGTGATAGAGCCGGTCCGGCACATCGAGCGTGGAAAGCCGGAAGATATGTTCCTCATAGGAACTGGCCTGCACCGCCGCCTGCTGCATCAGCTTGATCAGCAGCACTTCGCTTTCGCGCAGCACGGCCTCGAAGGCCTCGGCGGCGATCATCACCACATCGCAATGGGCAATGGCCTCGCCGCTGCTGCGGTGGATGCGGCCATTCATCAGATCCTGCCAGCCCAGCAACGACCCCGGCCCATGGGTGCCGAACATGGCCATGCGGCCGCTTTCGTCGATGCGCTCCAGCACCATCATGCCGCGCGTGATGAGATAGACATGGCCCACCGGTGAACCCTGATGGAACACATAGGACCGCGCCCGGAACGGGGTGGTGGTCAGGCTCTCGCGCGGAAACAGCGTGCGGATGATGTCCGCAAGCGTTTCATCAGGCGGCGGTTGGCCGTTGCCGCTTACGGGTCGCGTTTCAACCATCGTGACAGTCTCTCAAGCCGAATGACATTGTTGCTGTGGCCGCTGGTGACCGGCAGCAGGATTTCCAGAATGCTGCCGCCGCGCGGTGTGGTCTTGGATTCCATCCAGCCTCTGGCGCCGTCCACCACCACGCGGACGATGGCCAGAGACAATTCCTCGCCGCGGCCACCCACGGCCTTGGCGCTCTTCAACTGCATCACCTTGGACAGGGTGCGCGGCACCATGGCTGAACGGTCATCGCTCAAGGTGATGCACAAATGGGGCGCGCCGTGAACCTCGCGCAGATCGGTTGTCACCGAAACGACACCGGGCTCGCTGCCCAGCATTTCATAGATATAGCTTACCAGATGGGACACCATGTGATCGATGGCGTCTGGATCATAGGTGATGCGCGCCGCGCGCGCCTCGAAGCGGGAGTCGAGCAGCAACCCGGCCGGCAGGCGGGGCCGCCGCGCCTCGAATTCCGCCGCCAGGCGATCCACCACCGCGATCGGCCGGGCGCTGCGCTTGCCGTCCAGCACCTGATTGAGCTGGCCCGCCAACCGCTCGGTGCGGAGCGCGATGTCATGGATTTCCCGCGCCTGTTCGGTCAGCGGGGAATGTGATGGCAACTCGTCCATCAGCTTTTCGGCATTCTGCCGCAGCGGCGTCCACAATTGCGCCAGCTCGCTGCCGATGCCGGCGGCAATGCGCCGCGTGGTCTGCGAGATATGCAGCCGGTCGAATTCATCCTGCAGGCGGCGGCGTTCCATTTCGGCCTTCTTGGCGTCGGTCACATCCAGCGCCACACCATCCCACAGGTGGCCGTTGCTGGTTTCAACCGGCGTGGCCAGAATGCGCACCCACACCGGTGCCTGGCCGGGCCGGCGCAACAGGCGGCATTCGAAATCCAGTGAGCCGCCATCGAGCCGCCGCAACATGTGCAAGAGGGCAATGCGGTCGCTGCGTTCCACGCAGGCGCGCAGCACCGAACTCAGGCCCCGGTCGATCACGTCTTCATCGCGCAAGCCGAGGATCTGATAGAACTTGCGGCTGACGCCGACGACGCGCGCCCCTTCCCCCTTCAATTGCGCCACGCGGAAGACGATGCCGGGCAGACTGTCCAGCGTGGTGCGCAGGCGGTCGGCATTTTCCGTGCCGCGCCGCGCCTCCAGCAGGTCGCCCTGGATGAGCCGGTCACGCAGCGCCACGATGTCGCGCGCCAGCCCGCCGATGTCGTCGCGGCTCAGGGCGTCGGGCAGATCGATCAGGCGTTCGCCATTGGCCAGGCGGCGCAGCGCGGCACCCAGCCGATGCAGGGGCGGCAAGACGCTGAGGCCGAGAAGCGACAGGAAGGCGAGCGACGCCAGCAGCGCCAGCAGGAAGCCGCCGCCCACCAGTTTCACATGCCGGTCGGCGCTGGCGGCCATCATCCTGGCCTGGTCGGCGATGTCGTCGGCCAGCCGCCGTTCCACCGTGTGCATCTTCTGCAGGCGCAGCCCGCTGGTTTCCGACCAGTCCTTGGCCGCGGGCCGGCCCTCTTCCTGCGGCGCGGCAAAGCCTTCGCGCATGTGGGCCAGCATCGGCGACACGGCCATGGCCACGTCGACGGCATTGCTCACGCGCTCCTCGGACAGGGAGGCGAAGGTGCGGCCCAGGGTTTCCTGCTCGGTCGCCAGTTGGCCGATGAACTTGGGATCATGGGTGGTGACATTGACCATCACCCCGGAGAGCAGCGAGGTGCCCAGCATGCGCTCGCTGCCGCCGCGTTCCATGGCCTTCATCAGGAAGGTGTAGCCATTGACCCGCCGCGTCACATCGGAGGCATCCAGCCCGCGCGTGATGACCGGCACCGCCGTCATCAGGTCGGAAACGATGGTCTCGTAATATTCAATGGTGCTGTAAACGTCATAGCTGCCGGTCTGCACGTCCGAGCGCGAGCGCCCGATGATCGCCAGCGAGGCTTCGGCATTGTCGATGGCGTCGAGCGCGGCAGGATCGACGATCTCGTCCCGCATCTTGACAGCCGCCTCATGGAAATCGGCGATGGCGGCATTGGTGCGGGTGATCTGTTCATCAAGGCTGTGGCGGGTCTGGCGCGGGGCGCCCACCACCATGATGGCTTCGTTGGCTTCCTGCTGCAGCTCATAGACCAGGTTGCCGATGCGCATGTCGATCTGCACCACGTCGCGCAACAGATGGGTGGAATGCAGCCGCCCCACCAGCCCGTTCAGGAATATCGCCGTCATGGCCAGCATGATGGCAAGCGGAATGGCCCCCATGAGCAACAGCCGCCAGCGCAGCGGAATGATGCCGAGGCGCAGACGCTTCAGCAGGCGCTTGCCGGGATTGCGCCGCACCACCTCGTCGATCACCGCGCCATCCTGGCGCGCAATGTGGTCGAACAGCCAGGCGCGGGCAAATTCCACGATGCGCCCCACCTGTTCCGGGTCGCGCGCATCCAGCGGATGCGACACCATCCACGAGCGCGACGTCAGGAATTCCGAATGGCGGCGGTCCAGCGTGCGGCAGCCCATGTCGCGCAGCACATGGGTCTCGGCCTCGAAGTGCCGGTCAAATTCCGACAGGAAGGCGCGCAGCAGACGGGCTGCCACGCGGCGGTGGCCGCGGCCATGGGCGTCTTCCAGTTTTTCCAGAATGTCGATCAGGCGCGCATGGTCGGCGTCGATGACGCTGATGCCGACCTTTGCATATTCATACGCCATGCGTATCACCGACGAGCCCGCACCGGCGGGCGATTGCAGAATCCGCTGGAAGGCGGATTGCGGGACACCGCTTTACGGCGCTTCGGCGCACGCGTCCACCGCCAAAGCGGACTGGCCCCATGGTAGAGAAAATGATCCCGCAGGGGACTGTGTCGGAAGAGCGCAGGCCGTGGGTGAAACCAGCCTGCCCGCAGGTCAAACCGCACCCTGGAGCAACCTATTGAAAGCTCACATCTAGCCAATCCCGGCCATCCCTGCTAAGCCGCGACCCGGCCAACCAGCAGGATACAAATCCGTGACTTCCTCTCCCATCATGACCGTGATGATCGCCGCCGTGCGCAAGGCGGCGCGCGGCGTTCAGCGCGACTTCGGCGAAGTGGCAAACCTGCAGGTGTCGGTGAAGGGGCCGGGCAATTTCGTCACCAATGCCGACAAGCGGGTGGAAAAGATCCTGCGCGAAGAATTGCTCAAGGCCAGGCCGACCTATGGCTTTCTAGGCGAGGAGGACGGCGAGGCCAGGGGCAGCGATCCGGACCACCGCTTCATCGTCGACCCCATCGACGGCACCACCAATTTCGTCCACGCCCTGCCGCTGGTCGCGCTCAACGTCGCGCTGGAGCGCAAGGGCGAGATCGTCGCCGCGGTAACCTATAACCCGATCATGGATGAGATCTATCACGCCGAGAAGGGCGTGGGCGCCTTCCTGAACAACAGGCGCCTGCGCGTGGCGGGCCGTCGCGACCTCGGTGATGCGGTCATCGCCACCGCCCTGCCGCACCGTGGGGCCGCCCCGGCGCGCCATGAGGCCGCCGAACTGGCGGCCATGCAGAAGGCAACCTCGGGCATCCGCACCCTGGGCTCCACCGCCGTCGAAATGGCCTGGGTGGCAGCCGGCAGGCTGGACGGCGTCTGGTCACATGGCCTTCATCCCTGGGATGTGGCGGCCGGCATTCTGCTCATCCGCGAGGCCGGCGGCTTCGTGGCCCCGCTCGGCGAGGGGGCGAACCCCCTCACCGCCACGGGCTTTGTCGGTGCCAATGCCGACCTGCTGCCGCAATTGCAGAAACTGCTCGCGGCAGCGCGCGATTAGAGTCTCCCTGGTTCATATTGACGCGTAACCTGCGTTTCGGAAGTAGTTGTTG
>OEIV010000685.1_pt1 | contig 17459 bp, 16 predicted proteins | sample 1539231 | NCBI WGS metagenome assembly OEIV01 (sample SAMN03794762, study PRJEB22550) | activated sludge metagenome | feature: wastewater treatment plant; material: activated sludge; isolation source: Wastewater treatment plant of a petroleum refinery complex | place: Argentina: Buenos Aires ...
GCTCAACTGACGCTCTGCCCTATTAGGGTGAAGCATGTCGAAACGCGCCGCGGACCCCGCGGCGCGTTTTCTTTTGTTTGCGCTCAAGCCGGGGTACTTTCCGGTTCTCAAGCCCGCGAGCTGGCGTGATGCGTCGGCGATGTGTCGCGATTGGGCTTCGCAAGAAGCAAGCGCAGAATGGCCTCAGATCCCGCCGCTTGTGGCCGCGACCCATGTCGTCAATCGCCGTAACTGGGGGCTCGGTGTTGCCGTGGAGTGACAGCCGTCATACTTGCCTCATGATAGGCAATAGTCGATTTCCTGATGAAGCGATTTAACCGGGTATGTGTGCGGCATGAACGAGCGCGTCGGGCTTCTGAAACATTTGGGCGCCGCCTTCGCGATTCTTTGCGCCACGGCCCCGCAAACATTTGCAAGTGAGCCGACAGCACCTCCCAGCAACTGGTCCGGATTTTATGCCGGCGTTCAAGCGGGTTACGGCTGGGGCAATAACACATATACGTTCACGCCCGTTCCCGAGAGCACCGACGTTGACGTTGGTGGTTGGGTCGGTGGTGCGACACTCGGCGTGAACTGGCAGCGTGGAACCGTTGTCTTCGGTATCGAAGGGGACGCGTCATTCTCCGATCTTGGAGGTTATGAGAACACCCGCACCAATCCCGCTCCTACGACGCCGTGTCTACTTTTCGGGCCCACCCAGGGCTGTTCCGGAGACGTGAACTGGTTCGCGACCTTGCGCGCCCGCGCGGGCGTTGCGATGGGGAGCATGATGCCCTTCGTCACCGGCGGTTTGGCCGTTGCGGGTGTAGAAGGCTTTGCCGATACGGGAGCCTGCGGTGGTCCCGTTTGTCGGTATGATGAAACCAAAGTCGGTTGGGTAGTCGGCGGTGGCCTCGAAGCCATGCTGCGCGACGGTTGGACCGTGAAGGTCGAATATCTCTACGTCGATTTGGGAGAACCCAAGTTCACGGCGCCCACCGTACAAGCGGACAATATTGATTTCAGTGTCATCAGGGCGGGCCTGAACTTCAGGTTCTGACGCCCAACCACAGCATCGAAGCTCAGGATTGGCTGACCGCGCTCGCTCGCTCGGTCATGTTAGAATTCAACTGGCTTGTCGCGGGCCTCGTGTTCGTCGCGTTCATGTCACGCGCGTATCGCAGTTTCGTTCCGGATGCGCTCGCGCGAGTGGCGCATCGCTGATCGATATTCGCACTTTCATCCTGTGCGGTCGTGCTCCCCGCAAAGTCCGATGGTCTCGGCAAGCGCGCCGTGCTGCGCGCTTCCCGGCATGCGGTGGGATCAATCGGTCAGCGGTGAACCCGTCGTCATCGTCGTTCGCCATCTCTTCCGATAAAAGGCTCACACCGGCTTCAGCAGCACGTGCTTCTTCTTGCCGAGGCTGAGCTTGACGACGCCCTCACTCGTCAGGGCTGCATTGTCGATCACGGCCTTCTCGTCCGAGACGCTGGCATCGTTCACCTTGAGGCCACCGCCCTGGATCTGCCGGCGCGCTTCGCCGTTGGATTTGACGAGCCCGGCCTTCACGAAGGCGTTGAGAACGCCGATGCCCGCCGCAAGCTCGCTGGCTTCGATCTCGACCGTCGGCAGATCGCTCGCGGTTTGGCCTTTCTCGAACGTCAGCCGCGCCGTCTCTGCCGCCGCTTCCGCCTTGTCGCGGCCGTGGATCAGCGCGGTGGCTTCCGTCGCCAGCACCTTCTTCGCCTCGTTGATCTCCGCGCCCTGCAACGCGGCGAGGCGCGCGATCTCGTCGAGCGGCAGCATCGTGAAGAGCTTCAGGAAGCGGCCGACATCCGCGTCCTCGCTGTTGCGCCAGTACTGCCAGTAGTCGTAGGCGGAGAGCTGCGCCTCGTTGAGCCACACCGCGCCCGCTGCCGTCTTGCCCATCTTCGCGCCCGACGCAGTCGTCAGCAGCGGACAAGTGAGCGCGTGGAGGCCATGCTTCACGCCCATGCGCCGGCCGAGGTCGAGGCCCATGACGATGTTGCCCCACTGATCGGAGCCGCCCATCTGCAGGTTGCAACCATAGCGGCGCGCCAGCTCGACGAAGTCGTAGGACTGCAGCAGCATGTAGTTGAACTCGATGAACGAGAGTTCCTGCTCGCGCTCCAGACGCAGCTTGGCGGAATCCATCGTGAGCATGCGATTGACCGAGAAGTGACGGCCGACGTCTCGCAGGAAATCGATGTAGTTGAGTGGAGCCAGCCACTCCGCGTTGTCGAGCATCACGGCGTCGTGCCGGCCGTCGCCGAATGCGAGCAGCTTGGCGAAGACGCCTTTCAGCGCTTCCTTGTTGGCGTCGATTTCTTCGACCGTGCGCAGTACGCGCGTTTCGTCCTTGCCGGATGGATCGCCGACACGGGTCGTGCCGCCGCCCATCAGCGCAATCGGCTTGCCGGCGCCGGTCCGCTGCAGCCATGCGAGCATCATGATCGAGAGCAGATGGCCGACGTGCAGCGACGGCGCGGTGCAGTCGTAGCCGACATAAGAGACGATCTCGCCCTTGGCGGCGAGTGCATCGACAGCGTCGATGTCGGAGCACTGGTGGATGAAACCACGCGCGGTGAGAACGTCCAGGAACTCGGATTTTGCTTTCGACATAAGTTCGCTCTATGCGAGAGAGCCGCGACCGGTAGTGGCGGGAGGCGCGGCTGCTATGATCGGCGAGATTCGGCCGGCAACATGCACGAGGTTCGACATTTTGAGCAAGCTCAAGCGTGCGATAGGCCTGATGAGCGGCACGTCGATGGATGGAATCGACGTGGCCCTCGTCGAAACGGACGGCAAGAGCAAAGTCGTCCGGGGCCCGGCCTTCACCTATCCCTATTCCGAGGCATTCCGCGGCCGTTTGGCGCAGGCGGCGGCCGATGCGGCGCGCATCCGCCACCGCGGCGACCGGCCGGGCGTCCTTCACCTCGCCGAGCAGTATCTGACTGATCTCCACGCCGAGGCGGTGAACCACTTCCTCCAGGACATCAGCGCCAAACCCGAAACGATCGACGTGATCGGCTTTCATGGCCACACCGTGCTCCACCGGCCGCTCAACTCGGGTGGTCCGGGCAAGCCGCGCATCGTCGCGCCCGCGCCCGTCGGGCGGATGGCGCCGCGCGTGATGACCGTGCAGATCGGCGATGGCAAGCGGCTCGCTCGCATGACAGGTATCGACGTCGTCTACGATATGCGCGCGGCCGACGTGGCGGGCGGCGGGCAGGGCGCACCCCCCGTTCCCGTCTATCACGCGGCGCTGGCGGCGGGCGTCGCGGGGCGCCCGCTCGCAATCCTGAACCTCGGCGGCGTCGCGAACGTGACCTGGATCGGGGGCGGCACTGCCGCGGGGGATGTCGCGGACGGGCACGATCTCTTGGCGTTCGACACAGGGCCGGGCAACGCCCTGATCGACGATTTCATGCTCGCGCGAACCGGGAAAGCGCGCGACGAGAACGGTGCCGCGGCGGCGGTGGGCAAGGTGCACGAGGAGATCGTGGCGGAGTATCTGCGTCACACCTTTTTTCACGCGATGCCGCCGAAGTCGCTCGATCGCAACGCCTTCTCGCTCGATCCCGTCGCGCATCTCTCAACAGAGGACGGCGCGGCGACGCTTGCCGCGTTCACGGCGGGTGCGGTCAGCGCGGCACGCGGGCATTTTCGCGCCGAGCCGAAGCTCTGGATCGCTTGCGGCGGCGGGCGCAAGAACCGCACGTTGATGCAGATGCTGGCCGGAAAGATCGAGAACGCGCTCGGACCCGCGGAAGCGGCCGGTCTCGATGGCGACGCCATCGAGGCCGAGGCGTGGGGTTATCTCGCCGTTCGATCCCTTCTTGGCCTGCCGCTGACGTTCCCGGGAGCGACCGGTGTGAGCGTTGCGACGCCCGGTGGCGTTCTGGCGAAAGCGAAAGACTGACGGGGCCGTTCCTCAGATCCGGTGGCGCCTGTCATGGTGTACACCCGGGCCGAACGACGCGAGGTCCCGTTTCGCGCATCGCAGTTGACCGGAGCGATAGCGAAGCCCCGTGCCATGTCGTTGGCGGCCGTGTCGTCGGCGGATGAGGCACCGTCGAGTCCGTTTCAGCACATGCGATCCAACATGCGCGACAGGCCGAGCGTGATGCGGGCGAGGCTCTCGTAATCGACGGTCGCGGGCAGGTCCGCGCGCGTATGGTAGAAGGGGTTTCGGAACGGGGCGGTGTCGGTGATCATCATGGCCGGGAAGCCGCAGTGGTCGTAGGCCCAGTGGTCCGAAAGATCGATGCCCTCGAGAAAGCCCGGAGCGACGCCGCCGATCGACGGGAATGCCGTTTCGGTGCGGAAGGCACGTAGCGCCCTGCGGACGAAGCCGCGTGCGCGTGGCAGCCCGACGAAGGCGACGAAGTTTCCGACGTTCGAGTAGACGAGGCCGAACGGAAACGGAAAGCGTTGCGATCCCGGCACGTTCGAGAAGTGGCCGAGCGTTTCGAGCGCGATCATGCCGTCGATGCGCTCGCCGCTCTGGGCGAGGCTGCGCGCATGGACCAGGCTGCCCATCAGCTCGGTCTTGCCATATGGCGCCTCCTCGTTGACGAAGAACACGAGGCGCAGGCGGCGTCGCCGCTCTGGTGCATCTGGGCCGCCGAGCAGGCGCGCGAGCTCCAACAGCGCGGCGACACCCGTTCCGTTGTCATTGGCGCCGGGTGACTCGTCGGGGGAATCGTAGTGTGCGCCCACGACCAGGGTTGCAGCGGTCTCGCGCCGGGAGCTTGGCGCGGGCTCGAGCGTCACCTCGATATTGCGCACCGGCCGGCCGTGCACGTCGTACTGCTGCAAATGCGGCGTCAGGCCCATCGCCACCAGTTCGCGTTCGATGTGGCATGCCGCTCCTTCCAGGTCGGCGTAGTGGGCGAGGTTGTGGGGGCGGCTGGCGACGGCCTCGACGTGCCGGCGCAGGCGTTGGCTGAGCGCCGCCTCCGCCTCCGTGAGTGGAGGGAGCGGCCCCCTGTAGGGCTGGCGCGGGAACACGATGGCGTAGGCAAGAATGCCCAGTCCGGCGAGAGTGGCGACGGCAATGAGGGCGAGCAAGACGGTTGCGATCTGGACCACGCGCCGTCTCCCGGTAGGCGTAACACTCAGATGCCAGAGCGTTTTCTCGCGGCATCATAGGCGCCGGGATACTAATGGAAATGAAAGGTCTCGGGCCGGTCCGAACGGATGTCAGGCGCGTTGGAAACCTTCACGCGTGGCAGTCGAACAATGTCCTTGGTTGTTCGTAATATTGTGTAATATCAATATGTTGATATGGGTTCTTTGGCCGAAGCAAAGGGCCGCAAGATGGGGCGGTGGGCCGCACGGCGGTGAAATCTCCGCATGCGGCCCGAAAAAAACGAAGCACCTGTTCCATCAGGAAGTAGAATTCGCGCGGGCCGACCTCGGCAAACCGCAGTCGGCCCGGCGAGCCTCACTCGTCGCCGTCGTCGTCCCCGCCGACGGGAGCCGACGCCACTTCCTCCTGCTCGCGCTGCCTGTCGCGCTCGCGGGCCGCCTCGCGTTCCTTCTCGCGCTCACGCTTCTGCTCGCGTTCCGCGGCGTCCTTGGCGAGGCGCATGTCGACGTAGCTGCCGACGACCGACGTCAGGTCCTCGAGCTTGTCCTGGAAGAAGTGGTTGGCGCCCGGGACGACCTCGTGGTCGATCTTGATGCCGCGCTGGGTCTTCAGCTTGGCGGCGAGTTCGCCGACAGACGCCGAGGGCACGACGCGGTCCTTGTCGCCGTTGATCATCAGGCCGGACGACGGGCACGGCGCCAGGAACGAGAAATCGTACAGGTTGGAGGGCGGCGCGACGCAGATGAAGCCGTCGATCTCGGGCCGGCGCATGAGCAACTGCATGGCGATCCAGGTGCCGAACGATACGCCGGCGATCCAGCAGCACTTGGCGTCGGGCTTGACGATCTGCAGCCAATCGAGCGCCGAGGCGGCATCCGCCAATTCGCCGGGGCCGCCGTCCCAGAAGCCCTGGCTGCGGCCGACGCCGCGGAAGTTGAAGCGCAGAACCGAGAAGCCGCGGGCGGCGAACGTGTGATAGAGACTATAAACGACCTGATTGTTCATCGTGCCGCCGAACTGCGGATGCGGATGCAGGATGAGGGCGATCGGGCTGTCCGACTTGGACTCGTGATGGTAACGCGCCTCGATGCGGCCGGCGGGACCATTGATGATCAGCTCAGGCATGGGACTCCCATGTTGTGACGTGTCGGCGGCGCGCGGTGGCTTTCGGGATCCGGGAGCCGACCAGAGGGAGCTGGCCGGAGGGCGGATCGGTCGAGCGGCGGGCGTTCAGCGCCGCATTGGGGCCGGTGCTCGCGCCAGTCCGCCGCTTCGTGCGACGATTTGCCGAGGATGTTTGCTGGGTATCAGAAATTCCTGCTCGCAGAATACTTGACTTCCCGGCTCGGAATTTTCATATTCGCCGTACTAACTTTAGAACGGTTCGAAAGAGCCGCAACAGAATGCTCCGGCATCTCCTATCGGAGGCGGTTCTTAGCACGAACCGGGGTGTCGGACGCAAGCCTCATCGATGGCGCGGTCGTGTCTCGGGCGAATTGCCGAGAGAGCGGCATCGGGGGACGGTTCAGCGTCTTGGAGGAAGGTGCGCCGTGGAGCTCAACACCAAGGGCCGCTACGCCGTGATGGCGATGGCGGATCTGGCCAAGCACGAGGGCGACAGCGCCGTGCCGCTGTCGCAGATCGCGGAGCGCCAGCAGCTTTCGCTGTCCTATCTCGAGCAGATCTTCCTGCGGCTCCGCCGCGCGGGGCTCGTCGAGAGCGCGCGCGGGCGCAGCGGCGGCTATCGGCTCGGCCGTCCGCCTGCGGAGATCGTCGTTGGCGAGATCATGGCCGCGGTCGAGGAAGAGACGCGCATGACGCGCTGCATGGACGGCGGCATCGGCTGCCTCGGCGAGGAGCGCTGTCTGACGCACAATCTCTGGCGGGGGCTCGGCGGTCACATCGCCGCCTTCCTCTGGAATGTGAGCCTCGCGGAAGTGCTCGATGGCATTCCGCCGGACAAGCTCGCCAAGAACCTTCCCCCGCAGCGCGGCGCTGGCAGCATCGGCTGGGCAGCGGAATGAGCGCCCGGCGCACATATCTCGATTACAACGCGACGGCGCCGCTGCGTCCGGAGGCGCGCGCGGCGATGCTGGCGGCGATGGAGGCCGGGGGCAACCCGTCGTCCGTGCACGCCGAAGGCCGCCGGGCCCGCGCGATCGTCGAGCGTGCGCGCGAGCAGGTGGCGGCGCTGGTCGGCGCCTCTCCGTCGCAGGTGATCTTCACCAGCGGCGCGAGCGAGGCCGCCAATTCCGTGCTCCGTCGCTCGTGGCGTCGTGTCCGCTATTCCCGCATGGAGCATCCGTGTGTCGTGGCGCCGATCCTGGCATCGCAGGCACGCATCGTCGAAATGCCGGTCGATTGCGAGGGGGTGATCGACGTCGCGTCGCTCGGCGCGAGCCTGGCAGGGGAACCTGCTGTGGATGGTGACGGCGCGGGGCGAGCGCTCATCGCAGCGCAACTCGCCAACAACGAGACGGGCGTCATTCAGCCGGTCGCGGCCATCGTCGAGTTGGCGCGCACGCACGGCGCGGCGGTGATGTGTGACGCGGTGCAGGCCGCTGGACGCATCGCGATCGATTTCGCCCAATCCGGCGTCGATTACCTGCTCCTCTCGTCGCACAAGATCGGTGGCCCCAAGGGCGTCGGCGCGCTCGTCGCGCGGGATGTGAACTCGCTGCCGCCGTTCATCGTCGGTGGCGGTCAGGAGCGCCGCAAGCGGGCCGGAACAGAGAACGTCGAAGGCATCGCCGGGTTCGGTGCCGCCGCCGAGGCCGCCCTGCGGGATCTTCCAGCCGTCGGTGCGATCACGGCGCTGCGCGACGAGATCGAGCGGGCCGCGCGCGATATTCGTCCCGACGTGGCGATCGTCTCGGAGCGTGTCACGCGGCTTGGCAACACCACGGCGTTGGCCGTGGCTGGAACCGCCGCCGAGACGCTGGTCATCAAGCTCGATCTCGCGGGCGTCGCGGTCAGCGCCGGCTCCGCGTGCGCTTCTGGCAAGGTCGGGCAGAGCGCGGTGCTGGCAGCGATGGGGCTCGCGCCCGAGATCGCGCGTGGCGCTATTCGCGTGAGCCTTGGCCATGCGAGCGGCCGCGCCGACGTCGCAAGTTTCATCGAAGCGTGGCGCAACGCGGTTGCGCCGGGGCGAGGCGAAACACACGTGCGGGTGGCCGATTCGGGCGCGCCGCACGCAGTGGCCGCCACGCCGCATCAGTTCAAGGCCGCGCCTGCCGCGGCATCTATGGGAGAGTGATCGAGATGGCAGCGGTTCAGGAGACGATCGAGCAGGTCAAGAAGATCGACGTCGACCAGTACAAGTACGGTTTCGAGACGACGATCGAGACGGTGAAGGCGCCGAAGGGCCTCAACGAGGACATCGTGCGTTTCATCTCCGCCAAGAAGAATGAGCCGGAGTGGATGCTCGCGTGGCGCCTCGATGCCTTCGAGCGCTGGCTGACCATGAGCGAGCCGACCTGGGCGAAGATCAACTACCCGAAGATCGATTTCCAGGAGCTGCACTACTATGCCGCGCCGAAATCGACGGAGGGCCCGAAGAGTCTCGACGAGGTCGATCCCGAGCTGCTCGAGACGTATGCGAAGCTCGGCATTCCACTGAAGGAGCAGGCGATCCTCGCCGGCGTCGAGGGCGCGCGGGTGGCCGTCGACGCGGTGTTCGATTCCGTTTCGGTGGTGACGACGTTCAAGAAGGAGCTGGCCAAGGCCGGCGTCATCTTCTGCTCGATCTCCGAAGCGATGCGTGAGCATCCCGAGCTGGTCAAGAAGTACCTCGGCTCCGTCGTGCCGAAGTCCGACAACTTCTACGCGGCGCTGAATTCGGCGGTGTTCTCCGACGGCTCGTTCGTCTACGTGCCGCCCGGTGTGCGCTGCCCGATGGAGCTCTCGACCTACTTCCGCATCAACGAGAAGAATACCGGCCAGTTCGAGCGCACGCTCATCATCGCCGACAAGGGCGCTTACGTGAGCTACCTCGAAGGGTGCACGGCGCCGATGCGCGACGAGCACCAGTTGCACGCGGCGGTCGTCGAGCTGATCGCGCTCGACGATGCGGAGATCAAGTACTCGACGGTGCAGAACTGGTACCCGGGCGACAAGAGCGGCAAGGGCGGCGTCTACAATTTCGTCACCAAGCGCGGTGATTGCCGCGGCCGTCATTCGAAGATCTCGTGGACGCAGGTCGAAACGGGCTCGGCGATCACGTGGAAGTATCCGAGCTGCATCCTGCGCGGCGACGAGAGCCGTGGCGAGTTCTACTCGATCGCGGTTTCGAACGGCTACCAGCAGGTCGACAGCGGCACCAAGATGATCCACCTCGGCAAGAACACGTCGAGCCGCATCATCTCGAAGGGCATTGCCGCTGGGCACTCGGAAAACACGTATCGCGGCCTCGTCTCGGCGCACCGCAAGGCGACCAACGCGCGCAACTTCACCAACTGCGACTCGCTGCTGATCGGCGACAAGTGCGGCGCGCACACCGTGCCCTATATCGAGGCGAAGAACGCTTCTTCGCATTTCGAGCACGAGGCGACGACCTCGAAAATCTCCGAGGACATGCTGTTCTACTGCATGCAGCGCGGCCTTTCCGAGGAGGAGGCGGTGGCGCTCGTCGTCAACGGCTTCGTGCGCGACGTGCTCCAGCACCTGCCGATGGAGTTCATGGCGGAGACGCAGAAGCTCATCGGCATCTCGCTCGAGGGCTCGGTCGGCTGATCGGGATGGCTATGTCGAACGGTTCCAACGGCCTCTGGTTCAAGCCCAAGACGCATGGCTATGGCGCCACGCCATCGACCTGGCAGGGCTGGCTCGCGACCGGGCTCTTCTCGGTGGTGCTCGGATTGGTGGCGGTCGGCGGAATGCTTTCGCTGAAGGGCACCGGCAACATCGTCGGCTACGTCGTCTGGTTCGTCGGCGTGCTCGGCGGCGTCTACTGGTTCACGCAGTTCGCGCGGCGACGTACCGATGGCGAATGGGCGTGGCGCTGGAAAGGCCAGAAGTACATGGACATCTACGCGCCGAACAACGAAGGCGGCCCGTGCGGGCCCGGCGGATGCGCCAAGGATTGATTTCGGATCGAGGGCCCCGCGGGCTCCATCCGCAGCAGACAACGGAGTGAGAGAGATATGCTCGAGATCAAGAACCTGCACGTGAAGATCGCCGACGAGGACAAGATGATCCTCAAGGGCATCGATCTGGTCGTGCCGAAGGGCGAGGTGCACGCGATCATGGGGCCGAACGGCTCCGGCAAGTCGACCCTCGCCTATGTGCTCGCAGGCCGCGACGACTACGAGGTGGTCGACGGCGATATCCTGTGGAACGGCGAGTCGATCCTCGAGATGGAACCCGACGAGCGTGCCGCCAAGGGCGTGTTCCTCGCCTTCCAGTATCCGATGGAAATTCCGGGCGTCGCCGGCCTCACCTTCCTTCGCACGGCGACCAACGCGGTGCGCAAGAAGCGTGGTCAGGCCGAGCTGACGACGCCGGAGTTCATGCGGGTCGTGAAGGAGCGTGCCGGCAAGCTCAACATCGACGTCGACATGCTGAAGCGCCCGGTCAACGTCGGGTTCTCGGGCGGTGAGAAGAAGCGCTCGGAGATTCTGCAGATGGCGATGCTCGAGCCGACGCTGTGCGTGCTCGACGAGACGGATTCGGGCCTCGACATCGATGCGCTGAAGGTCGTCTCGGAAGGCGTCAATGCGCTGCGCGATCCGGCCCGCGCGATGCTCGTCATCACCCACTACCAGCGCCTGCTGGACCACATCGTGCCCGATCGCGTGCACGTCCTCGCCCATGGCCGCATCCAGAAGTCCGGCGGTAAGGAGCTCGCCCTCGAGCTCGAGCAGTCGGGCTATGCCGAGTTCCAGGCCGACGCGGCCTGAGCTTTCGGGACAGGGCGGAACCGACGCGATGGAGAGAGCTGATATGAACGTTGCAGTCATCAAGACCAAGGCCGAGACGACCTTGTCGGAGGGCTTCGGACAGGTGGCGGAGCGGCTTCCCGGCGGCGCCGCCGTACAGCAGGCGCGCGAGGGCGCGCTCGGGCGTTTCGCCACGCTCGGGCTTCCGCACCGCCGCATCGAGGAGTGGAAGTATACCGACCTGCGCAATGCCATGAAGGAGGCGTTGCCGGTCGCCGTCGCCGACGATGCGAAAGTGACGATCGCCGACATCATCGTCGCGCTCGGTCCGCTGGCGCAGCTCGATGCGCCGCGCATCGTTCTCGTCAACGGCCGTTATCGCCGGGAGCTTTCGAACCTCGCCGACGCTGCTTCCATTTCGGTCGAGCCGCTGTCTCAGGCGCTGGCCGGCAGCGATGGCGCGGCCAGTCTGCTGGGCCAGGGAGGCGACGACAACGCGATCCTCGCCCTCAACGCGGCTTACGTGACGGACGGAGCGGTGATCGACGTGCCGGCTGGCGCGACGCTCGAGAAGCCGTTGCTGGTGGTGCATTCGCGCGCGGGCGCCGAGCCCCGCTTCGCCGTCGGTCGCAACGTGATCCGCATCGGTGAGGCGGCGACGGCGACGGTCGTAGAGGTTTTCGTCACCGTTCCGGGTTCCGCGACCGAGGGGCAGGTGAACACCGCGAGCGAGGTGCTCGTCGGCGCCCGTGCCACGGCCCGCCACGTCAAGGTCGCCGTCGATGCCGGCAAGGTCACGCACCTCGCCAATTGGACCGTCGAGATGCAGAAGGACGCCGTCTACCGCGGCTTCCAATTCACCTCGGGCGTCGGCCTCGCGCGCAACGAAATCCGTGCGACGTTCAAGGGCGAGGGAGCCAAGCTCGACGTTTCGGGCATCTTCCTCGCGCGCGGCACGGAGCACATCGACACGACGCTTGTCGTCGATCATGCCGTGCCGCACGGTGAGAGCCGTGAGCTGTTCAAGGGCGTGCTCGACGATACCGCGCGCGGCATCTTCCAGGGCAAGGTGATCGTGCGCCGCGACGCGCAGAAGACAGACGGCAAGCAGATTGCGCAGGCACTGATGCTGTCGGAGGACGCCGAGTTCGATTCCAAGCCCGAGCTCAAGATCTACGCTGACGACGTCGTCTGCGGTCACGGCTCCACCTCGGCACAGCTCGACGACGACCTGATGTTCTACCTGCGCGCGCGCGGCATTCCGAAAGAGGAAGCGCGTGCGCTGCTGATCCAGTCGTTCATCGGCGAGGCGATCGACAAGGTGGAGCACGACGGGCTGCGCGAGGCATTGGCCGAGCAGGCGCGCATCTGGCTGCTGGGCGTCGGCGTCTGACGACCGTCTGGAACTCGGCGCCGCATGAACGACATGGCGGCGCCGAACAACCGCGAGAGAATCGACATGACGACGGACACGCGCGAGCGCAGCACGACCGAAACCCGCGGGGCGGCCTTCGACGACGAGCGCGTGCGCGCCGACTTCCCGATCCTGTTCCCGGAGGTATACGGCAAGCCGCTCGTCTACCTCGATAACGGGGCGTCCGCGCAGAAGCCGCTGCCGGTGCTCGAGGCCATGGAACACGCATGGCGCCACGAGTACGCCAACGTGCATCGCGGTTTGCACTATCTCTCGAACACGGCGACGCAGAAGTTCGAGGATGCGCGCGAGACGGCGCGCCGCTTCCTCAACGCGCCGACCACCGACGAGATCATTTTCACGCGCAACGCGACGGGAGCGATCAACCTCGTCGCGCAGTCGTTCGGCGGCATGGTGGTCGGCGAGGACGACGAGATCGTGCTCTCGATCATGGAGCATCACTCCAACATCGTGCCGTGGCACTACCATCGCGAGCGGCGCGGCGCGGTGTTGAAATGGGCGCCGATCTCCGACACGGGCGAGTTCCTGCTCGACGAGTTCGAGCGGCTTCTGACGCCGCGGACCAAGATCGTCGCCATCACGCACATGTCGAACGTGCTCGGCACCATCACGCCGATCAAGGAGATCGTACGTCTGGCCCATGCGCGCGGTATTCCGGTGCTGGTCGATGGCAGCCAGGCGGCGGTTCACATGCCGGTGGACGTGCAGGATCTCGACTGCGACTTCTACGTCTTCACGGGCCACAAGACGTACGGGCCGACGGGTATCGGCGTGCTCTATGCGAAGCGCAAGCACCTCGACGCGATGCCGCCTTACGAGGGCGGCGGCGAGATGATCGAGAGCGTCGCGGTCGATCGCATCACGTACGGCGTCACGCCGCACAAGTTCGAAGCGGGCACTCCGGCGATCGTCGAGGCGATCGGCCTCGGAGCCGCGCTCGACTACATGATGCAGACGGGACGTGCCGCTATCGCCGCGCACGAGGCAGAGATTGGAGCTTACGCACACGCGCGCCTCGACGAGCTGCCGTGGCTCAAGATCCATGGCCGCGCGCCGGGCAAGGGCGGCATCGTCTCGTTCACCGTCGACGGCCTGCATCCCCACGACATCTCGACGCTGATCGATCGCTCGGGTGTGGCCGTGCGCGCCGGCCATCACTGCGCACAGCCGCTGATGGAGCGTCTCGGCGTCACCGCGACGTGCCGGGCCTCGCTCGCCATGTACAACACGAAGGCCGAGATCGACGCGCTCGCCGAGGCACTGATCCGGGCCCATGACCTGTTCACCTGAAGGAGTTCGGCGATGACCAGCGGATCGATCGACCGCGACGAAATCGAGATCGAGGCGCAGCCGGCTGAGCTGCGCCCGCGCGACAAGGCCGCGAGAAACGAGGACTTGGCCGAGGCGGCAGAGACCGGCGCGTCTGCGACGCAGGCCGCCGCGCCCGAGCCGACGCTGCACGATTTCGTGCGCGAAGCAGCGGCCGCGAAGATTGCGGCGCCGTCCGTTACCGAAGGCGGGACGCCGGTCGAAGGCTCGGCCCTTTCCGCGGAAGAACTCGACGAGCTGAAGCAGGGCATCGTGATGGCGCTCAAGTCCGTCTACGATCCCGAGATCCCGTCCGACATCTACGAGCTGGGCCTCATCTATCGGATCGACGTCTCCGACAATCGCGACGTCGAGATCGACATGACGCTGACGGCGCCGGGATGCCCGGTCGCCGGCGAAATGCCGATCTGGGTCGAGAACGCGGTCGGTGCAGTGCCGGGCGTCGGCGGCGTCAAGGTAACGATCGTGTTCGATCCGCCGTGGGACCAGAGCCGCATGTCGGACGAGGCCAAGCTGGCGGTCGGCATGTTCTGATCGGCTAGTTTATTTTCGGGCCGTTTCTTTTCGGCCCGTGGCAGATCGGCGCGCATCTGGACGCCTGCGACCGCCGCACCATATTCACGTCGATAGAGCCTATGGAGCAGAGAGCCCCATGACCACACGCACGAGACCCCAGGTCATGACCATGACGCCCGCCGCTGCCGCGCGTGTCAAAGCGATCATGGTCTCCAAGGGCGAGGCGGTCGCCGGTCTCAAGATCGGCGTCAAGAAGGGCGGCTGCGCCGGCATGGAATACACCATGACGTGGACGGACAGCGTCGCCAAGTTCGACGAGGTGGTCGAGCAGGATGGCGCGCGCGTCATCATCGACCCGCAGGCGGTGCTGTACCTGCTCGGGACGGAGATGGACTACAAGAGCGAGAAGCTTTCCTCCGGGTTCGTCTTCAACAATCCGAACCAGAAGAGCGCCTGTGGTTGTGGCGAGAGCGTCGAACTCGCTCCGGCCTCGGCCGACAAGCTCGCGGCGCTGAAGGGCTGAACTGGCCGCGCCGCCCTCGGGCGTACTCCGGACGGAGCGGCCGGGGCGGCGCGGCTGCATATTTACATCGTTCAGAAATTTCTGGGGTCAGCGGCTTCTGGGGAAGGTGAGCCGCGGTTTCTTGCCAAGCCCGGCCACGCCATGGCATCTCAGGGCACCGCAACACTCACGAGAGAGTCGCCGGACGCTTGTCGCGCGTCAGCTCCGGGCCTCGCGCCGCTTCGGCGGCAGATCGTCCGCCAGGGGGCTTGCCCCGGGGAGCCATGACCGATGGGCCAGCCGAAACGCGACCTTTTCTCCAACATTGCCGAGGACATGAGCGACCAGGCGTCGAAAGACAAGGCGGCGCGGGCCCGTAAGGGCGGCGACGCATCGGAGAGCTATACGGCGGCCGACATCGAGGTGCTCGAGGGTCTCGAACCCGTGCGCCGCCGCCCCGGCATGTACATCGGCGGCACCGACGAGAAGGCGCTGCATCACCTGTTCGCCGAAGTCATCGACAACTCGATGGACGAAGCAGTAGCCGGCCATGCCGACTGGATCGAGGTGCGGCTCGACGCCGATGGCTATCTCACGGTCTCCGATAACGGCCGCGGCATTCCGGTCGACGCGCATCCCAAGTTCAAGACCAAGTCGGCGCTCGAAGTCATCATGACGACGCTGCACTCGGGCGGTAAGTTCGACGGCAAGGCGTACACCACCTCGGGCGGCCTGCACGGCGTCGGTGTCTCGGTCGTCAACGCTCTGTCGGAGACCTGCGAGGTCGAGGTCGCGCGCGGCCAGCAGCTCTATCGCATGGTGTTCTCACGCGGCCTGCCCGTCACCAAGCTCGAGAAACTCGGCTCGGTGATGAACCGGCGCGGTACGCGCGTGCGCTTCCGTCCCGACGAGCAGATCTTCGGCAAGGGCGCGCGCTTCAAGCCGTCGCGCCTCTACACCATGGCGCGCTCGAAGGCGTATCTGTTCGGCGGCGTGCGTATCCGCTGGAGTTGCGACCCGGCGCTCGTCGAGGCGGACGGCAAGACGCCGGCCGAGGCGACGCTGCACTTCCCCGGCGGCCTCAAGGACTTTCTCGCGGCGACCATCGAGGGCTCGACGCTCGTCGCCAACGACATCTTCGCCGGTAACGTGAAGAAGCCGGGCGGGCATGGCTCGGTCGAATGGGCGGTCGCGTGGATCGCCAACGACGATGGCTTCTCGCGCTCCTACTGCAACACGATTCCGACGCCCGAGGGCGGTACGCACGAGGCGGGTCTTCGCCAGGCCCTGACCAAAGGGCTGCGCGCCTATGGCGAGCTCGTCAACAATCGCCGCGCCGGACAGATCACGTCGGACGACGTGATGGGAACCGCGACGTCCATGCTCTCGGTTTTCATCCGCGAGCCGGAGTTCCAGGGCCAGACGAAGGACAAGCTCGCGACCCAGGAAGCCTCGCGCATCGTCGAGGTGGCGCTGCGTGATGCCTTCGACCATTGGCTCGCCGACAACCCGCAGCAGGCGACCAAGCTGCTCGAGTGGACGATCGACCGCGCCGAGGAGCGTCAGCGCCGCCGCAAGGAGAAGGAGATCGGCCGGCAGAGCGCGACGCGCAAGCTCCGCCTTCCCGGCAAGCTCGCCGACTGCACCGTGCAACAGGCGGCCGGTACCGAGATCTTCATCGTCGAGGGTGACTCGGCCGGTGGCAACGCCAAGAGCGCACGCCTGCGCGAGACGCAGGCCATCCTGCCGTTGCGCGGCAAGATCCTGAACGTCGCCAACGCTTCTTCGGCCAAGCTGTCGCAGAACCAGCTTCTCTCCGATCTCGTCACGGCGCTGGGCGTCGGCCTCGGGTCGAAGTATCGCGACGAGGAACTGCGTTACGAGCGGGTCATCATCATGACCGACGCGGACGTCGACGGCGCACACATCGCGTCGCTGCTCATCACGTTCTTCTATCAGGAGATGCGCCCGCTGATCGAGAACGGGCATCTCTATCTCGCCCTCCCGCCGCTCTACCGGCTGACGCATGGAAGCAAGACCATCTATGCGCGCGACGACAAGCATCGCGAAGAGCTGATGGCGAAGGAGTTCAAGGGCAAGAAGGTCGAGATCGGTCGCTTCAAGGGCCTCGGCGAGATGAACTCGCAGCAGCTCAAGGAAACGACCATGGACCCGAAGGTCCGCTCGCTGCTGAAGGTCGAGATCGGCGAAGGCGAGGGGAGCGAGCTCGCGGATGCGGTCAACGCGCTGATGGGCTCGAAGCCCGAAGCACGCTTCCGCTTCATCCAGGAGCGCGCCGCGTTCGCGCGCGATCTCGACATCTGATCGCCGCGTTTTCAGTTCGCGCAGATCGAGGCAGACCGATACCTGCTGGCCGTAACGCTGTGCGCACTCTTTGAGCGGAGGCCCGGCGCACGTCGCGCTCGCCGATCCGGTCACAGGTTCGTGTGAGCCTGCTTTTACAGCCGCCCGCACCTCTCGGATCACTCACCAGTTCTCGATTTATTGTGATCGCGAAAATGTCGGTCGCGACGTATCTGTTCGCGCCTCCGGTACGTAATCGATTGCAACCATGACTGAGCGCGCCTGCAAGCAGCGGCCGCAACCGACATGGGAAAGCAATTCAACCCCGGAGACAAAAACCATGAAGACCATCATCGCCGCCGCTCTCGCCGCCCTCTCGCTCTCTGCCGTCGTCTCGACCGC
>OEIV010000686.1_pt1 | contig 17457 bp, 18 predicted proteins | sample 1539231 | NCBI WGS metagenome assembly OEIV01 (sample SAMN03794762, study PRJEB22550) | activated sludge metagenome | feature: wastewater treatment plant; material: activated sludge; isolation source: Wastewater treatment plant of a petroleum refinery complex | place: Argentina: Buenos Aires ...
GGAAGCATAGCCTGAGTTTTTCAGGTAGTTTGCGCATTCGTTTGGGCTGAAGAGATCAAGTAATATTCCTGCCTTTCGCCATGTCTCTTCGACGGTTCGTGGCGAGGCGTCTCGCATGAGGTGCTTGAGCTTGGCGAAGACCTGCTCGATTGGATTGAGGTCTGGGCTGTAGGCCGGCAGGAAGATCATGTGTGCGCCAACACTGCGGATCGCTCTTCGGGCTGCCGCTCCTTTGTGGGAGCCGAGGTTGTCGAGGATGACGATGTCGCCCTTGGCAAGGGTCGGCACAAGAACGTGCTGGACGTAGACGGTGAACATATCGCCGTTGATGGGGCCGTCGATAACCCATGGCGCATCGATGCGGTCATGGCGGAGCGCGGCGATGAAGGTCAGCGTCTTCCAATGGCCATGGGGGACATGGGCTTCCAGCCGATGCCCCCGTGGTCCCCATCCACGCAAAGGCGCCATGTTTGTCTTGATCCACGTCTCATCGAGGAAGACAAGGCGCTTGGCATCAATCTTGTGCTGGTGCGCTTTCCAGCGCGCCCTTTTGCGGGCGATATCCGGACGAGACTGTTCCGTCGGCAGCACGGTTTTTTTTGAAGCTCAGGCCTTCGGCCTTGAGGAAGGTCCAGACCGCGCGGCGATCCGTCTTCACGCCGCGAGCGGCCAGCTCCGCCGTAAGTCTGCGCAATGTGATCGGCCCGCTCGCCACCCGCTCGCGCAGCCAAGCCGCGCAGGAACCAGACAGAACGCGCTTCTTCCGGCCGCCGATCTGTCCAGGTTTCAGGCCACCCGTCTCGCGCCGCAGTTTCTTCCACTTCGATACACACGATGGGCTGATCTGTAGCGCATCGCCAATCGCACGGATCGTGGCACCACGATCCGCCATCAGAAGCGCACGTTCACGGAGATCTTCAGAGTAGGGTCGCGTCATCCATGCTGGCCTCGCTGCCCAGCATGAAGCTTGAATCAGAACTACACTGATTTGGGAATCCCAGATTCCGTCAAAAAACAGCAGGCTCTAGAGCGGTTGGCGCTTTGAGTGGATCAAAGCCACCGCTCTACCTTATTGATGGTGAGCAACTTGTCTGACTTTCGCTGATTCCATCAAAAGTCAGGTTGCTCTGGGCCTACCAGCCGCCGCCGCCCCCGCCACCACCGCCGCCGCCGGAGAAGCCGCCGCCGCCCGAGCCGGAAAAGCCGCCGGGGGCCGAGGTGGGCGCGGGCACGCTGGCGGCGATGCCGCGATCGAGCCCGTGGGTGATGTTGCCGATGCTGCCGGGATTGTTCCAGTTCCAGTTGTTGCCGTGATACCAGATGGGGGCCGCGGCCCCGGCCACGGCGGCGGCGGCCAGCACGGCGGCAAACTTGTCGGTCCACTCGGTCTGGCAATCCAGCGCCATGGCATAGGGCAGATAGCGCTCGAACAGTTCCGGCGTCTTTTCCGGCGGGTTCATGGCCTTCAGGCGCTCCTCCTCCGCCGTGGTGAGATACATGCGGAAGCCCTCGATCTGGTCGAGCATCTTGCGGCCCGCGATGGTGGGGGCGCGCAGCAGGAAATAAAACAGCAGGTTGAGCAGTGCCAGCAGCACCGCGCCGATGAGGATGAAGAGCGCGCCACGGGTCAATTCGCCATTGAACAGGAATATGGCGGGCACCGCGGCCCCGGCGATGAAGAAGGGCAGCATGAACATGAGGCCGAAGATGGAGGAGACGCGGCCCATGATGCCCCGGCCCTGAATGAGGCCCTTGAGCAGGTTCCACGAGAAGAGCAGCGTGACCCCCCACCAGATGGCCGACCAGCCGACCACGAAGAAGGCGGGAATGCCATTGCCGTCCGGCGACAGCGCGACAGCGGCCACCAATCCCATGAGCGAGACGAGCGCGCCGATGACGAACCAGCCGAAGTTCTTGACGAACATGGCGCCTTCAAACTCGCCCTTGAGCCAGACACCCAACTGGCTCTTCAGGCTCTGCACCAGCAGGGCCTCGCCCTGGCCGAGATCGAGGCGGGAATTGGGCATGGCGGCATAAAGCCTGGCCTCGGCGGCGGTGAGCGGCTGGGCCGCGCCGGCGCGGGCGCGGAAATTGCCCCGGGCGTCGGACTTGTGCGGGATCAGGGCATAGCCGTCGTCGGAATCTTCGATGGTGAGATGGCCCTTCACCGCCATGTCGAGAATGGCGGCGGCGAAGGCCTTGTTGTCATAGCTCTGTTTCCAGATGTAGCGCAGGGCCGAGGGGCCAATGCCCTCCGGCGGGCGGAACAGCGGCATGATGACGCCCTTGGGCGGATCGCGGCCCACGCGATTCCAGGCAAAGCCGAACCAGGCGGCAACGGCAACGAGCGTGGCGAGCAGTGCGCCAAGACCGAGATTGTCGCGCACCGTATCCATCTGGCGTTCGGCGGCGCTGGGTTCCGCCACCACACCCTTGGGGAAGGCCACGGCCACGGTGAAGCCTTCGCCGGGGGCCAGTTCGCCCGTGGTTTCGGCGGCGAAGACAGTGCCGCTAGCATTGGTCACGCGGGCCGCACCCGTGTTGCCGCCGAAGGGACCGGTATAGACGGCATTCTGGCCGACGCTGGCCCCTTCGGGCAGATGGACGGTGACGGCGGCATGGCTGATGGGAAAGTCCCAGCCGGTGCCGGTCACGTTCCAGTAGAGTTCGTCATAGTCCTTGAAATAGCCGATCTGGCGCGTGGTGCGGTAATGGATGCGGTAGGTGTGCGGCCCCGGATCGAGCATGACACTGGAACTGCCGATGCGGATGCGGGTGCCGTTGGACAGGCTTTCGAGGCTGAAGGGTTCGTCACGGCCATCCCGGCGCACGTCCAGAACCTCGAAGCCAACGCGATAACGCAAGCCGTTGCGGTCCTGATAGGTGGTGGGAAAGTCGCGGAAGATGCCGCGCCTGATGGCGTTGCCCTCGGCATTGACGGTGATGGTCTCGGTGACATCGAGTGTCGCGTCCGGCGCGATCGTCACCGCGCTGCGAAAATCGGTGATGACCTCGCGCGCCGACGCGCCCTGCGCCAGCGCGAGCCAGCACAGGAGCGCGAGAGCGAAGGCGCGCAACAGGGCCTTCACTTGTTGAAGCTCACCTTCGGCACCTCGCGCGCCGCCGCATCGCCGATGTCGTAGAACTCGGCCTTGGTGAAGTTGAAGAAATTGGCCACCAGGTTGGAGGGAAAGCTCTCGATCATGGTGTTGAGGTTCCTGACCGCGCCGTTGTAGTAGCGGCGCGACAACTGGATCTCGTCCTCGATGCCGGAGAGCTGCTGTTGCAGGTCGCGGAAGTTGGCGTCGGCCTTGAGTTCCGGGTAGGCCTCGGCAATGGCGAAGAGGCGGCCCAGGGCGGCGGTCAACTGCTTGCTGGCCTCGGCCTGTTCGGCCACCGTGGTGGCCCCCATGCTCCTGGCGCGCAGTTCGGCGATGTCGCGGAAGATCTTGTCTTCGTGGGCGGCATAGCCCTTCACCGTCTCCACCAGATTGGGAATGAGATCGGCGCGGCGGCGCAGTTGCACGTCGATGCCGCTCCAGCCCTCGGCCACGAGGTTCTTGTTCTTGACCAGCGCGTTATAGGCATAGGCGAGATAGGCGCCGACGATGGCGACGAGGCTTAAGAGAATGGTGCTCAACATGCCGTTTGCTCCTCCTGGGGCGGTGCTCCATTATCGTGGCCCGCCGCCCGGCAATCAAGGGCGCGTGAACTGCTTGCGCACAGATGGCAAAGGGCTAGGCTGGTGCCAAGGGCTTGAAGGACAACATGGTCAGGATTGACAGATTTCGCGGGCCGCCGGGAGCCGAGGACCGGCCCTGGCTGTTGACGGCGGGGCCGGTGACCACGGCGCGCGGCGTGCGGCTGGCGCAACTGGGCGACTGGGACGGGGCCGACCCTGACCTCAGGCGGATGGCCGCCGCGGCGGGGGGCGATCTGGCCCGGTTGGCCGGGGCCGGGCCGGAGCAGGTCTCTGTGCTGGTGCCGGGACCACCGGCGGTGGCGCGTGAGGCGCTGCTGGCGCTCACGGCCTCGCCCTCCAAGCGGGCCAAGACGCTGGTGATCGTCAACAGCCGGGAGAGCGCGGAGGCGGCAGCCTTGCTCGACGGTCTGGGCCGGCCCTTCCTGACCCTGCGCGCCTCGCCGCTGGAGCCGGTGGCGGCGGCGGAGGTGGACGCCCTTCTGGCGCTGGACAAGAGCGTGACCCAGGTGTGGTGCGCGCCCTTCAGCCCGGATGCGGGCGTGCTGTCGCCGCTCAAGGAGATTGCCGGCGCGGTGCAGCGCCGGGGCCGCAGCCTGATGGTGGATATGGGGGCCGGCTTCGGTGCGCTGCCGGTGGACATGGCTGACTTGGGCATCATGGCGCTGGCGGCGCGGGCCGATGGCGCGCTGGAAAGCGCGGCGGGGCTGAGTTTCGTGATGGTGCCGAAGCGCTTGCTGACGCTGGAGAGCAAGGCCCCGGCCCGGGCGGTGGATCTGCCCGCCCTGGCGGCGGCACAGGCCGGGGGCGAGGGCTGCGCCCTTCCGGGGCCGCAACTGGCGGCGCTCCATGCCGCCCTCGGCCTGCTGGCGGCCGAAGGCGGGGTGGAGGCCCGGGCCTTCCGCTACCGGCGCAATGCCGAGATGCTCGATCAGGGCATGCGGGCGCTGGGCTTTGTGCCGCTGCTGCAAGGACCGGGCATGGGCATGCTGGTGCAGGCCTTTCGCCAGCCCGGCGACCGGGCCTTTGACTTTGCCCGCTTCGACGGCGAGGTGCGGCGGCGCGGCTTTGCCCTCATGGCGGGGGCGCCGGGCCTGCCCCTTTCCTTCCGCATGGCCAGCATGGGCCAGCTTGAACCCGGCATCATCCATGCCGCGGTCAATGCGGTGGCCGATGCCTTTCGCGCTTTGGGGGTTGACGATGCGCGCCCGGCGCGCTGACGCGGAAGCGTCAGGCCATGCCGCGCCAGCCGGTTCCGCCGTGCGGCGAAAGCGGCTAGAAACGCGGTTTCGCAATCGGGTCGGAGCCGCATCTTGAATTCAGGCACCATGGTCATCATCAACCTGCTGGGCGGCGTGGCGCTGCTGCTCTGGGGGGTGCGCATGGTGCGAACCGGCGTCATGCGCGCCTGGGGCGAGCGGCTGCGCTATTTCATCGAGCATCGCCTGGGATCGCGCTGGTCGGCCTTTCTGGCGGGGGGCATCGCCACCGCCATTCTCGGCAGCGGCACGGCCACCTCCCTCATCGTCGCCAACATCGCCGCCACGGGCGCCATTTCCACCGCGCTCGGACTGGCCGTGCTGCTGGGGGCCGATGTCGGCTCGGCGGTGGTGTCGTCGGTCTTTGCCTCGGGCACGTCCTGGGCGCTGTGGGCCTGGCCGCTGCTGATGTTCGCGGGCTTCGTGATTTTCAGTTGGGCCGCGGAATTCCGCCCGCACAACGTGGGCCGCATTCTCATCGGGCTGGCCTTCATGCTGCTGGCGCTGAAGCTCATCTCGGCGGCCACCACGCCGCTCACCGGCACCACGCTGTTCCATCAGGTGCTGGCGGCCATCGGGGCAGAGCCGGTGCTGGCCTTCCTCATCGGCGCCATCATGGCCTGGAGCTTCCATTCCACCCTGGCTGCCGTGCTGCTCATCGCCTCCTTCGCCGCCAACGGCAGCATGGACATGGCAGCGGCGGTCTATTTCATTCTCGGCATCAACTTCGGCGGCGGCTTGCCCGCCGTGATGGGGGCGCTGGCCCTGCCGCGCTCGGCGCTGCGCCTGCCCATTGCCAACCTCTTGTGCCGTGGCATCGCGGCGGTGCTGGTGCTGGCGGGCGCACGCTTCCTGCTGGCCCTGCCCCTGCCGCAGAACCTGGGCGCGGCCAATGCGGCTCTCGCTTTTCACACGGCGTTCAACGTCGTGGTGGGGCTGGCCTTCCTGCCGCTGGTGCGGGTGGTGGAGCGGCTCTTGAACCGCATCATGCCGGATGAAACGGCAGCGGAGGATTCCCTGGCCCGGCCGCGCTACCTTGATCCCTCGGTCCTCGGCTCGCCCGCCCTGGCGCTGTCCAATGCGCAGATGGAAACGGTGCGCATGAGCGAGGTGCTGGACCGCATGTTCACGGTGGCGCTGAAATCGCTGAACGGCGGCGGCGTCGAGGGCCTGAAGGAGCTGGTGAAGCTCGACGAACTGCTCAATGCCTATCAGACCGCCGTGCAGACCTATCTCTTCGACCTGTCGCAACAGCCGCTGACGCCGGAGGATTCGCGCCGCGCGCTGGAGATCACTCTTTATGTGTCGAACCTCGAACACGCGGGCGATGTCATCGACCTCAATCTCGCCGAGCGCATCCGCGCCAAGGACCGCGAGGGGCTGGTCTTCACCACGGAGGAGAGGGCCTCGCTCGACAATCTCTGTCTCATCGTCCACGACAACATCCGCATGGCCACAGGGGTTCTGGCGTCGCGCGACGTGGAAGGAGCGAAGCGCCTCATCGCCCAGAAGGATCATTTCCGGGCGCTGGAAAACCAGGTGCTGAACGATCACTTCCGCGCCGGTTCCGGTTCGGCGCGCAAGGCCTCGCTGCGGCGCAGCGCATTGTTCGTGGACATGATCCGCGACCTGCACCGGGTGAACTCGCACATCGTCTCCGCCGGCTACCCCATCGTGGAGGCGGCGGGCCTGCTGCGCCAGTCGCGCCTGCGCGCCGCCAAGAAGGGCGAGAAGAAGGAGACGTGATGCCGAAGACTCTGGCCGACATCGAAGCCCATGCCCTGGCCGCCCTCAGCCGGGCGGGCGTGGCCCGCGACGTGGCGCAGGAGGCGGCGGCTTCCTGCGCGTTCCTTGAGGCCTGCAATTATCCGGGGCTGAAGACCCTCGCCGAGGCGCTTGGCGATGCGCGGCGTGTCCTGACACTCAGCCGCGATGCCATGGGTCTTGATCTCGACAATGTTTCCTGCGTGTTCATTGCGCCTGCCGTGGCGGCGGCGGTGGCGCGCGACGGCCGGGCTTTCCTGCGCAATGTGCGCCACGGGCTTTACCTGGTGCCGCAGAGTCTCAAGATCAACGTGGCCATCGGCTGCCCCATTGATCCCGCCTTCGCGCTGGGCGGCGAGCGCAGCAAGAACCCCTACACCGAGAAACTGCAACTGGCCCAACAGATGGGCGTGGCGGTGGACCAGAGCCTATGGCAGTCTCTCGCCGGCTGAAATGCAAGGCGGAGTTGGGCGGTGAGCGGTCCTTTGGCGAATATCCGGGTGCTTGATCTGTCGCGGGTGCTGGCGGGGCCCTGGGCGACGCAGATGCTGGCCGATTTCGGCGCGGAGGTCATCAAGATCGAGAAGCCCGGCGAAGGCGACGACACGCGCGGCTGGGGGCCGCCCTTTGTCACCAACGGCGACGGCACGAGGGGCGACGCGGCCTATTTCCAGTCGGCCAACCGGGGCAAGCACTCGGTGGCCATCGACATGGCAAGGGCTGACGGGCAGCAGTTGATCCGCCAGCTTGCCGCGACAGCGGACGTGGTGATCGAGAACTTCAAGGTCGGCGGCCTGAAGAAATACGGCCTCGACCATGACAGCCTGAAGCAGGTGAACCCGCGCCTGATCTATTGTTCCATCACCGGCTTCGGCCAGGATGGTCCCTATGCCAGGCGCGCGGGCTACGACTTCATGATCCAGGGCATGGGCGGCATAATGTCGATCACCGGCCAGCCCGATGGCGCGCCGGGGGCGGAACCCATGAAGGTGGGCGTGGCCTTTGCCGACATCTTCACCGGGCTGCACGCGGTCATCGGCATCACCGCCGCCTTGTTTCACCGCGAGCGCACGGGCCAGGGACAGTATCTCGATCTGGCGCTGCTCGATTCCCAGGTTGCCGTGCTGGCCAATCAGGCCCTCAACTATCTGGTGAGCGGCAGGGCGCCGACGCGGCTTGGTAACGCCCATCCCAACATCGTGCCCTATCAGACCTTCGCCACCGGCGATGGCTACATCATCGTGGCGGTGGGCAATGACCGGCAGTTCCGGGAGTATTGCGCTCTCATCGGTGTGCCGGAGCTGGCGGATGATGCGCGCTTCGCCAGCAACCGGGCGCGGGTGGAAAATCGCGCGGCCCTGATCCCCCTGCTCCAGCCGCCCATGGCAAGGAAGACGACAGCCGCCTGGGTGGCCGCACTGGAGGCAGCCGCCATTCCCTGCGGCCCCATCAACACGCTGGATCAGGTCTTTGCCGATCCGCAGGTGAAGGCGCGCGGCCTCAAGGTGGAATTGACGCGGGAAGACGGCACCGTGGTGCCGGGGGTGGCCAATCCCATCCGCTTTTCGGAAACGCCGGTGGTGTACGACAAGGCCCCGCCGCAACTGGGCGCCGATACGGACCGGGTGTTGGGGCAGGTGCTGGGCCTGTCGCCGGACCAGATCAAGGCGCTGCGCCGCGACGGCACGGTGGGCTGAAGCAAAACGCCCCGTCCGTGCGGGCGGGGCGCGCAGTCATCAATGGTCAGGGCAATCAGCCGGGCATGCGGCCCTGGGGCGTCATGCCATCGACGACCTGCGGCAAGACCTGCGCCAGACGCTTCAGCAATTCCTCACGCGACAGGCCGGTCTGGGCCGCCAGCGCGTCGATGATGCTGGTATCGATGCCCTGGGACATCTGGGTTTCGCTGACGGGCTTGTTGGCACCGGTGCCGACCCAGCTATCCACGATGTCGCCCAGGCCCTTGGTGCGGAAGGAATCCACCAGATCGCCAAGGCCGCCGCTGGGCGCCTGCCCGGCGGTGGTGCTGGCGGAACCGGACGGGGCAGCGCCCGCCGTCATGGTCTTGATGAAGTCGCCGATCTTGTCGCGGTTCTTGTAACCGGCAACGGCGACGAGGCCGAGAAGGGCCGCGAGGGACGGCATGGACGACGACGGGTTCTTCACCATATCAGGATCTCCTTGAATGCTTGGGCTCAAGCCGGAAAAGACATATGGCGCGTAATTGTTCCATTACAAGAGCGGCATTGCGGGGGCAGGCGGCGGGATGCTATATTTTCATACCCGGAACACAGGAGGCATCCCATGGGCTTTCTTTCCACCATCATTTTTGGTCTGGTCGTCGGCATCATCGCCAAGTTCCTCATGCCCGGCAAGAACGAGCCGCAGGGCTTCATCATGACGGCGCTGCTGGGTGTCGTTGGCGCCATCGCCGCCAGTTATTTCGGCCAGTTCATGGGCTGGTACGGAGCCAATCAGGGCGCCGGCTGGATCGCCTCCATCATCGGCGCCATGGTGGTGCTGGGCATCTATGGGGCGGTGACAAAGAATCAGGGCTGACCGGCCCATCTGTCTCATGTCGTTTTTACGGCCCGGGTTTCCGCCCGGGCCTTTTTGCCTGCGCCGCTGCGCCTTTTTGGCGGGGCGGGCGGCATTGGCCCTGCCCCCAGACTCAGGCCAATATGAGGCTGGAGGACCGCGACCATGAACGACAAGCAAGACCTGACCCAGGATCCTTCCCTGCCCGTGGCGCTGCGCCATGTGAACACCATCGCGCTGCATGCCATGACCTGGCTCAACGGCTTTGCCCATGTGGTTCTGGGGCTGGCGCTGGCGGCCTCGGTGCTGCTTTTCACCTGGTTGTTCATCAGCGATGTCTGGACCAGCCTCAGCCATGACAACCTGGCCCAGGGCTTCCTGCACGGGCTGGGGTCACTGATGCTGCTGTGGACCGTATCGGCGCTGATCACCGCCGAAATCCGCTACATGAAGGGCCATCCGCTGAATGTGGACACCTTCGTGGAGGTGGCCATCGTGGTCATCCTGCGCAAGCTCATCACCATGCCGGTGCAATCAACCCTGCCGCCGCCGCTGGAGTTTCTGGAATGGGTGGCGTCGGCGGTGCTGCTGGGCATCATGTATCTGATCGTGCGCTATGCCCTGCGCCTGAAGACAGACGAAATGGACGATTGATCCGATTTTCCAGGCCTGTGTCGCTTTCAGGCTATACGCCGTTTTTGAACCATTGCATAAGGGGCCATGGCCCGGCTCATCCTCACCTATTGGCGTGACATTCCCTCGGCCCTTTCCGTGCGGGAAGGCCGGCGCGAGGAAAAGCGACTGCTGGGCCCGCGCTTTCAGGAGGCCATCGACCTGGCGGCCATGAAGGCGGGGGCCATCGGCACCGACGCCTATCTGGCGGAATGGCGGCGCGGCGAGGCCCGCGAGGTCGCGGGCGACCTGGCGGCGGCGGCGGACCGGGCTGTGGCCGAGATCGAATCCCGCTATGACGACGATACGCTGAAGACACTCACCGCCCAGGGGGGCAAGGAAACGCCATGACCCACACCATCGTTGCCTCGGCCAAGCGCGAGCACATCATCGGCTTCGACAAGCCCTTCACCGTCATCGGTGAGCGCATCAACCCCACGGGCCGCAAGAAACTGGCCGCCGAAATGCAGGCCGGAAACTTCGAAACCGTCATCAAGGACGCGCTGAGCCAGACCGCGGCGGGCGCTCATATCCTCGACGTCAACGCCGGGGTCACCGCCGTCAACCCGAACGAGACGGAACCGCCGCTGCTGTGCCAGACGCTGGCCATCGTGCAGGCCAACTCGGACCTGCCCATCTGCATCGACTCCTCCGTCTCCGCCGCGCTGAAGGCCGCGCTGGAAGTGACCAAGGGCCGTCCGCTGGTCAACTCGGTGACCGGCGAGGAGGAGAAGCTGGAAGCCATCCTGCCGCTCATCGCCAAATACAATGTGCCGGTGGTGGCCATCTCCAACGACGAGACGGGCATTTCCGAAGACCCTGACGTGCGCTTCGCCGTGGCGAAGAAGATCGTGGAGCGGGCCGCCGACTTCGGCATAAAGCCGCATGACATCGTGGTCGATCCGCTGGTCATGCCCATCGGCGCCATGGGCACGGCGGGCCAGCACGTGTTCCGCCTGGTGCGGCGCCTGCGCGAGGAATTGAAGGTGAACACTACCTGCGGGGCCTCCAACATTTCCTTCGGCATGCCGAACCGGCGGGCGCTCACCGGCTATTTCCTGGCCATGGCGGCCAGCCACGGCATGACATCGGCCATCATGAACCCCATGCACGACGAGGACATGCACGCCATCTATGGCGCCAATGTTCTGAACGGCACGGATGCCCATTGCCGCTTCTGGACCAACCGCTTCCGCGACATGGCCCCGGCGGCGGCGGCCCTGCCCCCCGGCGAGGTCGCGCCCACGGCGGAAGAGCTGGAAGCCCGGCGCAAGGCGCGCGAGGAACGGCGGCGGCGGCGCTGAACTTGCCACGGCAGTCAGCGGCACCTATAGTCGCGCGCGCCGCACGAATGCGGCCTGGGACACGGTTGTGGAGCGGGCGCGCCTAGGACTGCGGCTGGGTTCGATTCCCATTCATTCAGGTTGAAAAGGGCGCACGCGGCCGGCCGGGATTCAGTTCCAATCGCACCACAGGCTTGCAGGTCAAGACCTCCCCTGTCCGCGATGGCCTGCCGCGTGCGCCGCTCTTCAGGATCGTGATGGCATGATGGATATTGTGGGATTTCTGGTGGCTGGCGCGGTGGTGACTATTCTTGCCGCGCTGCTGGCCTGGCGCGCCAGCACCGTCGTCACGGTCCATGACTATGAGACGGCGCTGGTCTATCGCAACGGCGTCCTGAGTGGCACGGCGGCGGCGGGGCGGCATCGCCTGTTCGGCGAGCGAACCCGGCTCGATGTGCACGACACACGCCCCACCATGATGACCGTCGGCGGCCAGGAGATCACCACATCGGACCATATTCCCATCCGGCTGTCGCTGGTGGGGCAGGTCCACCCGGTCGATGTGGTCAAGGCCTATCATGACACGCGCGACAGCCACGGCGACCTCTACCTTGCCCTGCAGCTTGCGGTGCGTGACGACGTCTCCAGGCGACCGGTGGACGAGGTGTTGCTGGCCCGCGATGCCATTGCCACGGCGGTTGTGGCGGCGGTTCAGCCCAGGGCAGCGGCCATGGGTCTGGAACTGAACGATCTGGCCGTCCGTGACATCATGCTGCCGGCCGACCTCAAGCGCGCCATGGCCGGGGTGGTGCAGGCACAGAAGGAAACCCAGCGCGCCCTGGAGAAGGCCCGGGGCGAGCAGGCGGTGCTGCGCAACCTGGCCAATACCGGGCGGCTGTTCGAAGGCAATCCCGGCCTGTTGCAGGCACGGCTCATTCAGGCGCTGGAAACGGGCGGCAACACGCTGGTGTTCGGTGGCGACGGCCTGACCACGGGCAAGGTGAAACCGGGCAAGGGGTGAAGCCGGCAGGCGTAAGCTTGTGACGTGTCGCAAATACGCTCTCGCCCTCTCTCATGCTGCGCTATGATCCGGCCATGACCCAAGAGAACCCGCTCATCGTCTTCACGCCCTCGGGCAAGCGCGGGCGCTTTGCCAGGGGCACGACCGTGCTGTCCGCGGCGCGGGCGCTGGGGGTGGACATTGATTCCGTCTGCGGCGGCCGGGCCATCTGCGGGCGCTGTCAGGTGATCCATGCGGTGGGAAATTTTGCCAAGCACGGCATCACGTCCGAGGCAGGCCACGCTTCGGGACGGAGCGAGGTGGAACACCGCTACGACAAGCTGCGCGGGCTGGCCCCGGAACGGCGGCTGTCGTGCCAGATGAAGATCGAGGGCGATCTGGTCATCGACGTGCCGGCTGAAAGCCAGGTGCACCGGCAGGTGGTGCGCAAGAGCGCCGAGGTGCGCGCCATCGCCATGGATCCGGCGACGCGGCTGCATTTCATCACGGTGGAAGAGCCGGACATGCACAAGCCCTCCTCCGATCTGGAGCGGGTGCTGGCGGCGCTGGAGGCACAGTGGAACATCACGGGGGCCACGGCTGATCTTGCCGTGATTGCCGAAGTGCAAAAGACCCTGCGCAAGGGCAACTGGCAGGTGACCTGCGCGGTGAACACGCGGAATGGCGGGGGGCCGCGCATCACCGCCATCTGGCCGGGCTTCCATGACCGGCTCACCGGGCTTGCCATCGATGTGGGATCCACCACCATCGCGGCGCACCTGACCTCGCTGGTGGATGGCGCGGTGCTGGCCTCGGCCGGGATGATGAACCCGCAGATCCGCTTCGGCGAAGACCTGATGAGCCGCGTCTCCTATGTGATGATGCATCCCGGCGGCGACCGCGAGATGACCGCGGCGGTGCGCGAGGCGCTGAACCGGCTGGCCGCCGAGGTGGCGAAGGAAGCCGATGTTCCGGCGACCGACATTGTGGAAGTGACGCTGGTGGGCAATCCCGTCATGCATCACCTGTTCCTTGGCCTCGACCCTACCGAGCTGGGGGGCGCGCCCTTTGCGCTGGCCACGGGGCTGGCCCAGACCCTGCCCGCGCGCGCGCTTGACCTGAAGCTGGCGCCGGGGGCGCTGGCCTATGTGCTGCCCTGCATCGCGGGCCATGTGGGCGCGGACACGGCGGGCGTGGTCCTGTCGGAAGCGCCGCAGGACAGCGACGAGCTGATGCTGGTCGTCGACGTGGGCACCAACGCCGAGATCGTGCTGGGCAACCGGCAGCGTCTGCTGGCCTGTTCGTCGCCCACGGGGCCAGCCTTCGAGGGGGCGCAGATTTCCTCCGGCCAGCGCGCGGCGCCAGGGGCCATCGAGCGGGTGCGCATTAACGCCCATACACTGGATCCGCGCTACAAGGTGATCGGTTCCGATCTGTGGTCGGATGAGCCGGGCTTCGAAGAGGCGGTGGCGGCCACGGGGGTCACGGGCATTTGCGGTTCCGGCATCATCGAGGTGGTGGCGGAGATGTTCCTGTCGGGCATCATCAATCAGGACGGGCTGGTGGACGGCGCCATGGCGGCGCGCAATCCGCGCGTCGAGGCCGATGGCCGCACCTTCCGCTATGTCGTGCGCGAGGGGGCGCCACGCATCACTGTCACGCAGAATGACATTCGCGCCATACAACTGGCCAAGGCCGCGCTCTATGCGGGCGTGCGCCTGCTCATGGACCGGCTGGGGGTGGACCAGGTGGATCGCATCAGGCTGGCCGGAGCCTTCGGCAGCCACATCGATGTGAAATACGCCATGGTGCTGGGGCTGATCCCGGATTGTGCGCTGGCCCATGTGCGCTCGGCGGGCAATGCGGCCGGCACGGGAGCGCGCATCGCGCTTCTCAACGCGGCGGCGCGCGACGAAATCGAGCGCGTGGTGCGGAAAATCGAGAAGATCGAAACGGCGGTGGAGCCGAAGTTCCAGCAGCACTTCGTGGAGGCCATGGCCATTCCGCACAAGACCGCCGTCTTTGCCGAACTGGCCAAGGTGGTGACCCTGCCCGCCCCGCGCAGCATCACGCCGCCCGATGATGGCGGCGGCGAAAGGCGGAGACGGCGGCGGGGCTAGTCCCCTTGCGGGGTCGGCCCGCCGGTCATAGGCTGGCAGGCATGAAAGGGCTGATCCTCTCTCTCCTCATCATTGCTGGTCTTGCCAGTCCCGCCCTTGCCGAGATCAAGGGCTGCTATGAGCGGGTCTATGACGCTGCACATCTGAAGAAGCACCGGGAGCAAGTGGTCACCATGATGCGCTTGCAGATCGGGCTGACCACGGACATCGAATCGGACAGGGCCGACAGCCTGTGGGCGAAGTTTCGCAATGGCCGGGTGATGGCGACGCAACCTTTGGAATGCAGCGCCAACCAGCGCTGCTTCGTGGAGGAGGACGGCGGCTCATTCCATGTCGATGAAACCGCCGATGGCGTGAAGATCACCAACGAAGGCTATATCCGCTTCGGTGACGAGGACGACTCCCGCGAGGTGGCGGAGGACGCCGAGCACCGGGTGTTTCTGCTGAAGCGCAAGAGCAGCGGGGCGTGCAGGTAAGAGGCCCCTCACCCTCCCAATTCGCTGCGCTCATTGGGCCCCAACCCTCTCCCCGCAGGCGGGGAGAGGGAAATATCAGTGCCTTTATCTCCCCTCACCCTCCCATGGCTGAAGCCATGGGCCCCAACCCTCTCCCCGCAGGCGGGGAGAGGGAAATATCAGCGCTTCCCCCCTATTCCCTCTCCCCATGTCCATGGGGAGAGGGTTGGGGCCCGGCGAACGTAGTGAGACGGGAGGGTGAGGGGCTATTTCAACGCGGCACGAATGGCGTCCAGCACCGGCGAAAGCTCACCCATGATCTGTTCATTGCTGAAACGGATGACACGATGGCCATGGGTGGCAAGGAAGGCGCTGCGCTTCATATCGTGCACCTGCGCTTCGATTGTATCGTGCGTTGGCCCGTCAATCTCAATGACAAGTCCCTGCGCACGGCAACAGAAGTCGGCGATGAAGGGGCCGATGGGTTCCTGCCGGGTGAACTTGTGGCCATCAAGCTGACGATTGCGCAGGTGGGACCAGAGAATATTCTCCGCTGCCGTTCCTGCGCGGCGAAGAGCGCGGGCGCGGGTAGTGGATTTTTCGTTTGGTCCGCGCATGGTTTGCCCCTCACCCTCCCATGGCTGACGCCATGGGCCCCACCCCTCAACCCGCAAGCGGAGAGAGGGAGTTCGCCATGGCGGCGGCAAGCTTTGCGTTGTTCAGCACGAGGGCGATGTTGGCGGCGAGTGAGCGGCCCGAGGTGATTTCGGAAAGCCGTTTCAGAAGGAAGGGCGTGACCTCCTTGCCGTGGATGCCGCATGTCTCCGCCTCGCTCACCGCCTGTTCGATGAGCGGGTTGATTTCCGACGCCGGGATTTCGGCATGCTGCGGAATGGGGTTGGCCACCACCACGCCGCCCTTGAGGCCCATGGCCCACTTGGCCTGCATCAGTGCCGCCACTTCCGCCGCCGTGTCGCAGCGCAGCGGCACGGCGTGGCCGGAGGTGCGCGAATAGAAGGCCGGGAATTCATCGGTGCCGTAGCCCACGACGGGAACGCCAAGGCTTTCCAGCACCTCCAGCGTGAGGCCGAGATCGAGGATGGCCTTGGCCCCCGCCGTCACCACCGCCACATTGCTTTCGGCGAATTCCTGAAGGTCGGCGGAAATGTCGAAGCTCTTGTCGGCCCCGCGATGAACCCCGCCGATGCCGCCGGTGGCGAATACCCTGATGCCCGCCATGGCGGCAATGCGCATGGTGGAAGCGACCGTGGTGGCCCCCATCATTTTCCGCGCCACGACGAAGGGCAGATCGCGCACCGAGACCTTGGTGATGTGCGGCCCCTCTTCGGCAAAGCGGGAGAGCACCGCGTCATCAAGGCCGACGCAAAGCCTGCCCGCCACCACGGCGATGGTGGCAGGGGTTGCCCCGCCGGCGCGCACCACCTGTTCCACCGTGCGCGCCATTTCCAGGTTCTGCGGGAAGGGCATGCCGTGGGCGATGATGGTGGATTCCAGCGCCACCACGGGGCGCTTGGCCGCCAGGGCGGCGGCGACTTCCGGGGCGATGGCGAGAAAATTCTTCATGGCACACTCATGGGGCAAGGTCGGCGCGTTCATAAAGGCGCGCGGGGTTGAGTTCAGAAAGCGTCGAGCGGTCGGAGGCGAGGACGAGACCCGCCGCCGCCTGGCCGAGGCCGGCAGCGTCCATAATCGTCCGTCCACGGACAAGGCCGAAGACCAGGCCCGCCACTGCGGCATCGCCCGCGCCGGTGACATCGGCGATATGGGCAGGCGGCAGGGGCGGCAGGGTGGTGATGCCGGAGGCGGTGGCGACGATGGCACCCTCCGCACCACAGTGGACCACGATTTCCGTCAGGCCCATGCCCCGCAACAGGGTGCAGGCGCGGGCCATGTCAGCGTCGCCGGCAAGGGCGGCAAGCTGGGCGCGGTTGGGCGTGGCAAGGCGCACCGGATGGGCCGCCAATGCCGCCAGCAGTTTTCCCGCCTTGGGCAGGGAGACCGGCTCCACCAGAAGCTTCTGGCCATGGTGCTGAGCCAGGTGGATCAAGGTTGCTTCGGGAATGTTGCAGTCGGCGACGATGAGGCGCGCCTCGTCCAGCAGGCCGCGCGCGGGCACAAGGCGTTCCGGCGTCAGCGTGTCCATCAGCCGCATGTCGTTGACCGCTGTCACCAACTCACCAGCCGCATCCAGCAGGGCCACATAGGAGCCGCCGGGCAACCCGGAGCGGATGGCGTAGGAGAGATCAACCTCGGCCTCGCGGGTTTCCGCCGCCAGCGCATCAGCGGCGGCGTCGTTACCGAAGACGGTGATGAGCGCGGTGGCCACGCCGAGGCGCGCCAGATTATGCGCGATGTTGCGGCCCACGCCCCCGGCGGCAAAGCTGACCGCGCCGGGGTTGGAGGTGGCGGCGGCGGCAGCCGCCGGCAGATGCGCCTTCACGTCCAGGTTGGCGCCGCCCACCACGACCACTTCAGTCATGGCGGCTGTGCCGGATTTGGCGGTTGAGAGGTCGGCGGCGCATTGCAATTCCTGTGATGGCCCGGCACAGTCTGCCACGGGCGCTGGCGCGCGGGAAGGTGGAGACGTGTCGGAACATCCGGTGATGGCGGCGGTGCGGCGGGCGGGTTTTGAACCCTTGGGCTGG
>OEIV010000687.1_pt1 | contig 17433 bp, 13 predicted proteins | sample 1539231 | NCBI WGS metagenome assembly OEIV01 (sample SAMN03794762, study PRJEB22550) | activated sludge metagenome | feature: wastewater treatment plant; material: activated sludge; isolation source: Wastewater treatment plant of a petroleum refinery complex | place: Argentina: Buenos Aires ...
TTGCCCGGGGCGCTTTACCAGCACAAATCCACGCGGGGCCCCGCCGGGGCCCCCCGTGGCGCACCCCCTGCGCCCCACCCCACCGCGCATGGCCGCAAGCATCACCCGCCGCTCGATGTGGCGTAACAACGAACCACCCGCTCTGAACCTCGCTCACCCAACCTGACTCGCGATGATCTTGTCGAGCATCTCCGAGAGTTGCTGCATCCGCTTCACGTCGCCGCCGCCCATCTCGATCGTCGCCCAGCCGCCCTCGCCGCCGGTATAGCCGACGTCGTCGAGCGCCTTCATGATCGCCGGCCAGTTGTTATCGCCCTCCATGAGGTCGACCGCGAAGCCCTTCCACAGGCCCTCGTCGTTGCGCTTTTTGCGGCTGAATTCCTTGATGTGCAGCTTCGCGAGACGATCGCCCAGGATGTGAATCCACTGCTCGGCCCAGCCGTAGTTCGCCACGTTGCCGATGTCGAAGTGCCACTTCACCCAGGGCGACTTGAACTCGTCGACGTAGCGAGCGGCCTCCATGGGGCTGAGCAAGAAATTGTTCCACACGTTCTCGACCGCGATCTGGACCTTCAACTCCTCCGCGATCGGCAGCGCCTTCTTGATCTGTTCGACCGACAATTCCCACGCCTTGTCGTAGGGCATCTGCTCGTTCACGACCGCGGGCACCAGCAGGATGCTGGTTGAGCCGCAGGTGTGCGCATCGCGCAGACACTGGATGAGCCCGTCAAGCCCCATCTGGCGCACCTTCTCTTCCGGGTTGTTGAGGTGGTACTTCCAGTGGACCGAGTCCACCATGCCATGGACCTTGATCCCCGTCGCCTCACTGGCCTTGACGATGTCGCTCATCGGGATCGAAGTCGGGCTGTCCATCTCGACGCCGTCAAAGCCCGCGTCCTTCAGGATCTTAAACTTCTCCAGCACGTTCGCGCCGTCGCCGCACATGCCGATCATGACGGCCTTGCGCAGCTTGCGCGCCCCCGTGTTGGGCTTCACGCGCAAGGACGCCGCACTCCCTCGCGTTGGCGCGCCAATCGCCGCCGAGCCAACCGCGGTCGAGCCCACGGCCGCGATCGCGGCGCCCGCGGCGACATTCACGAACGAACGACGAGAAAGCTCCGACATCCGACACCTCCGCCAGCCGAGTCAACGTGAACAACGCGGGCACTCGCCCACGACCGGAATCAACCTTGTCCAGAATAGCAGAACGAACTCAAGCGGCGGGGTTGGGTCGCTCGATGCCGCCCGTCATTGATTCTTCGGTCCGCTTCACGAACCCAAACCAGATGGTGAGAAAGAGCGGATACAAGAACCCAAAGATCGCCCCGATCACAATCCCGATGATGAGCCCGATGCTCCCCATCGGTCCTTGCATCGCTTTAGCCGTTGGATTGTCGGGGTTCTGGGCCGCCCACTGCTGCATGACCGCCTGGTGCTGGAACTGCAGCCACACGCCGATTCCGAACAGCACCACCGCGAACCCGGCGTAGGCCAAGTGCAGATGCCGCCCCGCGATCTTCCGACCGAGCGTCATCCCGCCCGCGACGATGAGCAGTATGTCCGCCACCACCCCCGCCGCCAGGTGAATCATCATGCCCGGCGAGATCTGGCTCGGAGGCATCTGGTTCTGCATTTCGGGCGGCACCATCGCCTGCCCAAAAATCGAGCCCACCACCCCACACCCCGCGCAGCCAACCATGACCGCCCCGATCACGATGCTCGTGATCCCCACCGCCTTGGGCCACTTCGGCGGCTCGATCATGTCCACGTCGTAGTCGAGCACCGGCGGCGCACCCTGGCTCATCGCAACCCCTTTCGAGACTTCCAAACAAACCCAAGACACTCGGACTCCATCAGTGTACCGACCCCGCGGCCAGGGGTTTCTGAAGGCGCCGACAGGCTTGGGAGCTCGAATCCGAGGTTTTTTGTTTGGCGGATGCTCCACTCCCCTTTATCATGAGGCCTTCCGCCCATGCCCCCCATAAAGGAGAGACAGATGCACAGGATTCATGTTGGAGTTGTGGCATTGTCGGCCGTCGCCGTTGCGTCGGCCTCCGCCGGTGTTGTTCAGTTCATGGCCTCCGACGGCAACAAGCTGTTCCGTGCCGACTCGACCGGCAACGTTGATGCGCCGATCACCTTGTCCGCGCATATTCAGTCGCTCACGTTCGTGCCCGGTGGATTCTCCATCCCAGGCGCGGGCGGCGGCAACATCGTCGCGTGCGCCGCCGATCCGGTCGCCGGTAAGTGGGCCGTCTATCGCGTGGACGACCCCGCCGGAGCCGCCACCCTCGTCAAGATCGGCGAGACGTCGTTTAGCGTCGGCTCGCTGGCGTTCGGCACCGACGGCATGTACGGCGTGGATGCCTCAGCTAGTCCCATCCGCGTCCGCAAGCTCAGCTCGACGGATTTCTCCATCACGCAGTCATGGTCCACCGGCGTAAACGTTACCGGCGGCGGCGGCCTGGCCTTCGACCGCACCAACGACCGCTTCCTGCTGACCGACTACACCAATAACCGCCTCATGAGCTGGATTCCCGGCAACAACGCCACCAACATCGGCGCCGTCGGTTTCGGCTTCCTCAACAACGGCCTGGAGTTCATCCAGGGCGACCTCTACGGCGCGCTCCGCCCCGACTCGCCCAACAACACCCTCCGCTTCGGCAAGTTCGACACCTCCACGGGCGCGTTCACAACGCTCGCGACCGCGACGGGCATCCTCGGCAACGGCACGGGCTTCGTCGCCATCCCCGCGCCGGGCGCGCTCGCCCTTGCTGGGCTCGCGCTGGTCGCCCCGCGCCGGCGTCGCTGAGTCACCAGCAAGCACGGATACGATGATCCATCAAGCCCCGTCTGAAGCGGGGCCCTTTCATGCGCGGAATCATGTTCCATCGCTTTATCCGGATCAACGGATGGACGCTATACTCCGCCCATGCCAAGCCCCTTCCTCGAGCGTCTCTCCCGCGGCATCGTCGTCTTCGACGGCGGCATGGGCACCCAGATCCACAAGGTCAACCTCTCGCTCGAGCACGACTACTGCGGCTGCGAGAACTGCACCGACATCCTCTCCGCCACCCGGCCCGACGTCATACAGTCCATCCACGAGCGATACTTCGATGCCGGCGCTGACGTCGTCGAAACCAACACCTTCGGCGGTTCCAAGCTCGTGCTCGCGGAGTTCGGCATCGCCGACCGCACGTACGAGATCGCCAAGTCCGCCGGGGAAGCGGCGCGGGCCGCCGCCCGCAAGCACTCCACCAAGGACAAGCCGCGCTTCGTCGCCGGCTCCATGGGACCCGGCACAAAGCTCATCACGCTCGGCAACACCACGTGGGACGGGATGCTCGACGCCTATCGCGAGTGCGCCCGCGGCCTGATCGATGGCGGCGTCGATCTCCTCATCATCGAGACGTGCCAGGACCTCCTCCAGGTCAAGTGCGCCATCAACGCCGCACTCGCCGCACTCGCGGAGAGGAACAAGTCGCCGCTCGACATCCCGATTATGGCGAGCGTCACGATCGAGAACACCGGCACGATGCTCCTGGGGACCGCGATCGAGGCCGCCGCCACGGCACTCGCGGGCTATCCAATCATCTCGCTCGGGCTCAACTGCGCCACCGGCCCCACCGAAATGACCGAGCACGTCCACTGGCTCGGCAGGCACTGGCGATCCTCTTCGCGGTTTCTCTCGGTCATGCCCAACGCGGGCCTGCCCGTCCTCCACGAAGGCCGCACCGAGTATCCGCTCAAGCCCCAGCCGTTCGTCGAGGCGATGCAGCGCTTCATCGAGCAGGACGGCGTGAACATCGTCGGCGGCTGCTGCGGTCCGACGCCGGATCACATCAAGCTCCTCGCCGAGTGCGTCGAGCGAAGCCGCCGCCGCCCCGCGTCTTCGTCCGCGATCTCCGCGTCCTCCGCGGTGCCTTCCTCTCTCCCCAAGGGCGTCACGTCGCTCTACTCCGTCGCCGACTATCGCCAGGACAGCTCATTCCTGATCGTGGGCGAGCGGATGAACGCCTCGGGGAGCAAGGCGTTCAAGCGATTGCTCGAGGCCGAGGACTGGGACTCGATCGTCTCCCTCGCCAAGGAGCAGCTGCGCGAGGGCGCGCATGTGCTCGACCTCAACGTCGACTACGCGGGGCGCGACAACGCTCGCGACATGGCCGAGGTCGTGAAACGCGTCGTGCGCCAGGCCGACGCGCCGCTCATGCTCGATTCGACCCAGCTCAAGACCATCGAGGCGGGCCTGCGCCACGCGGGCGGCAAGTGCATCATCAATTCCGCCAACTTCGAAGAAGGCGAGCACAAGTTCGACGAGGTGATGCGTCTGGCCAAGACCTACGGAGCCGCGGTCGTGATCGGCTCGATCGACGAGGACAAAGAGGCCAGCATGGCCCGCACCGCGGATCGCAAATTCTCGATCGCGGAGCGCGGCCTGCGCCGCGCGGTCGACGTCTTCGGGCTTGATCCCGCCGACATCCTCTTCGATCCGCTCGTGCTCCCGATCTCGACGGGCATGGAGAGCGACCGGCGCAGCGCGCTCGAACTCGTCGAGGGAATCCGCCGCATCAGCGCCGCGTTCCCCGAGTGCCAGACGGTCGTCGGCCTCTCCAACGTCTCGTTCGGCCTGAACCCCGCCGCTCGCCTCGTGCTCAACTCCGCATTCCTGCACGAGCTCCGCGACGCGGGCCTCACGGGCGCGATCGTTCACGCCGGCAAGATCCTCCCGCAGAACAAGATCCCCGACCAGCAGTGGACCGCGGCGCTCGACCTCATCTATGACCGGCGCGAGAATGGCGACCCGCTCGCCCGGTTCATCGAGCTCTTCAAGGACGCGACCGCCGCGGCGACAACGCGTGTGGTGACAAACCTCACCGTGGAGGAACGGCTCCGCGCCCACATCATCGACGGCGAAAAGCAGGGCTTGAAGGAGACGCTCGACGCCGCCCTTGCGAAGTACCCGCCGCTCGACATCATCAACGACCACCTGCTCGACGGCATGAAGACCGTCGGCGAACTCTTCGGCTCGGGGCGCATGCAGCTCCCCTTCGTTCTGCAATCCGCCGAGGTCATGAAGATGGCCGTGTCGCAGCTCGAACCGCTGATGGAGAAGAAGTCGGGCGCAGCCAAGGGCTCAATCGTGCTCGCGACCGTGAAGGGCGACGTCCACGACATCGGCAAGAACCTCGTCGACATCATCCTCACCAACAACGGCTACCGGGTCATCAACATCGGCATCAAGCAGCACCTGCCGCAGATCATGGCCGCGTACCACGAGCACAAGCCCGACGCGATCGGGCTCTCCGGCCTGCTCGTGAAGTCCGTCAACGTCATGGAAGAGAACATCGACGAGCTGAACCAGAGCGACGATCGCCCGCGACTCATCCTCGGCGGGGCCGCGCTCACACGCCACTACTGCGAAGGGCACCTCCGCCCCAAGTACAAGGGCGAGTGCTACTACGGCAAGGACGCGTTCGACGGCCTGCGCATTATGGACCTTCTCACCTCGGGGAAATCCAGCCAGCTCGCGCTCGAGATCGATGAACGCCAGGGCAAGCGATCCAAGGCCGAGGAAGTGATCGTCGCCACGCGCGTCGCAAAGCTCGCCAGTGCCCAGCGCGATCGACATGAACTGGCGCCCGCGACAACAGGTACGGGCACATCAACCGCTACGTCGAAGTTCCGCTCCGACGTCAGCACGAGCATCGCCGTCCCCACTCCTCCCTTCTTGGGCACTCGCGTGGTCGAATCGCTCGACCTCGACGACATCTACGCCTTTGTCAATCCCGTCGCGCTCTTCCGCGGGCAGTGGGGCTTCAAGAAGGGCGCGATGTCCGACAGCGAATACGACGCGATGCTCGATGACAAGGTCGTACCGATCTTCAATCGCGTGAAGTCGCTCTGCAAGAGCGAACGCATCCTCCAGCCGCGCGTGGTCTACGGCTATTTCCCCTGCAACTCCGACGGCGACGACCTCGTCATCTGGGATGTCCCCGCTGGTTCTGCCCCCTCCACTTCGTCTCATGGTCTCACCGTCTCTTCGTCTCCTCGTGAACGTCTCCGCTTCACCTTCCCGCGCCAGTCCGACAAACGCCGCCTGTGCATCTCCGACTTCTTCCGTCCGATCGATTCGGGCGAGGTTGATGTCATCGGCATGCACTGCGTGACGATGGGCAAGCTTGCCAGCGAGGCCGCCAAGGCGCTCTACGCGAAGAACGAGTACCAGGAGTATCTCTACCTGCACGGCCTGGGCGTCGAGACAGCCGAGGCGCTCGCGGAGTTCTGGCACAAGCGCATGCGCCAGGAACTCGGAATCGCAACCGAAGACTCGCCCAGGATCAAAGAACTCTTCACCCAGCACTACCGCGGCAGCCGCTACAGCTTCGGCTATCCGGCATGCCCCGACATGAGCGATCAGGAAAGGCTCTTTGCGCTGCTCGATCCATCACGCATTGGCTGTGAACTCACCGAGAACCACCAGATCGATCCGGAGCAATCGACCAGCGCGATCATCGTGCACCACCCCGAGGCGAAGTACTTCAACGTGTAATGAATGAGCAAGTTCAAGCTGAGTATCGACGAAGTGAATGCGGGCTGGGCAACCGTCTCGTGCTCAGTCAGTGGTATCGACCTTGGCCTGAAAGCGAGCTGCCTGCGCGATTCGCTCGCGGAGCTGATCACTGCCACCTCAGGCATTGCCGCTTGCCGGGGGCACTTTGCGGAACCACGACGGGTGCATTGGATCCTGGAGCCGGGATCGATCGAGTGGCATTTGACTGGCGGAGATGACGGAACCCTGATCCTGTCAGCGCGCGAGCACGAGCAGGCCTTTGCCACGCCGGAGAGACACACACGAGTACTTGCCACGGCGACTCTGCCAGCCGCACGCCTTGTGCGATCGGTACTCCGGGCCTTCGACGACCTCTACGATCGCGTAGGTCCGCGCGACTACGAGACTCGGTGGAACCACCCCTGGCCCGCGGAAGCGATCGCCCGGCTGCGGGAGATGATCCGCACGTGATCAAGAGACGCAACAATAAAGCAACCGCGACTTTCGCCGCGGCTGCATTGCATTTCATTCGACTCTGAGCGCGGGACCGACTTGGCTTCACTTGCCCTTGGCGAGTTCCTTCTCGATCAGTTCCTCGATCTGCTTCTCGGCCTCGTCGCTCACTCCAACGGTCGTGAAGAGGATCTTGCCCTCGCCGTCGACCAGGATCAGCGTCGGGATGCCCGGCACGTTGTACGAGCTCGCCAGATCATCGCCGCCGAGGAGGCTTGTGTAGGTGTACTTCTGGTCGGCCATGTACTTGAGAGCTTTCGAATCCCGATCCTTGCCGCGCTCCCACGTGTTCACGCCCGCGATCGTCACCTTCTTGTCTTTGTACTTCTCGTGCAGCGCCTGAATCTTCGGCATGGCGGCCTTGCACGGCCCGCACCAGGTCGCCCAGAAGTCCATGAGAAGCACGCGTCCCTTGAAATCGGCGAGCTTCCACACCTTGCCGTCCGCGTCCTTGAGCGCAAAGTCCTTGGCCGCATCGCCGGCCTTCGCCGCCAGCTTGGGCTCGTCGTTCGCCAACTCCTCTGCGGTCATTGTCTTGGTCGTGTAGCCCTCGGGAGCGGCCAGCGCAAACACGCTCTCCGCGGGTGCGCTGTCGATCTTCACATCGCGGAACGCAGTTACACTCCGCATCTTCTCGCCCGGCTCCTCGCCGCCTTCCTGCGTTACGATCATCTCAATCCGGCGCGGCAGGTGGTCCGCCACGCCCAGCACGATCGTCTCCGCCAGGATGTACTTGGTATCACCCTGCTCCATGACGCGGGTGCGAACGACCGTGTCGCAATCCACACCGTCCACCGCCTGACGCTCGCCCTTCATGATCGAGCGAACGCTCACGCCGGGCTGCTCGGGCATCCTCGCCTCGATGTACCAGTTTGGAATCAGCATCCCCGACTCATCGCGTGGGAACGCCACGCCGTTCTGCGCCGGCATCTCGACCACCTGCTTTTCGACGTGATTGACGGTGCGCAGCACTTTGCCGTCGAACACCGCGGTGAGCTTCTTGTCGCCCATCGCGCCCTTGAGCGAGTAGTTCCCGATCGGAAGGCCCGCGGCCCCGTCCTTGAAGACCACGACGATCTCGCCCTCGACCGGCTTCTGGGAGTCAAACGACGTCGTGATCTTGCAAGAGAGGTCCTTCACCTTTTTCGCCGCGTCGCGCGCCGCGTCATACAACGCCACGCCGTCGCTCTCGATCTTCACGCCCTCGACCTTTACGAGCCTCTTGGGTTCCTCGGCCTTGGCCGGCGGCTCGATCTTGGTCGCGGGAACGCTGTTCTGCGCAAGGCACGAACCGGACACGGCAAGCAGAAGAGCGACGCGCAGCAGCGGACGATTCATCGTGATTCCCTTTCAGTTTCGGCCGGTCGCCAAAGGCGGCGGTTCTGGACGACGTAAGTACTCAGGCCAACGCCAACACAAGGCACAGATCTCATACAGGGTAGTGCGCCATGCGTGTGCGGACTTCCGCACGCCATCCCCCAGATTCTCAGGCGAAAACCCGACCTCCGACCTCACATCGCCATCCGGATCGCCGCGCCGAACAGAATGGTCGTGAGCACGATCCGCACCACCCGCAACGGAAGCGTGTGGACCAGCTTGGCCCCGATCAGTCCGCCCAGCATCGCCAGGGGCCCCAGCGCTACCACGAGCCGGAATGCTTCCGCAAACGTGTGCCCCTGCGAGCCCAGCGTCGCGCCCTTGATCGCCGCCGCGATCGCCGCCGTCACCACGATGATGGAACTGCTCACACCCACCGCGACGCGCAGCGGCACCTTTGCGAGCACCTCGAGCCCCGGCACCAGCAGCACGCCGCCGCCGATTCCGAGCAACCCGCTGAACATTCCCGCTCCCACACCGATCAGCGAAAGCACGCCCTTGCGCGCGTTGCCCGCGTGCTCACGCTCCGGCGATTTCCTCACCACGCGGATAAAGTTCCAAACGCAGTACGCAGCGATCGCGCCCGCGAGTATCCGTTTCAGATGGGTGCCCTCGATCACATTCGACAGCAGCACGCCCGCGATCACGCTCGCCGCGACGATCGGCATCAGCATCTTCACCCACTCGCGCTTTACCACGCCCGCGCGCTGGTGCTGCATCACCGACGGCAGCGTCACGAGCACGTTCACCGCCGACGCTGCGGCCTGGTACACATGCTGCTCGCTGTGCGTGGCGTCGTGATATCCGAGGAAGAGCGCCAGCCCCGGCAACATCACCAACGACCCGCCGATCCCGGCCAGACCGCCGGCCAATCCGCCGCATAGCCCGATCAGACCCGTCACGATCCAGAATTGAAGTCCGTAATCAGGCATCGGTTGCGCTTCGGATTCTCCCCACCCTGCCAAGCACCGGGCAAGTCCCAGACATCGACGTTCATCGATGCCCCTTGCGTCGGAATAATCGGCACAATCGGCATAACCCGCACGAAATCGCCCTGATTTTCAGAGCGAAACTGAAGATCGCCCGCTTGCACCGGGTCCCCGATGTATGCTCTCTCCACATTCGCTCGCAACCAGAGACGCGCCCGTGCCTTGGGTGGGACTTAGGCCGGGTCGGGCCGATCGGCCTCGCGACCCTGGTTGCCGGAGGACGGTGGGTGCTTCCACAATTCCAGATCAGTAACGCCATCGCGCGCTCGCGCTGGGCTCGCTTGGCCTTAAAGGCCGGCGCAACCTTGGCCACACTCTCGCTCGTCGTGGGCTCGGCCATCCTTGCCAAGGAATGGCGCAGCGCCCCGCCGCTCGCTCGCGTCATCGAGATCCCAGGGTCCGCGAACGCGGCCATGGAGATCGAGCCCCTCGATTTGGATTCGTCCGTCGACACGATGGCGGCCATCGACGGCATCTCATTCGATGACAGCGACACGGTCGCCGCGTCGGTGCCAGCCACGCTCAGCGAGCCGATCGCGCGCGAACTCCCTGGCGGCGCGATCGAAAAGGCGGCGGACATCGATCCGTACACGCTCGACCCACGCACCCGCTGGTTCAATGGTCGTCCCATCAAGCCCGCGCGCCAGATGTGGATGATCGTCACCGGCTACTCGCCCGACTCGCGGTCATGCGGCGAATCGGCGGACGGCATCACCGCCACGCTCCACTCCGTCGAGACCAACGGCTTCAAACTCGTCGCCGCCGATCCGCGCGTCCTGCCCTACGGCTCGATGCTCACGGTCCCGGGCTACGACAGCGACTTCGTCGTCCCCGTGCTCGATTGCGGCAGCGCCATCAAGGGCAATCGCCTCGACCTCCTCTTCCCCACCCATGAGCAGGCCCGCCAGTGGGGAAAGAAAAAGCTGCTCGTCACCATCTGGGCCTACGCCGACGGCAAGCCCGCCGAGAATCCCCGCAAGATGCGGTAGAGACGGTCTTGGTTGCCCGTCAATCGGTATCGGTCGGAACCCAATCCCGGCGTCGAACTTGCCGACTCGTCCATACGTGCGTCGGCTGCGGCGGAGACGCCCATCCGGGATGTGTTCGATCCGTCGGAAACAGCGGCCCCACAGGACTTCGGGCGATCGACCCGAGCGGCACATGCTCGCGCCGGTTCGACGCGGGATCCCACGCCAAGTCCTTTTCCCGAAGCTGGCTTTCTCACGGTTGGAGCGACGGGCCTTCATGCCCATCGGACGTCGGCCGCAGCTCCGGCGGCTTTCATTTCTTTGAGCGTCCCGCGCTCGCCCCGTCCAACCGCCCAAACAGCGACAACCGCTGCACACGCTCGATTGTCACCGGCACGATTCGCCCCACGAGTTCGTCCGCGCTCGCCCCGCTCGGCACGTCAAAGAACACGATGTGATCACCGTCGCTCCGCCCCGAAAGCTGCGTCGTCGCACCCATCACCGCTTCGCCCAACGCTTCAACCGGCGCCATCAATCCGCCAGCGTCTTCGTCCTCCTCGCCCGCGTGCGAGTGGATCACCTTCCCGCCGATCGTGAGCGACACGCCCCCTCCGCAGCTCTTCGCCGGGCGCTCCCGCTTCTTTTCTTCCATGCGCGAGAGCCCCTCGACGAACACGCCGAGCGTCCGCCCGAGCGACTCGCGCGAGAGTTCGTCAGAAATGCGGCTCTGCACATCCAGCGCCGTGTTGTTCCACCGTCGTTTGATCGCGTCAGGAACATCGTCCTCGAGCTTGTCAAACGCCGTCGTCCCGGGGCGCGGCGAGTACTTGAAGATGAAGCAGTTCTTGTAGCGCACGCGTTCGATCAACCCGATCGTCGCGTCAAAGTCCGCCTCGGACTCCGTCGGGAACCCCACGATGATGTCGCCCGAGATCGAGAGCGGCCTGCCCTTCGCGGGTTCGTGCAGGAACCCGCGGGCGCGATCGATGAACTCAAGATACTCTGACACCGTGTACCCGCGGTTCATCAGCTTCAGAATCCGGTCGCTCCCCGACTGCGCCGGCACGTGCAAGTAGCGGCAGATCCGCGGGTGATCGCGGATCACCTCCAGCACGTCGTCGCCGAAGTCGCGCGGATAACTCGTCACGAACCGGAGCCGCTCGATCGACGGCACTTCCTCGTGAATCCGCGAGAGCAGGTCGGCGAACGTCGTCACGCGCAGGCCCGCGAAGGGATCGCGACGATGACCACCCGCGTACGAGCGTCCTTTCTGAGGCTGCACCACGCCGCCGATCGTCACCGCCGCCCCGTGCTCGAACCGATAGTGGTTCACCGTCTGCCCGAGCAGCGTGATCTCGATCACGCCCGCGTCGGCCAGCTTCTTGCACTCGTCGATGATGTGCTCGGGCGGCCTGTGAACCTCCGCGCCGCGCGTGAACGGCACGACGCAGTACGTGCAGAACTTGTTGCACCCGCGCGTGATCCGCACATACGCCGATCGCTTGCGCACCGCGCCCGCGCTCGGGTGATCCTCGTCCATCGTTTCCAAGGGCGACGTCGCCCGCGAGAGATCGAGCATCTCCAGCGAGTCCTGGGCCGCCGCCAGGGTCGCGCTGCGCCGCGAGCTGTTCCCCTGGAGCGCGATCTGGGACGCGCTGCGCCGGTCGGCGTCGGTCGCCGTGACGCGATCGGCCAGGAGCGACTGACGCGTGCGATACGCGTTGTCGAGCAGCGAGGGCAGCTTGTCGAGCTCGCCCGGCCCGCACAGGACGTCGACCACCGGCATGCGCTTCACGAGCGCCACGCCGTCACGCTCCGCCAGGCAGCCCAGCACGCCCACGACCAGCACGGGATCGTCCTGCTTGCGGATCGCAAGCTCGCCCAGGCGGCTCCACACCTTCTGCTCCGCGTGCTCGCGAACCGAGCAGGTGTTGTACAGGATGACCTGGGCGCCCTCGGGCTCATCGACAAAGCGATAGCCCAGCGCGTGGAGCTGCCCGGCGACCAGCTCCGAATCGAGCTCGTTCATCTGGCAGCCGAACGTTTCGAGATAGACACGCGGGCGCGACATGCGGCGGATCGTATGGGCTCGGGGGATCAGCCGCCGCCGCCCCCGCCGCCACCCTGCTGCATCTGCTGGATGATCGGCCCGAGCTTTTGCATGAGCAAAGCGCCCACGCCCTGAATGTTCTGCAGCTTGTCGGCCTTCACGTCGTTCGCCACCTCGTTCATCGCCGCCGCCAGCGGATCCGCCAACTTCACCAGAGCGTCCAGCGTGCCCGCCGGGAGCTGGTCAAGCCCGAGCTCCAGCTTCCAGTCGTTGTCGGCCTGCTTCCAGGTCAGCGGCTGGGCCGCGCCCGGCACCGTCACCACCGCGGTGTCCGCGTCGGGCATCGTGAAAGTCGCGTTGGCAAGATCGAGCTCGCCGCTCACGCTCATCGCCCCGCCACCCATGCCGCCCGCCATGGGGCCGAGCGCGTCCGCCACGCCCTTCTGGAATTTCCGCCGGCAGGCGCGCTCCAGGTTGCCCTGCGCTTCCTGGATCTTGAGCAACTGGTCCATCGTCGCCACGTGCTCGGCCGGGATGAGCAACACGTCGCGCAGCTCCTCCACATCGCCGTTCCGCGCGGAGCTCGCAAACTTCTCGAGATTCTGGCGGAGCACGTCGGGCGCTTCGGTGATCGGGCGACCTTCGCCGTTCGGCGCCGCCGCGGTCGTCGGCGGCGCGGGCGTCTCCGTCGCCGTCTCGCTCGGGGCGGCCTCGGTGGGGGCGGCCTCCTCCGCGGGCTTGCCGGCGCCCGCCAGCACCTCCAGCACATCGAGCTTGTCGTCGCCCGCCGCCGTCGCGAACGCCTCCAGACGCTTGATGACAGCGTCGATCTGCTCCTTGACCTGGCCCTTGGCGCCGGCGGCGCGATAGGCCGAGACCGCGCCCTCGAAGGCGCTCTTGGCCGATTCCAACGACGTCTTCTTGGCTTCCATCGCCGCCTTGGCGTCATCCGCGTAGGCCGATTTCTTCGCCAGTTCGGGCGTCACGTTGGCGAGGCGGTCCATGAGCAGCGCGAATTTCTGCTCCGCCTTGGCCCGGTTCCAGTGAAGGTCGCCCAGCGCCTGCTGCGCCGCGCCCAGCGCGATCTTCGAGCCGCCACCCTTGTCCTCGGTCGCCTTCTTGGCGGTGCCCGCCGCGGTCGAATACGCCTTGGCGAGCGCCGCGTACGCCGTGTCCATCGCGCCCGAGCGGTAGGCCTTGTAATCCTGCACCGCCTTGTCGAGGTTCTCGGCGACCTGGTCCGCCTCCGCACGCGCCGTTTGCCCGTCGCTCTTGGACTGCGCCATGCGATCCCACAGATGCTTCCGGGCCTCCTCGAGACCCTTGATCTGGTTGGCCGTGCGCTCGACCGCCTGGGCCGCCTCGGCGGACTCCGGCGACATCACGTCCGCCTCCGCGAGATAGCGCGCCGCCTGAATGTGCGCCTCGTCGCTGGTGCGCTTGAACGTCGCGGCCTGAGCGATCAGAGGTTCGGCCTGCACCGCGCTCAGCGATTGTGCCTGGTCGCGCAGTTTCGCATACTCGGATTCCGCCGCAGCCCCCTGGGCGTTCGCCGCGTCGGCCTTGGCCTTCAAGTCCGCGATCTTGGCGTCGAGTTCCTTCTTCCGCGCCCCGAAGTCAATCGCTTCCTTCTGCTTGGTGACGATCGACGCATCCAGATCCTTGATCGCGTCGCTCGCGTCGAAGCTCTCGAGCGACGACGCCAAGCTCGCCCGGCTCGCCCACTCCCCGAGCAGGCCGCGCACCAGCGATTCCTTCAGCATCGCCTCGCGCTCGACGTTGACCAGCTCCGCTTTCGCGCCGGTCGACTGGCCCAGCTGCGTCTGCGCCAGCGTCGACATCATCGCCGCGACCTCGGCGGGGGATGACCCCTCCACGCTCGTGAGCGCGGTGGCGGCGGCCTGACGCTTCTTGGTCTCAAAGCCCGCGTCGCCCGGGCCCGACCCGCCCGAAACCGTGTGAGTCTCGCGCGACGACTGCACCAAAGCCTTTTCGGCGGGAGATCGATCGTCGCACCCCGACACCGTCGAGCCCGCGAGGATCGCGACAACGAGGGCGGCGGAGAGGCGACGGGAACGGGCGGCGTGGGATTGATCGGAAAACGTCATGATCGGGGTCATCCTCATGCGGAATCGAGCGCGGGGCGCTCAGGACACTCTCGGCCCGTGGGCCGACGCCGGACAAGTGATCGCGCGATTCGTCCGGGCCGCACACTGTAGCAAACACGCGGCGAACGCGCTCCAGCCGGGCGCCCCGGGCCCTATCGCTGCGTGGGCTGCCCCACCGCCGCGGGCGTCGCCGGAGAGGGTGGAGTGTATTCGATCGGGTATTCGGTACGCGGCTTGTACATGGACTTGATCCACTCAATCGCCGCGATATAGCGACGATCGTCCTTGCCGCGGAAAACCGGGGGGATCGTCCGACCCTTGCCCGGTCCTGGGATGATCGGGTGCGGGTAGGTGCTCTCGCCGGCGGGCAGCCCGAGTTGGAGCAGGGGCGAGCGGGCGGGATCGTCGTAGTCGATAAGCGGGACCAGCCTGGGCTCGGCGGGGCGAGCGGCGGCGGCCTCGGCGTTGGCCTCGGGATTCAGCTCGGGGCCCTTGGCCTCGCGGATCCTGAACCGGTCGAGGATCAAATAGTTGGTGTACACCGTGGCGTCGGAATTGGGACGCCGGTTGTTGAGCATGAGCCGCCCGGCTTCGTTCCCGCCGTGGCAGGCGGAGGTGGCGCACGAGTTGATGATCCATGTGCGGTGGACGTTGTCGCGGAAGCGGCGCATGGCGCCCGGGTCTTCGATCACCTGCACCTTGGGATAGAACTCGCGCGCCCGCAAGCGGAACATCAGCTCGAGAATCTGCTCGGGGCGCTTGCGGTGGAGTTGGTCTTCCGACTCGCGGCTCTTGGGGAGAAGCTCGTGTCCCGCGTACTTCTGGTAGAGCTGGTGCACGGTCTCGTACTCGATCACCATCCGGGGCGGATCGGCCAGGTCGATCTCGTACACGCGCAGGAGGTTGATCTGCTCGGGGGAAAGGACGGGGAACGCCGGGCGCTTGCTTGCCTCCGCGCCGCCGACCTTGCTCTCGTCGGGCACGCGCTTTCCGGAGGCGGCGTCAAGCCTCATCTGTTCGAGGATGAGGGTGCGGAGTTCGCTTGCCTCTCGGTGGGAGGGGTTGCGCGCGAGCACGCCCTCGACCTCGCGGAGGGCCAGGCGAAGCTGGCCGCGCTCGCGCAGCCAGTCGGCAAGATTGGCGCGCCGATCGACGTCGTCGTCGTCGATGGTTTCACGCATCTGGCGGTAGCGCTCGCGCGTGGTGGGCTGGGATTCGACCGAGGCGACGTTTTCGGCAGGAAAGAAGGTGTCGATCCCGCCGATCGAAAGCGTGACGCCCTTGGCGGTTTGCTCGCTGAGAACCCCGGCCATGCGTCGCCCGTCGGTCAGGATGACCACAGACTCGCGGACCTCATCGTCGGGCCCGAGGTCGGAATCGTCGGGGCCGCTTGGGATGAGGGGCCGGTCGGACTCGGGATGAGGCTCAGGCTTGGCTTCGGGCTTGGCTTCGGGCTGGGGCGCGGTCTGGGACGGAACCGACGCGGGCGGGGTGGCGGGCTGCTCCTGGGCGCGCGCCACCACAACGGCACCCAACAGGCCACTCAGGGCCCCCACCCAGCGCACTCCCAACCTCATCGACATCAGCGGATTCTCCGCGACGGGGCGGCCCGTGTCCACCCCCACCCCCAAAGAGACCCCAGGTCACCACCCGTGCCCTTCCCATACGGGTCTGACGCCCCACCGATGCCGCAAGGTCCGAACCGCGCGCAAAAAAGCCGGGGTTGTCGCCCCGGCCAAGGGAATCATCGGGTGGTGTCTGGCCTCAGGCGGCGCTGGCGGCCTTCTTGGCGAGGGTTTCCTGGATGCGCTGACTGAGCAGGTCGGGCGTGAAGGGCTTGACCACGTAGTTGTTCACCCCGGCCTTGATCGCCTCGATGACGCGGCCTTTTTCGGCCTCGGTGGTCACCATGATGATCGGCGTGGCCTTGTTGGTCTGGCGGAAGGCCTTCACGAACGAGAGCCCGTCCATGTTCGGCATGTTCCAGTCGACCAGCAGGAGGTCGGGCTTGGCGGCCTGGACCTTGGACAGGGCGTCCTGGCCGTCGCAGGCCTCGACAATGTCGCTGTGACCGAGCTGCGCCAGCACCGCCTTCTGGATGTTGCGCATCGTCTTCGAGTCGTCCACAAGCATGATCTTCATGACTGCTCCTCAGTCTCTTTCTATCGGCTCGGAAGCCGGTCGGGGTTCGGTGGTTAGGCCTTGACGGACGCGGCGGCGTGGGTGGCGGCGGCGGGATCGGCGGCGGGCTTGGACTTGATGGCGATCTCGATCACGAAGTCGCCGCAGTCGGTCCCGCAGGGGATCTGGATGCAGGGGACGTCGGACTGACGGGCCACGCTGTGCTTGGCGCCGACCACGACGCTGGGGCAGGAGATGCTGACCTTTCGTCCGGCAGGGAACAGGGCCTTGGCGTTGCCCGAGACCATGTTGACGAGTTCGCCGATGGCGTCGTTGAAGTCGGAAGTCTCGAAGGCGACCTGCTGCCCGCAGAAGAGGGCGACGACGCGCTCGGCGCAGTCGCGGGGAAAGCTGAGGACGACCGAACCGGTGACGTCGCCGGACATGCCGATGATGCCCGAGACATCGAAAGGCTGCTGCCCGGACTTGATGGTGGGCTCGCCGATGGAGACCGGGAGCTGGAGCATCGTCGAGAAGACGTTCTGGATGCTCGTGATGAACGGCTTGATGTAATTCGGGTCCATGGTCACTCCAGTTTCGCCGGTTCTCGGCTCTTCCTGCGTCCCTTATGCGTTGGCTCGTCCCTGGGCCATGCGGATGAGTTCCGGGAAAGCGATGTTGAGGCTGACTCCGCAGGCGATGCGGACGGTCGGTCCGGCGGCGGCTCGGGAGCGCGCTCCGGCTAGCGAGGTCGTGT
>OEIV010000689.1_pt1 | contig 17416 bp, 17 predicted proteins | sample 1539231 | NCBI WGS metagenome assembly OEIV01 (sample SAMN03794762, study PRJEB22550) | activated sludge metagenome | feature: wastewater treatment plant; material: activated sludge; isolation source: Wastewater treatment plant of a petroleum refinery complex | place: Argentina: Buenos Aires ...
CACAAAATTTTGATGTTGATGGAAATGTAATCCCTACTCAACGCAATTTGGGCGAAATAGCGGTGACTATTGCTGAATAATTATTAATACTTAAGGGCTAGTTTAATTTAGAAAATCGTTCATATGCCGCTACGACTAATCCGCGCATAGGTATGAATGTTTCGTAGTTGCCTGGTGTTATAAAATATACTCTTTGAGTTTCGGTTTGCTCGATACGAATTGGCTCAGACAGCATAATATCTGCACTAATATGTGGCCCATAAAATGCAGGCACTGCTTCGCCGATATGCTCAGAGCGATAGATGCTAACGCCTCGGTACACCAATTCTACGGCGTCAGGAAATTGCAACGTAATTCCCTTGTACGGTTGAGATGGGTGTTCGGAAAACGGGATGGAAACTATCGGGTTTACTAGTCGCAAACTGCTTCCAAAAATACGTGCTGCCAATAGACGAGAGTGTTCGTCGTAAGGTTCGCGCATTTTTTGCACCGAGAATTCTTTTTCAAAATCATGTTCAAGTAAACTCGCTTGCATGGTGGCGTGAAGATAGTTTGGTTGTCGTGTCGTATCGGGGTTGCCTGGATCAAGTCCACGCAAGCAATATGCTATGCTCTCAATGCGGTGATTTATAAATAATTCATAGAAGGGTTCGTTTTTCACGGTAAGACATCAAAATATCACAAAAATACGACTCATAACAAGAAATATGGCCGAGAATAACGGACAAAAATGTTAGCGTGTTTTTAAGATTGATCCAATAGCGTCATCTATCTCAACTGCAGTGAGGGCAAACCCAAGCGCAGCAGCCTTTCGGGCTGATGGGTTATAAGCCGCTATGCCACTTCTGCAGTAATACGTCATTTCAAGAGCCTCAGCAAATAAGCGTGCCGTAGAATCAAATGTACGAAGCGCGTGGCATAATGTTTTTTGCCGTGATAGTTCTTTTCCTAATTCAGGGTCTATAACAACATCAGTCGCTGGGGTTTTTAAAAATTGATCTACGACATCGTTTATTGTAACCGTTGGCAAAGTACGACTAAGTTGCTCAACCGTAAGTGCTCCCACTATCTGTGCGCCGTGAATATATCCATACTTAGTGTTTTCATCCCTGTCACTTAGTCGATTGTACCCTTGTTCAAATAATAGCGGGTTTCCGCTTGCACGTTTGCCTATTTCACGGAGCATCTCGCCACGGAAATAATGTTCGCCATGAACAATTAAAGCACCTGGAACGTGCAAAGAGTCATTTGATACCGCTAGACTTGATTCGAACTCAGCGAACTCTAAAAAGTGAGACATAGTATATAACTATTATAACAACATAACACTATTATTAGTCAATTATCTTCACCTATCTTAGTACGATGACTAAAGATAGGTGTCGAAGCGTTCAGCAATCTCTTCTGGGGTGTTTTTTGAGGCATCTACTACAAACCGGGCAGTGCGTCTATAGTGACACTGTCGTGCGCGAAAGAGCTCGTGAGCTTTTTTTACGTCCTGAAAAAGTGGCCGATTAGGGTCTTCGCCGACACGTGCTTTCGCGGTTTCAAAATCAACCTCGAGCCAGACTACATGTGCATTAGCTTGTTTGAGTGTCTGTCTCCCATATTCAGTCGTAATGATGCCGCCACCCGTTGATATGATAGATGATCGTTCGTGGTTGAGCGCGTCACGCAATGCGTCAACTTCGTGTTGTCTAAACGATGACTCACCTTCTCTGCTGAATAAATCAGGGATGGTCATGCCAGTACTATTAACCACTTCTTGGTCAATATCATAAAATGGTACATGAAACTTTTGTGCAACCAACTCGCCTACAGTTGATTTTCCTGAACCCATAAAACCGGTAAGTATTACATGTCTTTGAAACTCCATAAGAGCAGTAGTATTGCAGATGAACAGTCTACTTGTAAACTACAATATGAGTATTGTACGCTTATGCTTTCATGGTAGGCTATAAGTATGAGCGGTATAAATAAAACGTTCTTTGCTATTAGTAATGTAAGCGACCAAAAAAAATGGCTTCTACGCTTGCAACGAGGCCTACAATTTTCTGCGCTTTTACTTGTTGCGATGCTTATGCTCCTCCATATGACGGATTTACGAGCTGTTGCAGATCCGTTAGGGTCATTTCTTGATGCTCGAACCGTTGCATCGGCTGAGACAGATACCCAAAAGGCATCTGCTCTACTGACTATAAATGATCGGCTATTGGCCGACCTGAATAGGTTGCGTACTGAGCATCGATTTGAAGCTGGCCAGAAAAAACTTAGTCAACGCATTGTGCAGACAAATGAGCAAATAATCGCGCTTACCAACAGAGCTAAAGACAATGGTATCGCGGTACGCGTATTACTGGAGCGCATTGAAAAAACGTTGGCATCGCAACATGAAAGTTTAGGAGAAAAATACCCTGATGCTCAAGAAGTCGCTCTCCTTGGACAGCAACACGACTACATTTTGAACCAATATAATGCAGTGTTGGGCGTGCAATCTGATGCGTCTAAAGTGCATCACCACTAGTACTACTCTCTATTGTTTTGAGGATTAAATTGTCGCTCTAGATTTCTAAACAAATCAAAGTGTTCATCTATAGTCATAGCATAAGAGTCGCGAAGGAGGTGTGCGACGACGCACATACCAAATTGAGCGGAAAATGCGACATCTATATCGCTATACCCTTGCTCAATAGACTTCATTATGGGCAAAAGGCTTTGGGGCATTGGTTTTCGAGCAATGTCGTGCAGAATTTCATTTGGGTGCTCTTGGGAGGAGAAATAGGATATGGTGTTATCAACCTCACAGAATGAAAGTTGTCTTGACTGGTCAAGATCGGTGTAACTCGATTTAAATGCTAAGAGTGCCACTCTCCCACCAAATAGGTAGGCATCGATATGCTCATCATATTCAGGAGTGTGTGCTCGAGTTTTTGCGAGTTCCGTAGAAACTGTTTTGATACGAGTATCCACTGCTGCATTATTGCCAAAAAGCACACAAACCTGTCTTTGAAATAAAGTTGCAGTGTGGGGTTGTTTGGTCTTGCGCACAATTGCTTCAATACTGCCCGCAGGGTCAAAGATAAACGGTTTTGGATTCATCAAATGAGTGTAACCGAGGAATTCATAGAATAAAAGTGCTATTGCTCATATTTTCTTTACACGTAATGCTTTGTTATAGTTGGATAAAGTATGAATAAAGAACAGCCTGACGCGAACGAGGCACATGCATTTGCTGAACTGAGTGCAGTGTTTGAGCGTGCGAGCATTTTAGAAGAGCGTGTGCAGTATTTGCAAGAACGCGGAGAAGATATTCATACAATTAAATATCTAACTTCTGTTGAAGTATTGGAGCTCAATAGTGTAATGAGCCATCACAAAGGGCGCGTCACCCTCTTTTATAGTGGCGTCGGATTCGTACCGTACCTCGCCGATGTCGATAATGAATTTCAGACGATGTACGCATATAGCGACAATCTGAAAGGAACTCCACATGGTATTCGCGTAGAACACACGTTTGATATGCCGCCCTATATTGATGAAGAGACGATAGAAGTTCAGAATGCTACATTAGCAGAAAACGAAGACGACACCGATGTCATAGATCAAGAAAACGAAGCCGAACAAGTAGGCTTAATAAGTGTTTCTGACGCGCGAATTGCGCAAGCGGGTCTTCATGTCTATGTTGAGTTTCTAGCTGACGAGCTAAGGAGTGAAGAGCATGTTGGCGGCTTTTCAGTACGAAGTAAACATCTCGAGTTTATACATGCAATGTTAGCAACTGAATTAAGCATTTTGTATATGGAAACCGTTGATGAAGATGTGCTCATGTCTGAGGCTGAGAGATTGGTTCCAGACATGCTTCAGGGTTCTTTTAATTACGACGAGCTTTTGCGCCTATATAAGAGCCAAGAAATTTCGGAGTCAGAATGGCAATCATTGTCTGGGAGTTTAATTGAGACATTAAATGCAGGACTTGGGCTTGAGCGATTCAAAATGTCGATACTAACGAGACATATGTATGTACCTGTTGAGGGAGGTAGAAACCCCCACATGAAAAAGAAGCATGACAGAGATGATGGATTATTGATACGATGTCAGCCATTACGCATAAGTGACCATAGAGCATTTTATGCATATCAGCGAAAAGATGCTCAAATGAAAACGATATCATCTGATGGTCGTGCTGGGCTGTACCTTGTGTGCGATGTCGACCCAAAACAAGCCATCTCACTAGAACTTGAATCGAGCATTGTATGGATACCGTTGCACGATATGATGCTTCAAGATTTTGAATTTACGGAGTAACTTCACTGTAATTTTTGATGAGAGTATTCTCGTAACCAGTAGTGTCGAATGGTCATCGAGCGCAATACCCCGAACTTCAATTGTTCTTCAAGAGAGCTACAGTCTCTGACGTAGTGCTCTTTTCCATCAATACCTGCAATAAGCCCGAGTGCGGTGCCTTCAGGTTTGGGCATCGCTTCTATGTCGCCGACATAATGGTCAGCTTCCAGTGTTCGCACTCTTCGTGCTGGATTACCATTACTACTATTTAGGAGGTGAATACGCGATTCAATAAGAGCCCTATCATGCCCCAATGTTTGCATAATGTCTTCAGGAATACTGCCACTATAGCCAGTATCAAAATACTGCACAACTTCCGAAGGTCGGACATGTTGAGCGATGTAGTCCTTCTTTGCTCGTGCGGGGGCTTGTTTGATATTTGAGCTATAGACGAAATAGAGTAAACGAATGGCATCATCAGATGAATTGTTAGCACTTTCTCGAGCTGCGATGGCACCGAGGCGTCCGTAATATGCATGAATCCCATCTCTTCCTAAATATGCTTCGGTAGATTCTGGTTCAACTTGCGCAATCGTATCAAAAGTTTCAAAAAGTCTGTCGTACACTGGTATGTCGTATTCAAAGAGAGATCGAATATGATTTTGCACTGATGCAAGTGTTTCGACTGAAGCGTCTATTGACTGAGAAAAATGAACTGATCGTGATGTGTTTGGCTCAAATGCAAGCTCTCGGTCAACTCGCTCTGTAATGTAGCGCGACAGCAAATACATGAGTTGTCGATAAAAAGGTTTTAATTCTGGCTGAGCTTCAGGTGAGAAATCAGGATGGTAACTCGCCTTTTCAATGTCACTCATCGTAGAGAACCCAAACTGGGCAACTTCAAAGCAGAAACGCCGCATTTCTCCGTGCGCGTTCAGTACAGAGCATGCGAGTTGGTTATCCGCTGTTATTCCTAGCTTTGTTGCAACTTCGCCTATAAGTGCAGATTGCTCAAATGTTTGGACGGTGTCGTGTAGACCTTCATTTAAAGCAGTTTCTTCAAATATGCTTTCAAACAAACGTGCCTCAGCATAGTCAGTAGGCGTATAAATTTCGGTGCGCGTTGCGTCTCTCCATACACCATGAGAGCGAGACAATAATTGTTCGTTGGATTCAGTTGACATGGTGTTACACCGCGCCAACACCTAAGTTTCTTAGCCGTTTATGGCTCAAGGTACTCACAGCCTGAAAGAATGCTTCTTGATTTTGTTGGTCAGTGATACCTGCGACAACCATGAGGAACCGCTTGTTTCCGCGTTCACTCACTCCTTCTAAAGGTTTAAGCGTGAAGTATATTCGTTCGACATTTGCGCCAACATCACCACGGTTAAACCAAAATTTGTATCCTTTATACGGTGCTCTCTTTTCGCTATCTTTTATGCGGATTTCAATGACGCCATTGGCATTTTCAAAAGGCATAATTCCTTGACTCATTCGTTTTGCATGTTCATGTATAGCTGTTTGAAAGGCGGTTCGACCGTCTTTATTCTTGCGAGCTCCAGTTTCTAGTGTCGCAGCAAGTGCAGCAAGCTTCGGTTCGAGCGCACGCACAACGAATATCTCATTGAGATCTTCATAGCGAGTAGCCTTATATTTGTTGTGATCTCCCATCCAAGGGAAATCAAAGTGCATAAAGCCTTCAACAGATTCGTCTTCGACTGCTGATCTTAGATTTTCTGCTTGCTCTGGAGTCGAAATTGTTGGGGTCTCGTCTTTTGTATCACTTGTTTCAGTTTTACTTACCACATATGAAGCCATTCGCTCGGCACGACTTTCAGACAACGTCGCCTCGCTTAGACGCGCATCCTGTTCTTTCTTACTGGCTTGCAAGCCAGCTTTGATAATATTTTCTTCTGCTATATTGCGTGCGAGGGCTTGTCCCGGGTCTTCTATAAGCTCGAGCAATGTGTCAGTCATCTGCAATAGATTTTTTCTCAATGTTGATTTGCGTTGCGCTTCTTTAAGGTCATGTTCATCTTCGTATTTTTGTAAGTCTTCGGCGCGCCATCGAACCCCGAGCCGTTTTAAAAATCCTAATTTTCGGTGAGGGGTAGCATGTGAGTTTATGATGTCTGAACGTCGTGAGAGTTCATCTAAAATTCTTTCTTGACCCATTTCAAAGAGTGTCACCGTAGCACCGAACTGATCAGTAAAATCGGTCTCATCGCTCAATAGATGCGCATGAGGTGATTTTTTAACGACGCGATTCTGAACTGAATCGGTAAAAGTTTTACGGACATGAGATTCTGTTATTTCTGTGTGAGGAATCAGATCGAGCACCTCTTTAAGATGTACTGCTTCTTCATACTCACGTACAGCTGGGTATATGTTTAAAGCGAGCTCTGCGATATGTACATATCGTGCAAAATCGTAAAGTGTATCTTCTCGGAGACGATCACCATGTAAAAAGCTCTCATGGCGCTGGAGGGTTGGGTCTTGGTCAAAGGTCGAACTCATAGAGAGTTAAAATAACATAATATTAGCAAATATGCAATAATTAGTATGCATACCTACTCCTCAGTATGTTGTTTGTACAAATCGTAAGCTTCTTCGTTTAAGTCAGAATGCCGAAAAAGCTGTAGTGCATCCGCAATGACTACAATTTCTCGAGCGACTACATCGAATCCCGTCACTGCAGTACACGAAGCTTTTTGGTCGCTCGCTGTGTGGCGTTTAATAGATAATCGGGGGTAATGATCAACAATAGCACTGCTTATATCACGCAAATCTTGATGTGTGTTCGAAAAATCAACGGCGAGTAATGTATCGGGTTCTTTACGGTCCGTCCATTGACCCTCAGTGACACTATCTTGTGTTACGCCAATCAACTGACGGTTGCTTAGTACCGCAATGATTTCGTCGAATTCAACCGTCTTAAGTAAAAATGAGCCGAGCCCTGCGGTAGTAAGTGCGATTCTACACCCATCTAAGAACGCTTCTTGGATCTCAACCAATTCATGTGCATTTTCTGTTCTCACCGAAGCTTGGCTTAAACGCGACAGGGCATTTTGCAGCAAGGGATTCCTACTCTGCGGTGCCGTAATCAATGCTCGAAAATTATCGGCTCGAGTTGCTGGATCTTGCATCGTTTTAATGAGCTGGCGATTTGGATCAAATAGGAGTTCTCTTGCAGTGTATAGTTCGTTTCCGTGTAGCATATGGAATACTTACTATAACATAAAAAATACCAGAATAGCTCGTCACAACTAATTCTGTAAATCTAGAGTCATTATCTTCGCCCACGTTTGAGCGATAAGTTCTTTGGTCGCATTCATTTCTATATCAGAAAACTGCACATAGAGTGGAGGTGCACTTGAGCCATTTGGTAGTGGTTCAACAAATTCAAGTCGGGCGGAATTGACCGTGTACCCTGTCCAGCTATGACTGCCTTCGATGAGTAGTTTATAAAAATAGAGTTGCTGTTTATATTTTTGTAGTTTGATGCTTGTATCCCACTTTATAGCTGGCTTGCCTGTCTTGAAGTCAACGATGTCGATGGTTTTCTGAATAGGGTCTATTTCGATACGATCTAGTTTTCCGCTGAGACGGGCTTCGCCCAATATGACACCTTCTTTTCTAAAATCTACTTCACTTTTTGCTTCAGTGCTCAAAAGATTTGCACGGTCTTGCAGGTAAACTTTTAGCGCATGATGCCCGCGAGCACGATAGTCGCCCATGCGCTCACGGCTGATATAGCGTTTTGCGAGTTGGTTATCAAATTGATCAAGGGCTTGGGTGATTGTTGGGGATTGCCCAGCATGTTTTTGGTACCAATCGAGGGTTGCATGTATGGCATTACCGAACTCACCATCCTCACCGGGTGCTTGAGGAAAGCGTAATAAGGTGTTAAGTAAAAACACACTTGGTCCACCGTAGTCAGTATCTATAAAGGTGTTTAGGTGTGTTGGACTCATGATGTAGCGACTTAAGCGGTCTTGCAGTAAGCTTTTTAAGTCAGCGGACAGATTAAGATGTCGCGCGTTCCAGAGTGTTTCGACTGCTTGCATGGTGGCTTCAGCGCTGAAATCTATATTACTGACTTCGTCACTCCCTGCTGGCAAAACGGCGCTTCGTCGCGTGTCCCCGTCGATATATTCTTGAAGGTATTTCACGGCTTCAGTGCTAGCGCCGTTGTCTTTGGTTGCGTGAGAGGTCAGATACAGCCCACATTTTGCTCGAGTAATCGCAACAAAGAGTAGTCGACGTAGCTCGTCCTCGCTACTTCCTCGATAACGGATGTGTTGAAGGTTGGCAGGGAGCGAAAGCTTGCTTGTGTTGCCGCGGGCCTTTTTGCCCCATATGTCGTCGTGAAGCGACAGCAAAAACACATGCTCAAATTCAAGACCTTTGGCTTTGTATGTCGTCATGAGTTGAACACTGTCTAACTGCTGAGCAATGGGGTGCGTGTTGATGAGGGGTTGCTCGGCTTGTTCGTGTGCGCTAATAAATGCAAGAAAATCGGTTATTGTCAGGAGCTCTTCTTGCCCTGCCTGCAATGCTCGTAGGTGCTCACGAATGGTACTTAAATTGGTTAGTAGTTCGTAGAAGCGAAGTGAGTCTTCTTGGGATTCGAAGTAATATTTTTTGAGTGGCGAGTAGTATGATGTCGTGCTATCTAGTTTCAACGGCGCACTACCAGTCATGTAGTCAAGTACATATTCCAGTGGTTCGCGAGCTGACAGCATGCCAAGTTTTAATAGAGCGAGGATATGAGGTTTGAGCGTTTCATCTTCGCTTGCGCATTGCGCCCACGAATCCAGCTTTTCGTCATTACAGCGCCAATTAACTTTCCAGAGTACCTCAACAGGAATTTGATAAAAATCGAGCGAAAGTACTTGCGGAAAAAGCTCGTTCATTTTCGCTGTTGACTGTGTCTGTATCGCAACCAAAAGCTCCGAAATGAGTCGAAATGCGGTTACGAGTGGTGTTTTTAAGATGTCTTCCCGTTTCTCATAAGTGATAGCGACGTGTTTTTTGACGAGGCATGGCACGATGCGCTCAAGATATTTATGTTGTGGTGCCAAGACGGCGATTTCGCGTGCCGACACACCAGATTCAATAAGATCATGTATCTTTTTTGCAACCCACGCGTATTCATTTGCTTCGCCAGCGAACTCATGCCGCTCGATCGATGCTTCAGCAGGTATGGTAGTACTGCTTGCGGTCAATACTTTTTCAACGCCTTCAAGGTTGTAGTGCAGGCGTGTTTCTATCTGGTTTGCGATTTGGTGCGCGACATGGAGAATATTTTGGTGCGAACGATAGTTTTCGGTGAGGTTGATGACTGCGACATCCCTGAAGCTGTCTTTGAAAGCGAGCATGTTACTTACCCGAGCTCCCTGGAAAGCGTAGATGGCTTGGTCGTCATCACCCACCGCAAAGATATTTGGCTGACCTTCATTTACGGGATTGTCGGCAAGCAGTTTCACAAGTTCAAATTGTGCAGCGTTGGTATCTTGAAACTCATCAAGCAAGATGAATTGGTACTGTTCCTGCAAGGTGAAACGTAAATCGTCTTGCGAGCGGAGTGCATCAATCGTGCGCAAAATCATATCGTCAAAATCGTATAGTCCTTTGTCTTGTAGACGGCTTTGATAGCTTTCAAATACATCTGCAAGAGCGTACATGCGTTTGTGTTGGTCGATGTCGGTAAAAATGTAGCTATTTGTGTCATCTTTCGGTAGCCAGCGTTTTCTCCATGCGGTGAGTGGTTTACTTGATTCGAGTGTGTTGCTTTGCTCGAGTGCAGATTCGAGTTCTTCGCGCGCAAGTTGGCAGAGCGCCTCATCGCCCTCAAGTGTGCGGACGACCTGCTCGAAGAGCGGGATGGCTTGCGTAGGCTTAGATGGCATGCGGGTAATGCCCTTGAAAATATCTTGTAATTCCGCGCTCACGCGTTGGACGCAAGATACATTTTCTTGAGCCGTTTTGCGCAAGGTATCTGGAGTAATAAGTGCCCGTTTGAGCTCGCTGATGGTACTTAAGACGTGTTTTGGATAGTGCCGTGCGCCGATAAGGGCATTATCGTATGGGAGACGGCTCAAAATATCGATGACTATCTGTAGGGCTTGCAGTTGATCCACAGGGCGCTCAAGCCGGCTATCCTTGCCCGTCTCGAGATCGATAGCCTCGAAATGTTCTGGATAACTCCGGATGATGTCGCTCCCGAAACCATGATACGTATTGATATGAACATCATAGGCGTCATCACGGATGAGCGAAACAAGACGTTCGCGCATGTTTTGCGCCGCAGATTCGGTGAATGTGAGACATAAGATATTCTGAGCATTCGCATCGGTTTTTTGCAAAATGTTCGCAATGCGGGCACTAAGGAGCTGTGTCTTGCCCGTCCCCGGCCCCGCCAAAACGAGCAACGGACCATAAATATGATCCACCGCCTTTTGTTGAGCTGGATTGAGTTTCATACTTTAAGTATAGATGAGTCGCGGAGTGAGTTCTATTATTATTGCGCTTGAGAAGTTGCTCTCTTCATATCGTCGAGAAACTTTTGCTTAATCTTGTCTGCCTGCACCGTTCGGGCTATTTTAATGCATGAGCGCTCATCTGGGATGAAGGTTGTTAAGTCATGCTCTTTGTTCTGATCGGTGACGACATGAACGCGCGCATTTACGCTTTCAAAGATTTTAGGGTACTTGATGTAAAGTGGAACCAACAAATCGTACACCACCGCTCCAGCGAATCCACCATACTCCTTATCATGCTCATAGTATTCTAGATATGGCCGGACGATTGAGGCAAGATCAAGTTGGCTCGTGAGTTTTTCGAGATTAGACATATCATCTGCGGTCAAAAGTACCTTGCGACACACATCTGCAGGCACTATCACAGTGTTAATCCCTTTTTCGCTACAAAAGTCTATAACGGTCTTGAAAGCTGATGGATCGCAATACACATTGAATTCAGCAAACTCGGACATATTACCTCTCTCGCCAAACACACCTCCCATGATATAAAGTGCATGTATATTTTTGACCAGTTCCGGATAGAAATTGCAGAGTGTCGCTATGTTCGTAAGAGGTCCGAGTGCAATGATGTCAGTTTTCTCATGAGTGCGTAGCGTATCAGCTATGAAGTCGACAGCGCTTTTGTCTGAAAACTCATTTGAAGCTGGAACTTTTAAGTTTCCTAGTCCCGAACTACCACTACTTTTTGCATAGTAACGGTTACCATCTAATGACACGCTGCTCCCTTTATATACTCCTACTTTTTTATCAAACAGCGCGTCGCGCAAGTAAAGAGTATTATTTGTGATGTGTTCGATACTCGAATTTCCGTGTACAGCAGTGAGTCCAACAACATTAAATTTCATCAAAGAGCAATACAGCAGTGCGACTGCATCATCCACGCCTGGGTCTGTGTCGATAATATAACGAGTCATACTATTCTTCATATGCGAGCATAATAACACCAAATTGGACTAATCTATCTTGAAGGAGTTGCTTACTTGAGTATATGTTTGAAATTTTCCTTAAATTTATCGAGTTTGGGGTTGATGATTATTTGGCAATAGCCTGCGGATTGATTATTTTGGTAATAGTTTTGATGGTAGTTCTCTGCGGGGTAGAAAGTATCGAGCGTTTCTATCTCTGTAACTATAGGATCTTGCCAGTTTTTCTGCGCTATGTCTCGGCTTGCCCGCACAACATCTAATTCGTTCTCTGCACATAAGATAATTGAACGGTACTGCTCGCCCTCATCGTTCCCTTGACGATTTAAGGTGGTTGGGTCGTGAATGGCAAAGAAGATTTCAAGGAGAGTTGCGAGAGTAATAAGTGATGGGTCGTAGGTGATTTGTATTACTTCTGCGTGGTCGCCAATGTTCTCATATGTCGGGTTCTTTGTAGTGCCGCCGGCATATCCTGATACGACTTTATCAACACCTTTGACTTGCTGATACACCGCTTCTAAACACCAAAAGCAACCTCCACCAAGAACTAATGTTTGCATACCGCTAGTGTAGCAAATTAGGTATCAAGAAAATAGTTCGTCTAATGAGTCGGTGTTTGAGGTGTGAGGTAAAAATAGTGCGTCTAGGCCATGCGCTGTTGCGTATGTTGCGACTGAAGGAAGTCCAGATTTGTACCGTATTAAGATGTTACTCGTTATTGGAGATTCATGTGGAGAAAAGACGCCAATCTGCTCTGCATGAGAAACGTCATCAAAAGGTAAACCGTAATGGTTTTCTGTCATCATTACATAATAGCACAAATTTATAAAAAAGTCAATAGGTACGAATTGCCCACCTCTGTTATAAATAAGCGATGATTTCGTTTGACTTACCCAAAGATCTTATCGCGCAAGAACCGGCTCATCCAAGAGACAGCGCGCGACTGTTGGTGTACGACAGGCGTACGAAATCGATAACCGATAGTATATTTTCTGAGTTAGAATCATTTCTCCATCCGGAAACGACGCTTGTTTTAAACAATTCTAAAGTTGAGCATTGTCGTTGGTTGTTCGACGGTGGTAAGACCGAAATATTTGTACTCGAAAAGCTTGATCAGCACACGGTACGTGCACTGGTGAGGCCTGGTAAAAAGTTTCGGATAGGTTCCTCTGTATGTTTAACGGACTGGCTAGAAGCAGAAACGACTGCCATTGATGAAGAAGGTATACGAACCTTACGATTGAATATAACGCATGATGACGCACGTCTTACGACAATTGAACACGTGCCCTTGCCTCCTTATATCCGAAATTCGCCAGCCGGCGAAGACACGTTAGCTCAAGAGTATCAGACGGTGTATGCCAAACCACTTGGGAGTAAAGCAGCACCGACCGCGGGGCTCCATTTTACGAACGCGCTACTTTCCAATATAAAACAAAATCATGCTATAGAAGAAGTGACACTCCATGTAGGATTGGGCACGTTTGCAGGACTGACGGATGAAAACTACAAGACAGGCAAGCTCCACGAGGAATGGTATGAGATAGATAAAGCTGTTGCAGAGCGAATCAGGCAAGCAAAGCACGTTACAGCAGTAGGCACAACCAGTGTCCGGACACTTGAGTCGTGGTCAGGAAGTGGTGATTTGATGAGCAACACGAGTATTTTTATTCAGCCTGGCTATAGCTTTAAGCGCGTAAACAGTCTTATTACGAATTTTCATTTACCCGGAACATCCCTACTCTTGCTTGTTGAAGCATTTGTTGGGAGCGAAGTCGAACTACAACGTATTTATAATCATGCTATAAAACAGCAGTATCGTTTCTATAGTTTCGGCGACGCTATGTTGATCGTGTAGTTCTTATTGTTTATCCACAGGTACTACTTGCTTATGGGAAGAAGTGAGACTATGCTGAGAGCATTAGAAGGAGGAGTTCTACAATAATGTTTCCAATGTTAAAGCCACTAGAAGAAAAACTAGCGGAGGTGTTTAAAAATGCACCGAAGCTTCCGGAAAATACAAAAAAATCACTCGTAAATAGTTGGTATCCATGGATAGCACTTATTTTTGGCATCTTACAACTGCTTGCTGTATGGTCACTGTGGAATGCAGGACATCAAGCGAATGATTTAATTAACTACGCTAATGAATTAAGTCGTGCGTTTGGTGGAGGCAATGTAGCTCCCGAACTCGGACTTTTCTACTGGGTTGCACTTGCATTCTTGGCAGCAGACGCAGTAATTTTACTGCTGGCATACCCAGGTCTTAAAGCAAAGACAAAAGCGGGCTGGGATTGGCTATTCTTCGGAAGTCTTGTGTATCTCGCCTACGGTGTCGCTTCGGTATTTGTAGACAAACACTTCGGAGGTGGTGCCGGAGATCTTGTGCAGGCAGTAGTAAGTTCTGCTATAAGTATGTGGCTATTGTTCCAGGTACGTGATATGTATAAAGGGGCACACGCCAACACGAGCAAGCCTGCTGACAAATAATCCGCGATAATACAAAATTTCCGCCTCTTAGAGTATTAATGAGGCGGAAATTTTATTTGCTGATATAACGGCTGGAATATTTAGTAGAGTTGTTTTGGTAGTTGGGTCGGGTTTCCTGTTTCGTCCAGCCAAAAGATTGGATCTTTCCCGTCCATTGATTTGACTGCCAGATCTCCGACGAGATCAAGTATATCTGACATCTCTTGAGCATATTTTACTTCTTGTGCGCCTGAGACGACTATACCTTCGCCCCAACGCCCACTTTCATTCTTGCCATCCATGCCCATGCGTTGCAGCCATACTTTTGGTGCATACATGCCGATATCAACATGAGTTATGTATCCTGTTAAATCGGGATAAAATTGTTTGTCTGCAAGTACCGTTGCAGAAATAGAATTTGGCCGTGCTCGACGAATACTGAAATCTAAATCTGGTTTATTACTGTAAGCATCTATAAGTCTGTTGTATTGCGCGATCGAAAGGACTCCTTGAGCTAGCGCATTTTCGATAAATCTTCTCTCTGGAGAGTATGGGATGCCCTCTTCCATCATAATTCTTGCGGCGGATTTTATCGTATGTCCTCGGTCTACTAGATCATCAACGATGTTTATGAACATTCCCTCGATGTCTCCTGGTATAGGTGGTTGGCTGAATACAGGATCTTTTTTGCCAGTTTGGACATTGCCGTATCTCGAAATTTTAGAAAAAGCAGTTCTGTATTCGGTACGAGGGTTTTGCCGGTGTATTTCAAACCCAAGCGCGCTTGCAAATGGCACTCCTCCACCTGCAAGAACGAGGTTTTTCATGCCTGTCGTCTCTTGACCATCGACTACAACCTTGGGTGCGGCTTCAATCCGTATTGCAAGAAGTGTTGCGAGTTCGCTGATCCGCAAAGCTGTTCGTTCAGGGGTGAATAGCGTACAAACTGCTTCGCTTTGCATAGCCATCTCACGGCAATAATTCAGATTTTGAAGATTATTGCCTAGCTCGTTTTTCCAATCCCACGGGTCTTTGAGTTGTTCAAATGTTTTTTCTACTGTAGCCATAGCATTAAGACTAAACGTGTAAAGTAAGTAAACACAAGTGTTTAATTAGCAACACAATTTGTAGCTAGATTTATGACCCCTGTTTTTGGTATACTATGCGTTGCATTACATAATTATTGGGGCGTCGTCAAAGTGTGAAAACTGCCAGTGGCAGTTTGGAAACGTATCATCCGGTGGCAACTTGTTGCCAACAGAGATGTACGGGGGTCGCGGAACGTGACAAGGCACCAGGCTGACTTACCCTAAATATTTGAATCATGTCCGAAATGACACTAAACTAACAATTACCATCCCATCATTGGGGCGTCGCCAAGAGTGAGAAAGTTCAGTGAACTTTCGCAAGAGAATCTTTCAGGATGAAACTTGTTTCATGCATGAAAGTTCTGTGGGCAGGCAAAGCTTGCCAAGGCACCAGGCTGACTTACCTTCAATAATTGAATATTGTCCGGGATGACACTAAACTAACAATTACCATCCCATCATTGGGGCGTCGCCAAGTGGTAAGGCACCAGGTTTTGGTCCTGGCATTCAGGAGTTCGAATCTCTTCGCCCCAGCCAAGAAAAAGTCCGGTCGTCATGACCGGCTTTTTTCTTGCAGAGCTTAGATGATTAAGCGAAGTGGATAGCTCATGCATTATATATCAGTTGAGAGCTCAAAACTAAAGACAATTGAGCAGGATACTCTTAATTCGATCTCTATATGAAACCAGTATGGGTTGATTTAGGAAGTTGTCAATAGAAGGATCTATTCGGTCCACAGGGACTATTTGATCCGGGGTAGCTTGAGTACTAACATGTGTCGCTAAATCTAGCCCTCTGGATCTATAATGGTCATCTTTATTTGCGAAATCTTTAATTTCATCTGTTGCTGAAACAAGTTCACCAGTCTGTTCATCAAGAAATATACTAGTAACTGGAATTTTTCTAACAGTTATTTGTGATTCAGAGAATTGTGTGCAGTAACCGTTATTGTTATCTATAAAATTACTGTAAGTTACTTTTTCTGGTGTGTAAATTACTTCACCAATATGAGACATTAGATACCATTTATTTTGTTCCCAAGTGAAGAGCGGATGTCTTTTTACTGTGCGTAATCTTGGAAGTGCGACAGCAACATCTTGAATAATTTGAGAAACAATAGGCATATGAAGCGAGACTCTTTTTTCTAATTGAATTCTAGCATCTATCTCAGCATCTTTACTCTGCTGTTCTTCTATTAGCCGTTCTCTTATGCGAGCAGCCATTAAACTGTCTAGTTCAAAACTAAAATCATTCATATGTAAAATATGTCATAACAAGATAAATATTGCAAGAATATTATAAAATATTATAATAACTCGAACTGATACTCGCTACTTTAATAGTTTAACGAATCAATTCTCCGTTTCGCGTAGTTCATGACCTTGGAACGTGGCGAAACTCTTCACCGCGGTAATAAAATATTACAACAGCTACTTGAGCGAGTAGATAAGTTTTCTCAAATTATTCCGCGCATTATTAACCTCACTAGATATACGAACAATTTCAAGCGAACCGTCTGCTAATGGAGCTAGCAAATCATCCATTTTAGATTTAGATAAGTCTATCGGTTCTAGCCACATATCCATACGCTGTTTGTTTAAGATAACCGGCATGCGGTCATGGATTGCAGACATTTCTTCATTTGGTTTAGTTGTGATGATTGTATAGCTCATAATCAATTCCCCGCTCGCATCATGCCATTCATCGTATAAACCAGCAAAGCTCATCACATCTGAGCCTTTTAGAGTAATGTAATATGGTTGTTTTGTACCATCCGGTAGCTTCTTCCATTCATAAAAACCACGAGCTGGAATGATGCACCTCTTAGATTTAACGAGCCGTTTCCAAGTAGATTTTTTGAGCAATGTTTCCTCACGAGCATTTATAAGCTTATACCCTATCTTGTCGTCTTTCGCCCATGAAGGAATTAAACCCCAGCGCATAAATTCTATTTTGTGTTCTAGTGAACCACGAATAATCACGGGCATAGTGTTACCAGGTGAGACGTTGTAGTTGTCTGGTAAATTTAAGGCTAGCTCTAATTGTGCTTTTGTAGATTCACTAAGTTCATAGCGTTTGAGCAAGTCTGATGATGAGTAGTAAGTAT
>OEIV010000690.1_pt1 | contig 17386 bp, 17 predicted proteins | sample 1539231 | NCBI WGS metagenome assembly OEIV01 (sample SAMN03794762, study PRJEB22550) | activated sludge metagenome | feature: wastewater treatment plant; material: activated sludge; isolation source: Wastewater treatment plant of a petroleum refinery complex | place: Argentina: Buenos Aires ...
CCCTGTCGCCTGCTGCAGCTCGCGCTGGTGCCCGAGGATCGCGCGGCGCTGCACCGGCGCATCGCCGATCGCTTCCACGCGATGCTGGCCGCCGGCTTCCTGGACGAGGTGCGGGCCCTGAAGGCGCGCGGCGACCTGCACCCGGACCTGCCCTCGATCCGCAGCGTCGGTTACCGCCAGGCCTGGGATTACCTGGAGGGGCATGTCTCGCGCGAGGTGATGATCGAGCGCGCGGTCGCCGCGACGCGGCAACTCGCCAAGCGCCAGCTCACGTGGCTGCGCTCATGGCCCGACCTGCAAATATTGCCGGGCGACGACCCGCAACCCGACAAATTGCTCGGGATGGCCTTGAAACTCGTCGAAGTCGCCGCCACCTAGGGGCGGACGAGTGCGGAATGCTTTAGAGTGCACATTCTATTCCACGCTCGTACCATGCATTCGGGTCGAATGGCCCGAAACGCGCCCGGGTGATCGGGCTTCAATGCAATTCAGCTCCGCGAGGGCTGCACTAGGAGAATGCTTTGATGTCAAAGGGGCAAACCTTACAAGACCCTTTCCTGAACGTGCTGCGCAAGGAGCGCATCCCGGTTTCCATCTACCTCGTGAACGGCATCAAGCTGCAGGGCCAGATTGAATCCTTCGACCAGTTCGTGATCCTGCTGAAGAACACCGTCAGCCAGATGGTCTACAAGCACGCGGTATCGACCGTGGTGCCTTCGCGTCCGGTGCGCCTGGCCTCCGCCGACGAGGGTGACGAGGCCGCCGACTAAGGTGTTCTTCGAACGCCCGCAGAGCGGTGAGCGCGCGGTGCTCGTTCACCTCGAACTGGGGGGTGGCGGCGCGCAGGAAGATCCCCGTGAGCTCGAGGAGCTGGTGCTGTCGGCGGGCGGCGATCCGGTGGAGTTCGTGTTCGGCCAGCGCGATCGCCCGGATCCCCGGCATTTCGTCGGCACCGGCAAGCTCGCCGAGATCGAGGCGGCCGTCAGGGCGCACGACGCGGCGCTGGTGATCTTCAACCACGCGCTGAGCCCCTCGCAGGAACGCAACCTCGAGCGCTCGCTCGGGTGCCGCGTGATCGACCGCACCGGGCTGATCCTCGATATCTTCGCGCAGCGCGCGCGCTCGCACGTGGGCAAGCTGCAGGTCGAGCTGGCGCAGCTGCGCCACATGTCCACGCGCCTGGTGCGCGGCTGGACCCACCTCGAGCGCCAGAAGGGCGGTATCGGCCTGCGCGGACCCGGCGAGACGCAGCTGGAAACCGACCGCCGCCTGCTGCGCGATCGCATCCGCATGCTGCTGCGCCGCCTGGAAAAGGTCCACTCCCAGCGCGAACAGGGGCGCCGTGCGCGCCAGCGCGCGGAAGTGCCCACGGTATCCCTGGTCGGCTACACCAACGCCGGCAAGTCCACACTGTTCAACGCGCTGACGGGCGCCGGCGTCTACGCGGCCGACCAGCTCTTCGCCACCCTCGATCCCACGATGCGCCGCTGCACGCTCCCGGACGGTCGCCCGATGGTGCTCGCGGACACCGTGGGTTTCGTGCGTCACCTGCCGCACCAGCTGGTCGAGGCCTTCCGTGCGACGCTCGATGAAGCGCGCCTCGCCGACCTGTTGCTGCACGTGATCGACGCCAGCGCCGCCGACCGCGAGGACACCTCCTTCGAGGTCGAGAAGGTGCTCGGCGAGATCGGCGCCGACAAGGTGGGCCGGCTCGAGGTCTGCAACAAGATTGATCTGCTGCAAGCCGCGCCGCGTATCGATCGCGGCGAGGACGGCAAGCCGGTGCGGGTATGGGTGTCGGCGCAAAGCGGCGCGGGGCTGGACCTGTTGCGCGAGGCGATCGCCGAGCTGCTCGAGCAGGACCTGGTCGAGGAGTGCATTCCCATCGGCCCGGCGCAGGGGCGTCTGCGCGCCCGGCTGTACGAGAAGGGCGCGGTGCTCGCCGAGCACATCGACGAGCAGGGGCAGATCAGTCTCGATATCCGCCTGCCGCGCGCGCTGCTCGCGCAACTGCTCGCCGCGGAGAACCTGGCGCCCGCAGAGCGGCCGGCCGCGGAACACATCTGATAGAATCCGGCGCTCTATTGCGCGCGCGCAACCAATAACCGGTGGGAGAACGACATGGCCTGGAATGAACCAGGTGGCAACGGCAAGCAGCGAGATCCGTGGGGCGGCGACCAGGGCCCGCCGGATCTCGACGAGGCGTTCCGCAAGTTCCGCGAAAAGCTCGGGGGCGCGCTGGGGGGCGGCGGCACGGGGGACGCACGCTTCAACAGCGGCGTGATCGGCCTCGTCCTGCTGCTGATCTTCGGCGTGTGGTTCTACCTCGGCATCTACGTGATCGACGAACAGGAGCGCGCGGTGGTGCTGCGCTTCGGCCGCTATCACCAGACGCTGGACCCCGGCCTCAACTGGAAGCCGCGGCTGATGGACCAGGTGGTTCCGGTCAACGTGACGAAGGAGCGCCAGTACGCCTCCGAGGGCCGGATGCTCACGCAGGACGAGAACATCGTCGAGTTGCAGATCGTGGTGCAGTACAACATCAGCGAGGTGAAGTCCTTCGTGCTCAACGTGCGCGATCCCGAGTTCAGCCTGCGCCAGGCCACCGAGAGCGCGCTGCGCCACGTGGTCGGCAGCACCCGGCTCGACCAGGTGCTCTCCGAGGGCCGCGGCCAGATCAGCGACGAGGTCAAGGTGAAGCTGCAGAGCTACCTGGACAACTACGGCACCGGCATCCAGGTCGTGAAGATCACGATCCAGGAAGCCCGGCCGCCCGCGCAGGTCAAGGCCGCGTTCGACGACGTGATCAAGGCCAAGGAAGACGAGGAGCGGCTGAAGAACGAGGCCAGCGCCTACGCCAATGGCATCGTGCCGGAGGCGCGCGGTCGCGCCCAGCGCATACTCGAGGAGGCGGCCGCTTACCGCGGCAAGGTCGTCGCCGAGGCCCAGGGCGAGGCGCAGCGCTTCGAGAAACTGCTCGCCGAATACCGCAAGGCGCCCGAGGTGACGCGCGAGCGCCTCTACCTGGATGCCGTGCAGCGCGTGATGAGCGCGAGCTCCAAGGTGCTGGTGGACGTGCCCGGGGGCAACAACGTGCTCTATCTGCCGCTCGACAGGATGGCGCGGCCCGGCGAAGCCGCCGTCGCGCCGCGTCAGGGTGCCGCGCCGGTCGACCCGGTCGGCGAGGTCGCGGACGAGGTCGTGGACAGGTTGCGGCGTGAGTCCGCCACGGGCACCGGTCGTGCAAGGGAGCGACGCTGATGAACGCGAGGATAGTCACCCTGTTCCTGCTGCTGGTCGTCTCGCTGGTGGCGCTCACGGGATCGCTCTACGTGGTGCGCGAGACCGAGCGCGCCGTGGTGCTGCGCTTCGGCGCGCTGATCGACGTCGACAGCAAGCCCGGCCTGCACGTGAAGATTCCCTTTGTCGACGAGGTGCGCAAGTTCGACGCGCGGGTGCTGACGCTGGATGCGCCGGCCGAGAGCTTCTACACGCTGGAGAAGAAGCGCCTGATCGTCAACTCGTTCTCGAAGTGGCGTATCGACGATGTCGAGACCTACTACCGCGCCACCGGCGGCGACGAGAACGCCGCGATGATGCGCCTCGCGGCACGCGTCAACGACGGCCTGCGCAACCAGTTCGGCAAGCGCAAGCTGCACGAGGTGGTCTCGGGCGAGCGCGAGAAGCTGATGACCGACCTCATCGAGGAGCTGAACGCGGCCGTGAAGCAGTCGCTCGGCATCGAGGTGATCGACGTGCGGGTGAAGAAGATCGACCTGCCCGAGGAGGTCAGCGAGGCGGTGTTCAACCGCATGTCGGCCGAGCGCGAGAAGCTCGCGCGCGAATACCGCTCCCAGGGCAAGGAGCAGGCCGAGAAGATCCGCGCCGATGCCGATCGCCAGGTCACGATCATGGAGGCGGAGGCCTACCGCGACGCCGAGCTCGCGCGCGGCGAGGGCGATGCCGAGGCCTCGGCCATCTATGCCGCGGCCTTCGACAAGGACCGGGAGTTCTACTCGTTCACCCGCAGCCTCAAGGCCTACGAGAGCGCATTCTCCGGACCCGAGGACGTGCTGGTGCTCGATCCGAAGAGCGATTTCTTCCGCTACCTGAACGAATCCGGCGGCCGGCGCTAGCGCAGATTCGATCACGGACGGCTTTGTGATAGGATGCGCCGCGCCCGCCGGGGCGGGCGCATCCCGCAACGCGATTTCCGGGTCCCGGGCCAGATGTGGCACGATCTTGCCGTAGCATTCTGCCTGATGCTCGTCATCGAGGGGATCATGCCGTTCCTGTCGCCTGCGGGCTGGCGGGCCATGGTGCTTTCCGTCACCGGGATGAGCGACCGGGCGCTGCGCGTCGCGGGACTGTGCGCCATGGTCGCCGGCACGACCCTGCTGTACGCCATCAACTGAACCGACGCTCCACAGGATTCGCGATGACCGGAACCGATACGTCCGCCGCCGGCGAAGAGCGCTGGCTGCTCCCGGAGGGGATCGAGGAATTGCTCCCCGAGCAGGCGGCGCGCGTCGAGTGTCTGCGGCGCGATCTGCTCGACCTGTACGGCCGCTGGGGCTACGAGCTGGTGATTCCCCCGCTGATGGAATTCACCGATTCGCTGCTGATCGGGCTCGGCAAGGACCTCGACCTGCAGACCTTCACCCTGACCGACCAGCTCTCGGGGCGCCTGCTCGGCATCCGCCCCGACATCACCGCGCAGGCCGCGCGCATCGACGCCCACAGCCTGCGCCGCGAGGGTCCGGTGCGCCTGTGCTACGCGGGCAGCGTGCTGCACACGCGCCGGCGCTCGCCCTTCGCCTCGCGCTCCCCGATCCAGCTCGGCGCCGAGCTCTACGGCGATGCCAGCGCGGCCGCGGACCTCGAGATCATCAGCCTGATGCTGGAAACGATGTGCCGCCTCGGCGTGCGCGACGTGACGCTCGACCTCGGGCACGTGGGTATCTTCCGCGCCCTGATGCAGGACCTGGCGCTGGACGCCGCGGTGCAGGATGCCGTGTTCGAGGCGTTGCAGCACAAGTCGGCCCCGCAGATCGCGGCGATCGTCGCCGAAGCCGGCCTCGACGAGGCGCGCGCCGGGCTGCTGCGCCGGCTGGCGGGACTGAACGGCGGGCGCCAGGTGATCGAGCGCGCCGCGCAGCTGTTCGCCGCGGCGGCGCCCTCGGCCTGCGCGCCGCTCGCCGCGCTCGCCGACGTAGCCGACAAGATCGCCGCGCGCATGCCCGGGGTGAACCTGCATTTCGACCTGTGCGAGTTGCACGGCTATCACTACCACACCGGCCTGGTGTTCGCGGCCTACGTGCCGGGCCAGGGCGAGGCGATCGCCAACGGCGGGCGCTACGACGATATCGGGCGCGTGTTCGGCCGCGCCCGTCCGGCGACCGGCTTCAGTTTCGACCTCAAGACCCTGCTCGGCCTGCTGCCGGCGGCCGTTGCCCCACCGCGCCGCGGGGTGTTCGTCGAGCACGCGCTGGCGGATGCGGCCTGGACCGAGATCCAGCGCCTGCGCGAGGGCGGCGAGCGGGTATTGCTGGGGCTGCCCGGCCAGCAGGGCAGCGCGTGTTGCGATCGGGAGTTGCGTCGCGCGGCAGACGCATGGCAAATCCACACAGTCTGACAGGCAACGGGACATGGCAAAAAATGTAGTGGTCCTCGGCACGCAATGGGGTGACGAGGGCAAGGGCAAGATAGTCGACCTGCTGACCGAGAACGTCACCGCGGTGGTGCGTTTCCAGGGCGGTCACAACGCCGGCCACACGCTGGTGATCGGCGGGCAGAAGACGGTGCTGCACCTGATCCCCTCGGGCGTGCTGCGCGAGGGCGTGCTATGCCTGATCGGCAACGGCGTCGTGCTGTCGCCCGAGGCGCTGCTCGCCGAGATGGCCGAGCTCGAATCGCGCGGCGTGCCGGTGCGCGAGCGCCTGCGCCTCAGCCCGGCCTGCCCCCTGATCCTGCCCCATCACGCGGCGCTCGACATCGCGCGCGAGAACGCGCGCGGCGATGCGAAGATCGGCACCACGGGGCGCGGCATCGGCCCGGCCTACGAGGACAAGGCCGCACGGCGGGGGCTGCGCCTCGGCGACCTGCGCAACGCCGCGCGCTTCGAGGCCAAGCTGCGCGAGGTGATGGACTACCACAACTTCGTGCTGCGCGAGTATTACAAGGTGCCGCAGATCGACGTGCAGCAGACGCTCGAACAGAGCCTGCGCCACGGCGAGACGCTGCTGCCGCTGATGGCCGACGTGCCGGCGCTGCTGCACGAATACCGCATGGCCGGCAAGCGCATCCTGTTCGAGGGCGCGCAGGGCGCGCTGCTCGACATCGACCACGGCACCTATCCCTTCGTGACCTCGTCGAACACCACCGCCGGCGGCACCGCCACCGGCAGCGGCTTCGGCCCGCTGTACCTCGACTACGTGCTCGGCATCACCAAGGCCTACACCACGCGGGTCGGATCCGGCCCGTTCCCGACCGAGCTGTTCGACGAGGTGGGCGCCCACCTGGCGCGGCGCGGGCACGAATTCGGCGCCACCACCGGGCGGCCGCGTCGCTGCGGCTGGTTCGACGCGGTGTCGCTGCGCGAAGTGGTGCGCATCAACAGCGTCAGCGGGCTGTGCATCACCAAGCTCGACGTGCTCGACGGCCTCGAGACCATCAACATGTGCGTGGGCTACGAGGACAGCTCCGGCCATATCGTGGGCACGCCGCGCGACAGCGCGGATTTCGAGAGCCTGGTCCCGATCTACGAAACCGTCGCGGGCTGGGAAGGCTCCACGATCGGCATCACCGCGTGGGACCAGCTGCCGCTCAACGCGCGCCGCTACATCGAACGCATCGCCGAGGTCGTCGGCGTCGGCGTGGACATCGTCTCCACCGGCCCCGACCGCACCGAGACCATCATCCTGCGCGATCCCTTCGGCCGGGCCTGAGGCTCGGCTTCCGAGCGCGTCCGGTACCCGGCTGTCAAGCCCCGGGTGCTGGACGTAGTTGCATTTTCAGTTAGAATGCGCCGGGCCGGTCTCGTCGAGGGTCCGGTTTTCATTGGTGCTAACGCTTTTTTTCGGGCGTCGGGGTATTAGCACTTCCAGTCTGCCACGGCGCCAGGATGATGAAGCGAATGAATATCTACGTTGGAAACCTGCCCTACACCGTTCGGGACAACGACTTGCTCGAGATGTTCCAGGCCTACGGGAACGTGTCCTCGGCAAAGGTCGTCATGGATCGTGAAACCGATCGTTCGAAGGGCTTCGGTTTCGTGGAGATGTCCTCCGACGACGAGGGCACCAATGCCATCAACAAGCTGAACGGCCACGAGATCAACGGCCGTGCGCTGCGCGTGAACGAAGCGCGCCCCCGTGAAGACCGCCGTCCTGGCGGCGGTGGTGGCGGCGGCGATCGCCGTCCGAAGCGCTGGTGAGATCGGGCGGCGCACCGATGCGCCGCCCGTGACTCCAGTGACCGCGGTCGCGGGCCGTCGGCCCGTGGCACCTTCCTGAAGGCAGCCGTTGGCTTCGGCCGCCGGCCCTGCAAGATGTCCGGACTCGACCCGTCGCAGGGACGGGAGATCCGTGTCGTTCCGCAATTCGCCTGCCGACCCGCTCCCTGCTCACGTCAGGGTTGCCGGGCAACCCAGGCTGTAGAAATCCGCGATCTCCTGCCAGGCCTGCTCCGCGCTCTCCACGTAGCGGAACAGCCCGAGGTCCTCGGCCGCGATATTGCCTTCCTCGACCAGCAGGTCGAAGTCGATCAGCCGGCGCCAGAACTCCTCCCCGAACAGCAGCACGGGCACGCGCGTCGACTTGCCGGTCTGGATCAGCGTCAATGCCTCGAACAACTCGTCCAGCGTGCCGAAGCCACCGGGAAATGCCACCAGCGCCCGCGCGCGCAGCAGGAAGTGCATCTTGCGCAGCGCGAAGTAGTGGAACTGGAAGCACAGTTCGGGCGTTATGTAGGGGTTAGGCTCCTGCTCCATCGGCAGCACGATGTTCAGGCCGATGCTCTTGCCGCCGGCCTCGTGGGCGCCGCGGTTCGCCGCCTCCATGATTCCCGGTCCGCCGCCCGTCACCACCACCAGCCGGCAGCCGTCGATGTGCTCGCTGTTACGCGTGATGAGCGCGCTGAGCTTGCGCGCCTCCTCGTAGTAGCGGCTGTTGTGCAGCCGGCGTTCGGCGCGTGTCAGCGCGGCCTTCGCCCGAGCGCTGCGCGGCCTGGCAGCGGCCGCGCCGCGCGCCGCCACGACCTCGGCCTCGGCCTGCTCGGCAGACGCGTGGCGCGCGCTGCCGAAGATGACCACCGTGGAGTCGATGCCGTGCTCCTGCTGGATCAGGTCGGGCTTGAGCAACTCGAGCTGGAAGCGCACGGGGCGAAGTTCCTCGCGCAGCAGGAACTCCGTGTCGGTGAACGCGAGGCGGTAGGCATTGCCGCTGTATCGCCCCGCCTTGCGGCGCGACGTCGCGGCGTCCTCGCGCGCGCTGGGGAATATGTTTTCGCGCAGCTTCCTCTTGCTCCTCGTCATGCACAGCTCCTGAATGATCGCCGGAGTCGCCGATTATGGCCCAGCGCCACGCCCGATGCGGGGCCCGGGCTCGTGCCGGCAGCGATTGACTTGCCTCCCGGCGCAGGCTAAACACACCCGGACGCACATGCCGCCACCGCGGGTGCATCACCACGAAAAACAACGCAGGAGACACGCATGGCGGCGGGCGGCACACCGAGGCACGAGTTCATCCCCCCCCCCGCCGGCGAGATTCTCGGGCACCCCAGGCCGCTGTGGGTGCTGTTCTGCGCCGAGTTCTGGGAGCGCTTCTGTTACTACGGCATGCGCGCCCTGCTGGCGGTATACGTGGCCGCGACGTTTTTCGGCCACCTGCCCGAGGGCGAGGCCAATGCGCAGGCGAGCCTCACTTACGGTGGCTACACGGCGCTGGTCTACGCGACCGGGATCCTCGGCGGCTACATCGCCGATACCTATCTCGGCTACCAGCGATCGATCATCGTCGGCGGCGCGCTGATCGCGGCGGGCATGTGCATGCTGCTGATCCCGGACCTGCAGTGGTTCCTGGTGGGGCTGGCCGTGATCGTGGCCGGCCACGGCCTGTTCAAGCCCAACATCTCCACCCTGGTCGGTGCGCTCTACGCGCCGCAGGACGCCAGGCGGGATTCCGGGTTCACGATCTTCTACATGGGCATCAACGCCGGCGCCTTCGTCGCGCCGATCGTCTGCGCCTCCGTCATCGGCGCCAGGTTCGGCTACCAATACGGCTTCCTGGCGGCGGGCCTCGGCATGGTGCTCGGCATCCTGGTGTTCCATTTGCTCGCGGGCATGCTCGGCCATATCGGCAAGGCACCGTCCGGGCGCGAGGGCGGCAGGCCCGTGCTGGTCGTGCTGGGCGGCGCGCTCGCGATGGTGCCGCTGCTGTGGTTCCTGCTGAGCAGGAGCGCGGTGCTGGGCTACGTGCTGGTCGGCCTGATGCTGTTCCTGGTGGCGTATTTCACCGCCAGCGGGATCCGTTGCGGTGACCGTGTGCAGTTGCAGCGCTACGGCGCGATGCTGCTGCTGTTCCTGGCGAACTGCCTGTTCTGGGCGCTGTTCGAGCAGGCCGGCTCGTCGCTCAATTTCTTCGCGCGCGATTTCGTCGATGCGCCGTTCCACTTCACGCTGTTCCAGTCGGCCAACCCGCTGTTCATCCTGCTGCTGGCGCCGCTGTTCGCAATGCTGTGGCCGGTACTGGACCGCAGGGGGCGCAACCCCTCGATTCCGCGCAAGTTCGCGATCGCGCTAATCGGGGCCGGGCTCGGCTTCCTGCTGCTGGCGCTGGCCATCGAGGCCACGCCGCCAGGGGCAAGGGTGCTCTGGCTGTTCCTGGCCCTGACCTACCTGATCCACACCATGGCCGAGCTCTGCCTGTCGCCGATCGGGCTGTCGATGGTCACCAAGCTGGCGGCACGGCACGAGGTCGGCATGGCGATGGGCGGGTGGTTCCTGTCGACCGCGATGGCGAATTATCTCGCCGGCCTGATCGCCGCGGTGGCTTCCGGAGGCGGCGGGCACGGCGCGGCCGGATCGCTCGCGCAATACGCCGGGACCTTCACGCAGTTGTGGTGGCTCGCACTGCTGATCGGTGGCGGCTATTTCCTCTGCGCGCCGCTGATCAACCGCCTGATGCACGGGGTGAAGTAGCGGGACGACGCCGACGGAAAAAACATCCCGGCTCCGGGCAGCGCTGCTGTCCGGAGCCGGGAGTACACAACGTCGAGGAGAGAGATGGTGCCCAGGAGAGGACTTGAACCTCCACTACCTTTCGATAACTAGCACCTGAAGCTAGCGCGTCTACCAGTTCCGCCACCTGGGCCTAGGGGGCTGGCGGGAAATTCTCCCGCGAACAGGGCGCGCACTCTACTGAGCGACATCCGGTGTGTCAATCCCTGTGCGTATAATGCGCGCACGCTACATCGCGGCCATGGCCGCATCCTGGAGAACACCCTTGGTCTCACGCAAGAAACCCGGCAACGAGCGCGACCCGCGCCAGGCCGACGAAGCCGCACGCTACGACAACCCGATCGCGAGCCGCGAGTTCATCCTCGCCACGCTCGACAGGGCCGGCGTGCCGCTCACCCTGGACCAACTGGCCGAACAGCTGGACCTCGAGGCCGAGGACCGGCGCGAGGCCCTGCGCCGGCGCCTGCGCGCGATGGAGCGCGACGGGCAGTTGATGTGCAACCGCCGCGGCGCCTACGGCGCGGTCTCGCGCATGGACCTCGTGCGCGGCAAGGTGCAGGCGAGCCGCGAGGGCTACGGATTCCTGGTGCCGGCCGAGGGCGGCGAGGACCTGTACCTGCACGGGCGGCAGATGCGCCAGGTCTTCCACGGCGACGAGGTGCTGGCGCGCGCCAGCGGCACCGATCAGCGCGGGCGCCGCGAGGGCACCATCGTCGAGGTGCTCAAGCGCAACACCGAGCTCATGGTCGGACGCATCCGCCTCGCGCAGGGCGTGAACTACGTGGTGGCCGAGAACCCGCGCATCCAGCACGAGGTGCTGGTGCGCGACGCCGACTGCGGCGATGCCCGCGAGGGGCAGTACGTCACGGTGCAGATCCTGACGCAGCCGGCGACCGATGCACCGCCGACCGGGCGCGTCGTCGAGGTGCTGGGCGATCACATGGCGCCCGGCATGGAGATCGACGTCTCGCTGCGCATGTACGACATCCCCTGCACCTGGCCGCCGGAGGTGGCGGACGAGGCGGCGGGCTTCGGTCCGGAACCCAAGCGTGGCGACAAGGCCAGGCGCTTCGACCTGCGCGCCCTGCCCTTCGTGACCATCGACGGCGAGGACGCCAAGGACTTCGACGACGCCGTCTACTGCGAGAAGCGCCGCGGCGGCGGCTGGCGGCTGTGGGTGGCGATCGCCGACGTCTCGCACTACGTGAAGACCGGCACCGCGCTCGATGCCGAGGCGCGCCGGCGCGCCACCTCGGTCTATTTCCCGGGACGCGTGGTGCCGATGCTGCCCGAGGAGCTCTCGAACGGGCTGTGCTCGCTCAAGCCCGAGGTCGACCGCCTCGCGCTGGTCTGCGAGATGGAAATCGGCCGTGACGGCGCGCTCGGGAAGCACTGGTTCTTCGAGGCGGTGATCCGCTCGGCCGCGCGGCTCACCTACACCCGCGTGGCCGCGACGCTGGCCGGCGAGGATGCCGGCATCGGCGCGGAACTCGTGCCGCACCTCCAGACCCTGCATGGGCTCTATCGCGCCCTGCGCGCGGCACGCGACGAGCGCGGCGCGATCGACTTCGAGACCACCGAGACGCGCATCGTGTTCGGCCCCGACCGCAAGATCGAGGAAGTGGTGCCGGTGGAGCGCAACGACGCCCACAAGCTGATCGAGGAGTGCATGCTCTCGGCCAACGTCGCCACCGCGCGCTTCCTGCAGAAGCACAAGATGCCCGGGCTGTACCGCGTGCACGAGGGGCCCGGTGGCGAGAAGCTGAAGTCGCTGCGCGAGTTCCTCGGCGAGCTCGGGCTGTCGCTGCGCGGCGGCGACAAGCCGCAGCCGGGCGACTATCAGCAGCTGATCGCTGCGGTGCAGGAGCGTCCCGACCGCCACGTGATCGAGACCGTGATGCTGCGCTCGCTCTCCCAGGCGCGCTACCAACCCGACAACCTCGGCCATTTCGGGCTGAACTACCCGGCCTATGCGCACTTCACCTCGCCGATCCGCCGCTACCCCGACCTGCTGGTGCACCGCGCCATCCGCGCGGTGATCCGCGCGCCGGAGGAGAGCACACAGGTGCGACGCGTCGAGGGCACCAAGCCCCTCGCGCGCCAGAAGTCCTACCCCTACGAGCTCAAGCAGATGGTCGAGCTCGGCGAGCACTGCTCGATGGCCGAGCGGCGCGCCGACGAGGCCGTGCGCGACGTGATGAGCTGGTTGAAGTGCGAATACCTCGAGGACCGCGTCGGCGACGTGTTCGACGGCGTGGTCAGCGGCGTCACCGGCTTCGGGCTGTTCGTCGAGATCCAGGAGGTCTACGCCGACGGGCTGGTGCACGTTTCCAGCCTGCAGAACGACTATTACCACTTCGATGCCTCCGGCCACCGCCTGATCGGCGAGCGCACGCGCCGTGTCTACCGCCTCGGCGACCGTATCCGCGTGCGCATCGCGCGCGTGGATCTCGACGAGCGCAAGGTCGACCTGCTGATCGACGAGGACGGCGCGCCGGGCGGCACAGCGGGCGGAGCGCGCAAGGAGCGCAAGGCCGAGGGCAAGGGGCGCAAGCCCGAAGGCAGGGAGCGCGGCGGCTCCGGATCGCGCCGGCGCCGGCGCTGAGGAGGCGCCGGTGAAGGAGCGCGAACGCATCCACGGCATGCACGCGGTGGCCGCGCTGCTCAAGCGCAGCCCCGAGCGCGTGGAATCGCTGGCGGTGCTGCGCGGGCGGCGTGACCGGCGCCTAGAGGAACTGCTGGCGGTGGCGCGCACGCAGGGCATCGCCGTGCGCGAGCTCCCGCGCGAGGAACTCGACCGGCTCGCGCCGGGCGTGAACCAGGGCGTGGTCGCCGAGGTGCGCGCCGCCGCGGCCCTGGACGAGAGCTACCTGTTCGACGAGCTGCTGCCGGGGCTCGCGGGCCCGGCGCTGCTGCTGGTGCTGGATGGCGTGACCGATCCGCACAACCTCGGCGCGTGCCTGCGCTCGGCGGATGCCTTCGGGGCGCACGCGGTGATCGTGCCGCGCGACAACTCCGCGCCGCTGAACGCCACCGCGCGCAAGGTGGCCTCGGGCGCGGCCGACGTGGTGCCGCTGGTCAGCGTCACCAACCTCGCGCGCACGCTGCGCGCACTGCAGGAGGCCGGGGTGTGGATCGTGGGCGCCGCCGGCGAGGCCGGGCAGGGCATCGCCGCGGTGGATCTGCGCGGCGCGGTGGCGCTGGTGATGGGGGCCGAGGGCAGCGGCATGCGTCGCCTCACGCGCGAGCATTGCGATCACCTCGCCTCGATCCCGATGTGCGGCGAGGTCAGCAGCCTCAACGTATCGGTCGCCACCGGCGTGTTCCTCTACGAGGCCCGGCGCCAGCGCACCTGAGCGAATTTTGCACAATTTGGCACGCCCGGATTGCGCCGCAGGGCCCACTTCTCTAGAATCCGCCCTCCCTTGCGCCAGCCGCGGGGGAAATCCCTGCCTCACCGCCGTTGCGGGAGGCTGTTCAAACCGCAGGGAGTGACAATGCGACACTACGAAATCGTGTTCCTGGTCCATCCGGACCAGAGCGAACAGGTGCCTGGCATGATCGAAAGATACACCCAGGCCGTGACGAAGGACGGCGGCAAGGTACACCGCCTGGAAGACTGGGGGCGTCGCCAGCTGATGCACCTCATCAACAAGGTTCACAAGGCACACTACGTGCTGATGAACGTCGAAGCTTCCGATGACGCGATGAAGGAGCTGGAAACGACTTTCCGCTTCAACGACGCGATCCTGCGCCACCTGATCATCCGCCGCGACGAAGCGGTCACCGACGAATCGCCGATCATGCGCGCCGAGCGCGAAGGTCGCGATCGCCGCAGCCGTGGCGATGACGGCGAGCGTCGCCGCCCGCGCCAGGAGCGCGAGGACGAGCCCGCGGAAGAAGAAGCCGAGTCCGCGTAAGTCGCGACCGGTTTTCCACTCAGGTATCAGTAGAATCGAGGAGTCAGGCCAATGGCCCGTTATTTCCGTCGTCGCAAGTTTTGCCGTTTCACCGCCGAGGGCGTGAAAGAGATCGACTACAAGGATCTCGACGTGCTGCGCGAGTACATCAACGAGACCGGCACGATCGTGCCGAGCCGCATCACGGGGACCAAGGCGAACTACCAGCGCCAGCTGTCCGTCGCGATCAAGCGCGCTCGTTTCCTGGCGCTGCTGCCCTACACGGACCAGCACCGCTGACAGCGGCCCGCCCGCGGGCGGGTCCGGAATTCAAGGTATGCGTGCCCTTGCCGAGTATGTGATGCGCGGGCGCCGGGAAGCCACGCTGGTTTCCACGATGGCCGTCGTATTGCCCATGTTCTTCTGGCTCGGGGCAGCGGTGGTCGGTCTGGTCACGCTGCGCAAGGGCGTGCGCGAAGGCGCTTTCGTGATGCTGTGGGCCCTGTTGCCGGCGGCGGTGGTGGCGTACTTCGGCGAGATCATGCCCGTGGCCGCCCTGCTGGGTATCACCGTGGTGGCAGGGGTCTTGCGCCTGACGGTGTCGTGGTCGTGGGCGCTGTGCACCTCGGCGCTGCTCGGCCTGGTGCTGGGTGGCGGCCTGCTCACGATCGGACGCGGCTATCTCGCGCAGGTCGAGAAGCTGTTTGCCGAGCTGATGGCCGGTATCGGGGAGCAGGCGGCGCAGAAGGGCACCGAGGCGACGGTGGCGCTCACGGCCCCCGGGGCGAGCGACATCGCCGGCATGTTCGGACTGATCCTCGGCGTGACGCTGGTGATCTGCCTGATCATCGCGCGCTGGTGGCAGGCGGCGCTGTACAACCCGGGCGGCTTTCGCGTGGAGTTCCACGCGCTGCGCCTCGACCGGGTGCAGGTGCTGGCGCTGCTGCTGACGGCTTTCGCCTTCGGCACGCTGGGTGAGGGCTTGCGGTTGTGGGCCTGGGTGCCGCTGCTGCCGCTGCTGTTTGCCGGCATCGCGCTGGTGCATGCCCTGGCCGCCGCGCGCGGACGCGGCGGGTGGCTGGGATTGTTCTACGCGGCGTTGCTGGTGCTGGCGCCGCTCAAGCAGTTCATCGTGGTACTGGCCGCGATGGACAGCTGGCTGGATATACGCGGCCGCTGGCTGAAGAAGCCGGGCGGCTGAAGTCGATGAATTCGGGAATCTGGTGAGGACGATAGCAATGAACGTCATTCTGCTCGAGAAAGTTGGTGGACTGGGCAACCTGGGCGACCAGGTCAAGGTAGCGGGCGGTTACGGCCGCAACTTCCTGATCCCCTACGGCAAGGCCGTTTCGGCGACCGCCGACAACATCGCGCGCTTCGAGGCGCGTCGCGCGGAGCTCGAGAAAGCCGCCGCCGAGCGCAAGGCAGCCGCCGCGGCCCGCGCCGAGAAGCTCGCGGGCCTGGTGGTCACGATCAAGGCCAACTGCGGCGACGAAGGCAAGCTGTTCGGCTCGATCGGCACCCGCGACATCGCCGATGCGATCACCGCGACGGGCACCGAAGTGGGCAAGAGCGAAGTGCGCCTGCCGACCGGCGTGATCCGCAACACGGGCGAGTTCGACATCGACCTGCAGCTGCACGCCGAAGTCACGCAGACCGTCAAGCTGTCCGTCACTCCGCTCTGAGGACGGCGCCGCCATGGCTGTCGGCCGGTTGCGGTTGACAGCCATTTTTGCGCGGTGGGAACATCGCGCCCTCAGATCTGCGGGCGCGCACCATGGCTGATTCACCGTTCCAGCCGGCAAGGAACCCCGGGCCCGTGCTGGACGTCAGCAGCCTGAAGATCCCGCCGCACTCCATCGAAGCCGAGCAGTCGCTGCTCGGCGGCCTGATGCTCGTGAACGAGACCTGGGACCGGGTCATGGAACTGGTCACCGCGTCCGATTTCTACCGTCACGAACACCGCCTGATCTTCGAGGCGATGACCGCGCTGGCCGCGGGCAGCCACCCGTTCGACGTCATCACGCTCTCGGAGCACCTCAACGGCATCGACGAGCTCGAGAGCGCCGGCGGCCTCGCCTATCTCGGCGAACTGGCCGCCAACACGCCGAGCGCGGCCAACGTGCAGTCCTACGCGCTGATCGTGCGCGAGCGCTCGACGATGCGCCAGCTGATCGCCGCCGCCAACGAGATCGCCACGCGCAACTTCAACCCCGACGGGCGCAGCGGCGCGGAGCTGCTCGAGGAAGCCGAGAAGCGCATCGCGGAGATCAGCGAGAACCGCGTGTCGCGCGGCGGTCCGCAGGGTGTCAACGAACTGCTGCGCGGCGCGATGCACCGCATCGACGAGCTCTACGCCAGCAAGAGCCGCATCACCGGGCTCAGCACGGGCTACATCGACCTCGACGACCGCACCTCCGGGCTGCAGCGCTCGGACCTCGTCATCATTGCGGGCCGCCCCTCGATGGGCAAGACGGCCTTTGCGATGAACCTGGTCGAGCACGCGGTGCTGAAGCAGGACAAGCCGGTGCTGGTGTTCTCGATGGAAATGCCGGCCGAATCGCTGATCGTGCGGATGCTGTCCTCGATCGGGCGCATCGACCAGCAGCGCCTGCGCAACGGCCAGCTGCTGCAGGAGGACTGGCCGCGCCTCACCGCGGCCGTGACCGCGCTGAAGGACCGGCCGCTGTTCATCGACGACACGCCCGCGCTGTCGCCGGCCGAGGTGCGCGCACGCGCGCGGCGCCTCGCGCGCGAACACGGCGACATCGCCATGATCATGATCGACTACCTGCAGCTGATGCAGGTGCCGGGTTCCTCGGAGGGGCGCACCAACGAGGTGTCCGAGATCTCGCGCAGCCTCAAGGCGGTGGCCAAGGAATTCAAGTGCCCGATGGTCGCGCTGTCGCAGCTCAACCGCTCACTGGAGCAGCGCCCGAACAAGCGTCCCGTGATGTCGGACCTGCGCGAATCGGGCGCGATCGAGCAGGACGCCGACGTGATCGCGTTCATCTACCGCGACGAGGTCTACCACGAGGACACGCCGGAGAAGGGCGTGGCCGAGATCATCATCGGCAAGCAGCGCAACGGGCCCATCGGCACCGTGAAGCTCGCGTTCCAGCGCGAGTTCACGCGCTTCGAGAACCTCGCGCACGGCGCCTACGAATACTGACTGTTGACGCAGGCTTTGAATGCGCGCCGCGGGTGGATAGAATGGCGCAGTCCGCTCGCGGGTGTAGTTCAAGGGTAG
>OEIV010000691.1_pt1 | contig 17372 bp, 17 predicted proteins | sample 1539231 | NCBI WGS metagenome assembly OEIV01 (sample SAMN03794762, study PRJEB22550) | activated sludge metagenome | feature: wastewater treatment plant; material: activated sludge; isolation source: Wastewater treatment plant of a petroleum refinery complex | place: Argentina: Buenos Aires ...
TGCCGTCTTCTTCCCGAAGGCCGCAGAGAACGCGGCGGCGGCCGCAGCGGCCAAAGCCAAGCCGGCGGCGCCCGGCTGGCAGACCACGACCGGCGAAAGCGCCACACCTGCCGAGCGCAATTGACGCCCTGCCCGACAACCGTCTCCATTTTGTGGAATGGAAATTGCGCGGCATCTGGAGCGACACCCCGAAGCCATGCTACCGATGCCATGAAAGCTCGATTTTTCAATGCTGCGCTGCCTGCCGGGCCGGCTCGGGCCGGACCGGGGGAGGCGCCCCGATCGGAATGATGCCGTGCTGAAGCGAGTGCTCCCCAGCGGAAACGACGATGGCCGCGCCCCGCGCCAACAGGCCGGCCATCCGCATCCGCCCCACCAGGCTCAGGCCAGCGGATATGCCGCAGGTCTGCCGCAGCTTGGCGGCCATACCGCGATCGACGATGTCCAGGGGCTGGCCCGCGCCGAGGTGGACGAGGAAGCGCGTCTGCTCGCCCTGAGCGACGAAGGCCCGGACGGGCCGGGCTACCTCAGCATCCATCAGGTGCAGAAGGCCTATAAGAAGCGCAAGGTCGTGCGCAACGTCAGCCTGAGCGTGCGCCGTGGCGAGTCCGTCGGTCTGCTCGGCCCGAACGGCGCAGGCAAGACGACTTGCTTCTACATGATCACCGGGCTCGTCCCCGCGGACGGCGGGCTCATCACGCTCGACGGCGTCGATGTCACGCATCTGCCCATGTACCAGCGCGCCAAGCTCGGCATCGGCTATCTGCCGCAGGAAGCTTCCATCTTCCGTGGTTTGACGGTCGAGCAGAACATCATGGCCGTGCTCGAGCTGGTTGAACCGAACCGGAAAAAGCGCAAACAGCAACTCGACGACCTGCTCGACGAGTTCAACATCGGACGCTTGAGGAAGTCGCCATCCATCGCGCTTTCAGGCGGCGAACGGCGGCGCTGCGAGATCGCCCGGGCACTCGCCTCGCGGCCGTCGTTCATGCTGCTGGACGAGCCGTTCGCCGGTATCGACCCGATCGCTGTCGGTGACATCCAGCACCTAGTGCGACAATTGACGGACCGTGGCATCGGCGTTCTCATCACCGACCACAACGTGCGCGAGACGCTGGCGCTGATCGACCGCGCCTACATCATCTACGATGGCCACGTCCTGACACACGGTAACCCTGAGACAATCATAGCCAACGAGGATGTGCGCCGGGTCTATCTCGGAGACATGTTCATTAACGAGCGTTGATTATACCTGTCGTCTGACGGGACGCGGAGGCCGAAGGCGAAGGGTATGTCGCTTACCACCAAGCTCGAGATGAGGCAGAGCCAGCAGCTGGTGATGACACCCCAGCTGCAGCAGGCTATTCGTCTCCTCCAGCTCTCGAACCTGGAACTCAACCAGTTCGTCGAGACCGAGCTCGAGCGCAACCCTCTCCTCGAGCGCGCCGAGGAGGGTGACGGCCCCGGCTACATCAACGGCGGCGGAGCGCCCGGCGATACCGCCCCCCCCGAGCAGCGCAGCGAATCCGACGGCTTGACCGCGGATGCAGGCTCGTCAGGCGGCGACGATCGCGAGGCGCCGTCATCGGGACCTGCGGGCGAGATGTCCGCGCCGGCCAGCGAAACATTCAGCGACGAGCCCTGGCTCGACATGGCCCGCACCCCCGCGGACCCGGCCGCGGCGTTCGACACGGAAATCGAGAACGTCTACCCGGACAGCTCGCCGGGCGAGCTTGGCGATTCCGGCTGGTCGAGCGTCAACGCACGCAACAGCGCTTTCGGCGACGACGACAACAATCTCGAAGCCTATGTCGCGGCCGAGATGTCGCTCAAGGATCACCTCGAGACACAGATGCCGCTCGTGCTCTCGACGCAGGCGGAACGGCTGATCGGTCAGTACCTCCTCGATCTCGTCGACGACGCGGGCTACATCTCCGTCGATCTCGAACAGCTCGCCGACAAGCTCGGCACCGGTGAGGCCGAGATCGCCGCGGTGCTCGCCAAGCTGCAGACGCTCGATCCTCCGGGCGTGTTCGCGCGCACTTTGAGCGAATGCCTGGCGCTGCAGCTCAAAGACCAGAACCGTTACGATCCGGTGATCGCCGCGTTCCTGGACAACTTGCATCTGCTCGCCAAGCACGATCTCGCGGGCTTGAAGCGTGCCGTCGGTGTCGATCTCGACGAAATCACCGACATGATCCAGGAGATCAAGCACCTCAACCCGAAACCGGGCCTCAGCTTCGGATCGGCGCAGGTTCAGCCGGTGGTGCCAGACGTCTTCGTGAGGCCCGCGCAGGACGGAAGCTGGCTGGTCGAACTCAATTCCGAAACGTTGCCGCGCGTGCTCGTCAACCGCAGCTACTACACCAAGGTTTCGGCGAGCAAATCATCGGAGCGCGACAAGGGCTATCTGCTCGAATGCCTGCAGACCGCCAACTGGCTGGTGAAGAGCCTCGATCAGCGGGCGCGCACCATTCTGCGCGTCGCCGAGGAGATCGTGCGTCAGCAGGATGGCTTCTTCACGCATGGCGTACAGCACCTGCGACCGCTCAATCTCAAGACGGTGGCCGAAGCGATCCAGATGCACGAGTCGACGGTGTCGCGCGTCACCTCGAACAAATATCTCTCGTCGCCGCGGGGCATCTTCGAGCTCAAGTATTTCTTCACGTCGTCGATCGCCTCGTCCGAGGATGGCGAAGCGCATTCGTCCGAAGCTGTTCGCTTCCGCATCAAGCAGCTCATCGACGCGGAGACCGCGCGGACCATCATGTCGGACGACATGATCGTCGAGCGGCTGAAGACGGACGGCATCGACATTGCGCGGCGCACGGTCGCCAAATATCGCGAGGCGATGCGCATCCCCTCGTCCGTTCAGCGGCGCCGCGAGAAGCAGATGTCGGAGCGCGTTACTCGGGTGGAGTGAAGGCACCGCCGCGCCATCGCTGTTACAGACCCGGGACGAGTGTTATTTGACAGCGCCAGGACGCAGTTCTACCGTCGAGTCTCTACATGATCCGGTTCGTTACGGTCGTTGTTCGGCGACCGTGGCCATCGGAGGGCCCCGCCGACGACAGCGATACCAAGCGATGCCGCCGCGCGATCGGCCCGCACATCCCATTGGAATCCAAGCCCAGGCGAAGAAATGACGATCCAAGTCACCGGCAAGAACGTCGATGCAGGCGACGCCTTCAAAACCTACATCCTAGCCAAGATTTCTACCGTTCTGGAAAAGTACATCGGACCCGAGCTGTCCGGCCACGTCCGCCTCGAGAAGGAGCGGGTGGGCTTCCGGACCAACTGCTCGATCCGCTTGCGCACCGGCCTACAGGTCGAAGCCCATGGCGACGGTGCCGATGCCTACGCAAGCGCAGATGCCGCCGTAGAGCACCTGGAGAAGCGCGTCCGCCGCTACAAGCGCCGCCTGAAGAGCCACCACGCATCGCGCGAGATGAACGGCGACGCGCCCGAGGTCCGGGCTCGCGTTTACACCGTGAAGACCACGGACGACGAACATGGCGAACCCCACTCGGAAGCGCCGATCATCATCGCGGAAGCCGAGCGCGGCATCAAAGACCTCTCGGTCAGCGAGGCGGTGATGCACCTCGACCTTTCCGAAAGCCAGTTCCTTGTTTTCCGCAATGCGGCCCACGGCGGACTAAACGTCGTTTATCGTCGCGTCGATGGCAATGTGGGCTGGATCGACCCGAGCGCACACGCGGCGGCCTCGGCATTGGGTCGCAGAACCCCCGGGTTGCGGTTGACAGCCCGGGCATATAGCGGCATGACCGCGCCCGGGAGTTGCCGGCACCGACCCGGGTGCGACCGGTTGACGACGAGATCGTGGAGCGCTCCGGGTGCAGGCGGCTCCGCGATGTTAAGGGGCAATGGCCTTATCCAAGTGGCCGAAGCCTCAGGTGGCCGCGCGCGGCCATTTGGTCGAAGACGGCCAGATTGTCGAGGGCTGCTAGGCGGTCGATGCCGAGTGGCCGAAAACGGCTCGTAACAGAGTTACAAGGCCGGGACACGGGCCCGGGAGACAGGGCACGCGGGGGTGGGCTCGGGAACGCAAGAGGTTCCGCGGCACGCAACCACGAGCGGAGATCCTACGTTTTTCGTAGGTGGTGCAATGTCAAAGCGGTTCGAAAAGAGTTGCCTATAAAGAGGCGACACGGTGCGGCCCGGACGGAAAAACCGCGCGTGGCTCCATTTTTGCAGGCTGTTCATTACAGGGCTGCAGAACATGCAGGGATGTGACCACCGGTCAACGCCGAAATGCATGAGAGCCAGCCGAAATGCGGGTTGCATGTTCGCGTTGCACAAGCTTAATGCAGGCACGCCCACGGGCTGAAACTATTGATGGGACGGCAGCAAAATGGACCTCGGTGATCTACTGGCGCCGAACGGGATCATTCCGGCGCTCAAGGCGAAGAGCAAGAAGCAGGCCCTCCAGGAGCTTGCCCAGCGCGCTGCGGAAGTGACCGGCATCGACGGGCGCGAGATCTTCGACACGCTGCTTCAGCGTGAACGGCTCGGCTCGACAGGGCTCGGTCGCGGCATCGCCATACCGCACGTCAAATTCCGAGGTTTGAAGTCAATCGTCTGCCTGTTTGCCCGCGTCGAAGAGCCGATCGCGTTCGACTCGCACGACAACGAGCCTGTCGACATCATTTTCCTGCTGCTCGCCCCCGAACACGCGAGCGGCGACCACCTGAAGGCCCTGGCGCGCATCTCGCGGCTGGTGCGTGATCCGGCGACCCTCGAGCGGCTGAGGACTGCCCCCGATGCCGAGGCTTTGCGCGCGGTGCTGACCTCGCCTGCGACGTCTCACGCCGCCTGATCCGGCCCCGCGTCAACGGGCCATGCAAGGGGGCCGAGCGCAATGCGCCGCGCGCCCCATACTTCATCTCATGTTTCGTTCGCGAAACACCGCGAATGGTGCCTGCTCACCTGACCGGCGCTCGGCTGCGATTGCGGCGTGGCCCCTCGCCTACGGCGGCACAAAGCGACGCGCGCAACCCTCTCTCCCATCGCCGGCCGAACCAGCTCAAGCCCGAAGTGCGAGCAACGCGCCAAGTCCGATCGCGCCGACGACGATGCGCCACCATCCGAACAGCGCATATCCGTGCCGGCTGACGTAGCCGAGCAGGTACTTCACGACAAAAACGCCGGCAATGAAGGCCGTGACGAAGCCGAGCGCGATGCCCGTGACATCGTCCGGTGCCAGCCGCGACCAGTTCTTGTAGAGGTCATAGGCGAACGCGCCGGCCATCGTCGGCATGGCGAGGAAGAACGAAAACTCCGCGGCGGAGCGCTTGTCGGCGCCGAGCAGCATCGAGCCGACGATCGTCGAGCCGGACCGCGACACGCCAGGGATCATGGCGAGGCACTGGCAAAGCCCGATCTTGAAGGCGAGCGAAGGGGGAAAATCCATCACGTCGTGATAGCGGGGCTCGGGCGCCATGCGATCGACGACCAGCAGCACGATGCCACCTAGAATCAGCATGATGCAGATGAGCATCGGCGTTTCGAACAGCACGCTCTTGATGAAGGAGTGCCCGAGCGCGCCAATCACCGCTGCGGGAAGAAAGGCGATGAGGATACCGGCGACGAAACGCTGCGTGCGCTTGTCGCTCGGCAGCTTCAGCAGGATGTCGAGAAGGCGCGCGGCATAGACCGTCAGGATGGCGAGGATGGCGCCGAGTTGGATGAGCACCTCGAACGACTTGCCGGTCGAATTGAAGCCGAGAAAGTGGCCGGCGAGCAGGACATGCCCCGTCGACGAGACCGGGATGAACTCGGTCAGCCCTTCGAGCAGGCCGAGCAGGATGACTTGCCACGTCGGCATCGCGGTCTCCGGTGGAAGTGGACCAGGATTGGCTTATGGTGCGCCCGTGCCCATTTCTTGCGCAGAGGCCGGATGCCCCGGAGGCACGCGCGCGCTACACTAACGTGCGAGAATCGCTGGCGCAGTCATACAGCTTTCGGCGCTCGCCCGATGCCGCTCTGCGGCCACAGCGGTCGGCCAAACCTCTCTTCCCGCACCCCACCATGCCGCGCGCGGACGGCGACCTTGGAGCGACGCGAAAGGAATGCATACGCTCACCCACTACCGGCTGTGCCCGCGCTCACGGTCCATCCGCCTGCTGCTCGGCGAGATCGGCCTCGAGGCGCGAACCGTCGAGCATCGCCCGTGGGAATATCGTGCCGAGCTGCTGGCGCTGAACCCGGCCGGCGAGCTTCCTGTTCTCGCGCTCGCCAACGGCCCGTTGCTATGCGGTAGCTACGCGATCTCGGAATATGTGGCGGAGGAGCTGAAGCGCCATCCGATCGAAGGCCGCCACGTCCCCATTTTTCCGGGTGACCGCGAAGAGCGCGCGGAGGTGCGCCGCTTGGTCGACTGGTTTCACGGCAAGCTCGATCGCGAGGTGACGCGCGAGGTTCTCGAGGAGAAGGTCTACCGCGGCTATCGCGAGGGCGGCGGAGCGCCGGACGTGGCGATCCTGCGGGCCGTGCGCGCGAACTTCCGCTACCATATGAGCTATATCGCCTATCTGGCTCACCACCGCCGCTGGCTCGCCGGCGACGAGATGAGTTTTGCCGACCTTGCCGCGGCTGCTCATCTCTCGACGCTGGACTATCTGAGCGAGGTGCCGTGGGAGGAATACCCCGCCACCAAGGGATGGTATGCGCGCGTGAAATCGCGTCCGTCGTTCAGACCGCTGCTGGCCGACCGCATCTCCGGCACACCGGCACCGCTGCACTACGCCAACCTCGATTTTTGAGAAGCGCCGTGAAGCCGACGTCACCGCCAGCCGTTGCACAGGCCAACGCCGCCGGACGTGTCAAAGACGCCGCCCGAGCGCTCGGCTTCGACGATGTGCGCATCACGCGCGCCGACGCATTGCGGAGCGCTCCCTACGATGCGGCCGGCGCGCTCGATTCCTTCATCGACAACGGCTGGCACGGCGACATGGACTGGATGGAGACGCATCGCCAGCGCCGCCGTGATCCAGGTGCGCTCTGGCCCGAGGCACGTAGCATCGTGATGGTGGCGCAAAGCTACGCTCCGGCCACCGATCCGCTCGCGATCCTCGGCGTGCAAACGCGCGGCGCGATCTCGGTCTACGCGCAGGGCAAGGACTACCACGACATCCTCAAGTCGCGGCTGAAGCAGCTCGCCCGGCAGCACGCCGCCGAAAGCGGAGCGGAGGTCAAGGTGTTCGTCGACACCGCCCCCCTCATGGAGAAACCGCTCGCTGCCGCGGCGGGACTCGGCTGGCAGGCCAAACACACCAACCGCGTGTCGCGCGAACACGGCCCCTGGCTGTTCCTCGGCGCCCTGCTGACGACCGCCGAACTCGCACCCGACGAACCGGCGTCCGACCATTGTGGAAGCTGCCGCCGCTGCCTTGCCGCCTGCCCGACCGACGCCTTCCCGCAACCCTACAGGCTCGATGCGCGCCGCTGCATCGCCTACCTCACCATCGAGCACAAGGGCCACATCGCGCGCGAGTTCCGCGAGCCGATCGCCAACCGTGTCTTCGGCTGCGACGACTGCCTCGCGGTCTGCCCGTGGAACAAATTCGCCGCCACCTCGCGCGAGGCGCGCTTTGCTGCGCGTGCGGAAACCGACAACCCGCCGATCGGCGACCTGCTGGCGCTTGACGACGCGGCCTTTCGCACGCGCTTCGCAGGCACGCCCGTGAAACGCACCGGGCGCGATCGCTTCGTTCGCAACGTGCTGATCGCCGCCGGCAATTCCGCGGATGCGGCGCTCGTGCCGCGCATCCTGGTGTTGCTCGACGATGCCTCGCCACTCGTGCGGGCGATGGCCGTCTGGGCTCTCTCACGCCTCGCGCCGTGCGGCGATTTCGAGCGCGAGCGCCGCCGTGCACTCGCCACCGAGCAAGACGCCGATGTCATCGCCGAGTGGCGCGACGCCAGCTTGCGCGACGGCACGTCCACGACGCCCGCCCCCGATCGACCGGAGACCGCTCAATGACAGCCAAGCCTGCGCGCTTTCTCCTCTGCTTCGGCCTCGGCTTCAGCGCGCGCGCTCTCGTCCGTCGCCTGGACCGCAGCCAATGGTCGGTGTTCGCGACGGCAACTTCGGCAGACAAGGCCGACAAGCTGCGGCGCGTCGACGGCCTCGAAACCTGCGTGTTCGACGGAACGGCGCCGTCCATAGCCGTGCGCGAGGCCCTATCGAAGGCGACGCACATCGTCGTTTCGGCGCCACCCGACGAGCGCGGCGATCCGGTGCTGCTCCATCACGCGGACGACATCGCCCTCGCGCCGCACCTCGCGTGGATCGGCTATCTCTCGACGGTCGGTGTCTACGGCGACCGCCAGGGTGGATGGATCGACGAGACGACAGAACCAAACCCGATGCAGACCCGCTCGCGATACAGGCACGAGGCGGAGCTCGCATGGCAGGCGCTCGCCGCGCGCGCGGGCAAGCGCTGCGTACTGTTTCGGCTTGCAGGCATCTATGGCCCCGGACGCAGCGCGATCGACAACGTCCGCTCCGGCCGCGCCCGTCGGATCATCAAGACGGGCCAGCGTTTCAATCGCATTCATGTCGAGGATATTGCCCGCGTCGTCGAGGCATCGATGAACGGCCGCGGCATCCACGATGTCTACAACCTCGCCGACGACGAGGCATCGCCGCCGGAGGATGTGATCGCATATGCGGCGGAGTTGCTCGGCGAGCCGATGCCACCCGCGGTTCCCTTCGACGATCCCTCGATCGGTGAAATGGCGCGCAGCTTCTATGCCGAGAGCAAGCGCGTTCGCAACGACCGGATCAAGGCCGATCTCGGCATCGCGCTGGCGTTTCCCACGTATCGCGAGGGGCTTGCCGCGATTGCGGCCGCGAAGCCGGCCCAGCGCGATTGAGCGGCCTCCTCACCGTTCTCCACGGGTACGGCGTGTCTTCGATCAGCGCGTTCAGGCCCCGTTCAAGGAGCATCCGCTTTATTGCCTCAAACGTGGCCGAGTGATGGTGCTTGTGTTCGATCGTCGCTCGCCCGGGTTGGTGAAGCACACATCGCGGGAATGCGGATCGGGTGTCGCAGCACCGCGCTAGCGTACTGTCATGTCTGCGTCGGCGACACGATTGTTGCTGCTCGCGAGAGCGGGGCAGTCCGTGACAGGCGGCAAGTTGCAGACCGGCCTCGCGACGTGTGTGACGGCCTTTCAGTCGGGAGCCTCCAGCACGCACGCCGTGCGGAAGCACTCGTGCTCGAGAACTTTCGGAGACGGGTTATGGCGGATGCAGAAACTTCTTACGAGGCCTTCGCGAGAGCCTGCGCACCGCGTCGCCTGTCGGCCTTGCTGACAGCGGCCGCGGCACTGTTCGCCGCCGCGGGTGTCGCCGCAGTACCGGCTCTGGCAGATGGCGGCGATGCCGCTCACACTCTGGCCGACAGGTTCGCGGCCGGCGGCAAGCAGCAGGCCGCCGCACCGGCGACATCGGCACCGGCGTCGAAGACGAAGGCCCGCGATGAATCGCTCAAGGCTTATGAGGATGAAATGCTGGCGCGTGCCCGCGCCGAGGCCGAGGCCCGCGCGAAGGCCGACCTCGCACGGGAAGAGATGATCGCCGCGGAACGCAAGCGTGCCGAGACCGAGGAGAGCGGCCGCAAACTGAGTGAACGCTTGCGTGCCGCACGTGAGGCGCGCCGCGCCAAGGAAGCGCAGGAGCGCAACGAGGCCGAAGCCCGCATGCGCGCCGAGAAGGCCGCCGAGGAGACGGCGGCACTACACCGCACGAACGAAGAATTGAAGGCGCGCAACGAGGCCGCGGCGAAGGCCGCCGAGCAATCTCTTGCCGTGGCGCGCGACCGCTTCGCCGAGCACAGAAAGCGGCTCGCTGCAAAGATCGAGCGCCAGCTCGCCGCGCCCCCGCCGCATGCTCTCGGTGGCCCTGTCCCCGCCATCGACGCCAACGAGGAGCGTTTCGACGGGCACACCGTGACCGTGCTCCTGGTGATGGATGCCGGAAAGAAGGGCATTCGCCGCTGGAACAAGAACGCCGACCCGATGCTGTGCTTGGACGAGAGCTGCTACATCAGCCGCGGACCTGACACGGCCGCGAAAGCAATTTCCCGTTCGAAAGCGTTCGGTCCGGGCGTCGCTCTCGGCGAGCGTGCCGGTGCCTGCCGCGACAAGCTCGTCTGTGCGTTTCGCGGTGTCCCGCTCGCCAGCGAGAAGGGTTGGATGCAGCCGATCGACCTGCGCATTCTCCGCCACGACCGACGCACCGCACATCTCGTCTCGGCCGACAAGACCTGTCGCGTGCAACGCGGCCGGCTCAGTTGCTCGGGCGTGATCGATGGCGGTGACTATCGCGCCTGGATCGTTCCCGAGCCGACGGCCGAAAGGGCGGGTTCGGAGGCCTTGCAGGCGGCGCTTCAGGCACACCTGACCGTCACCGGCGGCGGCCCTGCTCAATAGCCAGACGGCTCAGTAATGCCTGAGGATCTTTTCGATCCACGCATCGTCCGACACCGCTTGTTTGCGTGCCATGCGCCGGTAGCGGCGGGCCATGGCCGCCTTGCGCGTGAGCTTGCTTGCTGCCGCCGCCTCGTTCGCGACCTGCTCCGCGACTTCCGGGGGCAGCGGCGGCTTCTGCGGCGGCAAAGGAATGCTCGCCTCGAACGTACCGGAGCCGAGCACCGCAACCTTCTGCGAAGCGACCTGACGCGTGCCAGGCCCCGCGCTGTCGGTGAGGATGAGAGCGGTGCCGGGACGCATGGCTTGGGCCAGAGCTTCGGTGCGCCCGCGATCCGCAAAACGAATGCGCTTCATGGCAGCTTCCGTGGCATCGCCCGTCAACAGCTCGGCGTCCTGCTCGTTGCCGAGCGCGAAGGCGAGCCAGCGCGCCGGCCGCTTCGCATCACCCGCGGCCAGCATCACCATCGCATGGCGCCCGATCGGCGTTTGTGGATGCTCGATCATCACCGGCACGGTGGCGACGACCTTGCCCGCGTTCAGATGATAGGCGGTCCCATCGGCGCGCGAAACGACGACGGCTTCAGCAGGCGGCAGAGCGGAAAGCGATGCTCCGAGATCGGGAGCAGCAAACCTCGCCACGTTGTCGATGGCGAGAATCGCTCCGGTTTCGATCTCCTTGCCGAACGGTCCAAAAGCTTCGAACTCGTGCGCATCGCTGCGTTCGCGCGCGACGACAGCCACGACGGATTCGGCCGTGATGCCGGCGAGCAGGCCTGCAAAATCCGTGGGAAGCAACACGAGCGGCATGGCTGCAGTCACGCCCTCGGCGGCGTCCGCACTCGGGTGCGTGAGGTCCCTGCCGCGCCACAGCCTGCGATCATGGCCGTGCGAGGCATCCGGCGGCGCGGCGCTGAGTTTCAGCACCCCGCCATCGAGTTCCGCGTCCGGCAAAGGCAGAACGACGGTGGACATGCCGACCGTCACCGATCCGCGATAAACGTGCAGCATGCGCTCGGCGAGCGAGACGACGACCGTGACGGGGCCGCGGTTGTCGACGCCTGGCCGCCACACGAAGCTGCCTGAACGCAGACCCGAGTCGTTGCGATAACGCCCCGCGCCGGCGAGCGCGGGTACGGCAGCCGCAGCAAGGCCGAGCAGAACGCCCGCGAAAAGTGTGCGGCGTGAGATCATCACTCCTCCAGGGGGCCGCAGCCCGCGGCGAATCGATTGAGCCGATTATACAAATCGGCGCACCGCGCCACCGCTCCGCGCGCCGCGCCAACGCGCGTCGGCACGTGCGGCCCAACATCGACTTGCATTCGGGAAATGACACGGGACCGCAGCCCAGATGCCTAACCAGCGGGCACTCTTGCGCGATGCGGGTTTGTCATGGTTCGTGGATTTCTGATTCGCGCAGGCTGCTCGCAGCGGAAACGAGCAACTGACAAGCGTATTCTTCAATGCCGCCAATGGCCCGGCGGACCCGCTGGCCAGTGCCCTATCGGCTCAATTGCGCGATGAAGGCGCGGTTACTCCGATGGACCGCGGATTGTCGCGCCGCTACTTTCCGAACGCACAAACGCAAACGCGCCGGAAGACCGGCGCGTTGTATATCGTCAGGATCGCATGTCGTCAGATCGTCGCCGCACCGTTCATGGCGCAACGTCTGGCGTTGCGCAGTACGACACGACCGGCGCTCAGCGGCGACGCTGTCCACCACCGGGACCACCGCCCGGGCCCGCTCCAGGACCGCCCGGCCCAGGACCGGAACGCTGATCCTTGTGGCGGAAGTTGATGCGGCCCTTCGACAAGTCGTAAGGCGTCATCTCGATCGTCACGCGGTCGCCGGCCAGGATGCGGATGCGGTTCTTCTTCATGCGGCCGGACGTGTAGGCGACCACCTCGTGGCCGTTGTCCAGCTTCACACGGCAGCGGGCATCAGGCAGCACTTCCGCCACCACGCCCTCGAACTCGAGCATCTCTTCCTTTGCCATTCCGTCTCCTTGCCGCACCTGCGCGCGGCGCTATCGCTATCGGCCGGCGCGAGGCCCGGCCCTAACGCAACGGGAGCAGCGTTGGCTGCTCCCGTGCTTTTACTCAGTTCCGCAACGACCGAAGCCGTTCGTACCCGTGCCAAATACCTGGCCTCGCGTCGCGCGGGCCGGCGCTGGCACCGAGCCGGATCAGATGTTGCGCAGGTTGGTCGCGGCGATCTTGCCGTTGCGACCACGCTCGGTCTCGAACGCGATCTTCTGGCCCTCGCGCAGCGTGGACATGCCAGCGCGCTCAACAGCCGAGATGTGGACGAACACGTCGCTGCCACCCTCGTCCGGCTGAATGAAGCCGTAGCCCTTTTGACCGTTGAACCACTTCACTGTGCCGTTAGACATCATTGCCTCCAAAGCAACCGTCGTATTCCGAGGACGGGATTGCCCCCGGACCTCAAACCGCTTTGGAACTTCTCGCGACGGGCAGTGTCGGGCCGGTGTAGAGCAAACCAAGGCGTATTCGATGCTCGACTATATGTACTTTCTCTGGCGAGATGGCAAGCCGCCACAAGCGGCTGGACAGACGGAAATCGCCTATTTCCGCGCGCTTGCCGCCACCGGCGACCGGTCCTGAACCCCGCCGACTGGCATTTGGGAGGCAGGAGTTCGGCCCCGCGGGCCCGCCGTCGCCCTTTGCACCCTTGTTGGCGTCACTTCTTACCCGCCTCCCTGGCGAGCCTCGATCGGACGGCATCGCGGTATCTCCGTGCCTTGACTTCACTCCTCGGCAGGCATACCGGGCAGTCGCAGAGCCGCATCGGCCTACCGCGAGCGCCCGGATAGTAGCGCCAGCCGATTGCGCGTGGCAGCACCCTCACCCGGCAAATCTCGCTTGGCGCGATGCGGCGAGGGACCATGATCTCGTATCCGCGCGGATCGGCCAGTGAACGTATCAATCCGGCTGCTTCGGCAGCGCTGGAGAGCACCGGCACATTGCGGTAGTGCGCGACGTAGACGGGCTCTCGGTCGGGGACGTCCACCGTGACGGCGATCAGTGCCGTCTTGCCCCAGCGCTTCAGCTCCCGCGCCCACGAACAGGTCAGCGTGAAACTTGCAAGGACCGGAAACGCCCACACGACCCGATCGAACTCGGGATGGCGTGCGGGATCGGGGGAATGGCGGGTCGGCGCCAACCCCCCCCGACGAATGCGGGCGGCCCGATTCTCCGCCCCGATATTGACCAGCCTGACCCTATGGCGGCGCTCTTCGTCGCTGACCTGCCCGAAGCATCGCGCAAAAAAACGGTAACGAACACGCGGCAAGCCTTATGCGCCGACCGACGAGCGGCGCCAAGAGAAGCGGAGACACGATACATGCCGGATCTCGCAAAACGATCGGAGCCGACCGAACGCCCCACGGAACCTCACGCCCTCGACGTCGTGCCGCCCGCACGCATCGCTCAGCTCGTCGAGGATGTTGGCGTGCGCAAATGCGCGCTGCCGCTCCTCACCACGCTTACGCTCGGCATACTGGCCGGCGCATTCATCGCGTTCGGCGCCATGTTCTATACGGTCGTCGTTACCGGCAGCGAGCTCGGCTTCGGGCCGACGCGGCTGATGGGCGGCCTGGTGTTCTCGCTCGGTCTCGTGCTCGTGGTGGTGGGAGGTGCGGAGCTTTTCACCGGCAACAGCCTGATCGTCATGGCATGGGCCGATGGACGTGTTTCGACCGCTGACCTCCTGCGCAACTGGGCACTCGTCTATGCCGGCAACCTGATCGGGGCGCTCGGCACCGTCGTTCTCGTGCATCTCGCCGGCACCATGAGCCTCGGCTCCGGCAGCGTCGCGGCGACGGCGCGCGCGATCGCCGAAGCGAAGGTCGCCATCGCTCCCCAGGAAGCGTTCTTCCGCGCCATTTTGTGCAACGTGCTGGTCTGCCTTGCTGTGTGGATGTGCTTTGCCGCGCATTCCGTTTCAGGCAAGGCGCTCGCCATCGTGTTCCCGATCTCGGCCTTCGTCGCTCTCGGATTCGAGCACTCCGTCGCCAACATGTATCTGCTGCCGATCGGCGCGCTCCAATCCGGCGCAGAGATCGGCGTCGGAGCCATCCTGGCCAACATCGTGCCCGTCACACTCGGCAACATGGTCGGCGGCGGCGTGCTCGTGGCGCTCGTCTATTGGCTCGTCTATCTTCGCCGGCCGGTGCCGCCCGCGACCGCGAGCACGCGGCCCGGAACGCCTGCTCCCCGGTCGAAGGCCCTGTAGCCCGAAGGCCCTGTAACCATGACCTCGCCAGAGAAGGACCACTTCAGCCGCGTATCGCATGCCTATTCCGAGAGCCGCCCGCACTATCCTCGAGCACTTTTCGCGTGGCTGGCCGAGGCCTGCTCGGCGCGCGATCTCGCATGGGATTGTGCCACCGGCAACGGACAGGCAGCGGTCGATCTCGCGCCTTACTTCGCGCGCGTGATCGCAACCGACCTCAGCGCCGAGCAGATCGCGCGGGCGACGCCGGCAGCCGGCGTCACCTATCGCGCGGCACCGGCCGACGCATCAGGTCTCGATAACGCGAGCGTCGATCTCGTCACGGTCGCGCAGGCACTGCACTGGTTCGATCTCGATCGCTTCTATGCCGAGGTGCGGCGCGTGGCGAAGCCGGGCGGCCTGGTCGCCGTGTGGACCTATGGCATCCACACCACTGCCGACGCCGCCATCGACGCGCGGGCCCGCCACTTCTACGACGCGACGGTCGGTTCCTATTGGCCACCGGAACGCCACCACGTCGAAGCCGGCTACGCGACGTTGCCGTTCCCATTCGAGCGCATCTCGACACCGGCCTTCGCGATGCACGCCGATTGGTCGCTGCCGCAGCTCCTCGGCTACCTCCGTAGCTGGTCCGCGACGGGCCGCTTCATCCGGGAGCAGGGATACGATCCTGTCGTCGCGCTCGAGACGGAGCTCGCGCCGCTGTGGGGCAATCCCTCGACGACGCGCCGCATCACGTGGCCGCTGACGCTCCTCACCGGCCGCGTCGGCTGACCCCGTCGGACCGCCGCCTTATTCGGCGGCGGCACCCGGAACCGGACGGCCCGTCTGCCAGTCGAACTGCGTCTCGCGCTCGCTCCGCAGGCTGCGATAGGGCTGCGGAATGAACGCTGCGCTCTGCGTGCGCCGCTTGAACTGCACCGTGCGAATCATCTCGCGGATGCGCGGCGCGATCTCGGTGCGGAAGCGCGTGCCGTTGAACACGCCATAGTGGCCGACGCCCGGCTGCACATAGTGATAATGCTCGTCCATCGGCACGTTCGTGCAGAGATCGTGCGCGGCCTCGGTCTGCCCGAGACCGCAGATGTCGTCGCGCTCGCCCTCGACAGTGATGATGGCGGTCTTGGTGATCGCCTTGCAGTCCACCGGCTGCCCGCGGTGCATCAACGTGCCGAGCGGCAGCGCGTGCGTCTGGAACACGGTCTCGACGGTCTGCACGTAGAACTCCGCCGGCAGGTCCATCACCGCGAGATACTCGTCGTAGAAGTCCTTGTGCTGCTGGACGCTGTCGCAGTCACCTTTGACGAGATTGTCGAACAGCTTCTTGTGTGCGCTGGTATGCCGCTCGAGGTTCATGGTCATGAAGCCGGTAAGCTGCATGAAGCCGGGATAGACCTTCCGCATGAAGCCGGCATTTCCGAACGGCACGTAGTTGATGACGTTGCGCTCGAACCAGGAGATCGGCTTCTCCTCGGCCAGCTTGTTGACGACGGTCGGATTGCGGCGCGTGTCGATCGGTCCGCCCATCAGCGTGATCGACGAAGGCTGGCAGGCGTCGTTGTTGGCGGCCATGACGGCGGTTGCCGCCAGCACGGGCACGCTCGGCTGACACACGGCTATGACGTGCGTGTTCGGTCCGAGGAAGCGCACGAAGTCGATGATGTAGTCGATGAAGTCGTCGAGATCGAAACGACCGGCCATCACCGGCACGTCACGGGCATCGACCCAGTCGGTCACGTAGACGTTGTGCTCCTTGATCATCTCCTTGACGGTGCCGCGCAGCAGCGTCGCGTAATGGCCCGACATAGGTGCGACGATCAGGACCTTGGGATCGTAGCGTTTGCCGACGATCTCCTCCGGCCGGTCGAAGTGCACGAGGTTGCAGAACGGCTTCGACAGCACCGTTTCCTCGCGCACCGGAACCTTGAGACCATGGATCGTTGTCTCGTCGATGCCCCATTCGGGCTTGCCGTAACGGCGCGTGACGCCCTCGAACACCTCGCAGGCCGCGGAGACGTGGCGCATCATCGGCGTCTTGCCGATCGGATTGAACGGCATGTCGGCCGAGTGCTTCAGCGCCTTGGCGGCGAGGCGCATCGGCTGAATAAACATATGCGCGAGCTCATAGGCGACGTACTGCATCGGCGGCCTCGTGAGGGTGAAGACGGGTCTGGAGATGCCGGAGGCTGCGGCACATGCGGCCTCTCTGTGATACCGCAGCGCAGCAGACCGCAGACCCCGCGTCAAGCGGGAATGTTAGGCAACTGACTGAATTTGAGCCAGAAAAGATAAATCATGACAGGGGCGCGACATTCCGCTGCGCTGCACCAGCCCCAGGCAACTCCCGCGGGGCCCTCCGTGGCGTGCGTGGATCGTTAGACCGCCGCCCACCTGTCCGCCGGCGCGGCCGAAGCAACGGGGGCGGCTCCAAGGGTCGTTCACGCGCTGGCACGGGCCAGGATTCGCTCCGCCTCTCCTTCCCGTTGCAGCACGGTTCGCGACAGAGGCCGGGCAGAGGCAGCACCGGCAACCGGTTGAATGCGGTGCAGCCTATGGATCAGATGGCAGTTCACGATCGCGCTGGATCGGGGCAGCAGGAGGAGCAAGTCGCGGCGGCACTCTCGGCACCCTGCCGCGGTCCGTGGGGCTCACCCCTCACGGC
>OEIV010000692.1_pt1 | contig 17360 bp, 16 predicted proteins | sample 1539231 | NCBI WGS metagenome assembly OEIV01 (sample SAMN03794762, study PRJEB22550) | activated sludge metagenome | feature: wastewater treatment plant; material: activated sludge; isolation source: Wastewater treatment plant of a petroleum refinery complex | place: Argentina: Buenos Aires ...
GATGACGCGAGCGACGGTCAGGCGTTGAGTGTCCTTTGTTCCGGCCGGTTGCCAGGTGACATTAACGCCCTGTTCTGTGGCGGATACGGCCGTAATCTGCCCGGCATGAATGGCGAGAATTTTCTGCTCGATTAAGTTTGTAAGCAGCATGGCCGCCTGGGCTGGCATACGATGACGGTGGATGTCCCATAGGCTTCGAGCATGACGCAGAAAAGATGCCCGCTCGCCTATACTCCATTGACGCCAGATGACGGCCGTATAAGGGCGCAGGCTGTCAATCACGGCGCGCCAGTTATAGCCTTCATGCTGCGCTGCGGTGATTTCCCGGCGCAGCCAGCGGAGGGCTTGCCGGGGAGAGGTAATTTCGTAGGGCAGGTCGGGCAGCGGACGGGGAGTGTAGGGGGCATGAGCCTGGGAGAGACGGCCGTTCCGCGAAATCGCCACGATCTGCCCTTGATGTCCCTGTTCACGCAGCCCCAAGACCACGTCTACCATCGTCAGTCCTGTACCAATAACCAATACCGGCACATTGGCGGCCAACCCACGGGCCACATCTGGCGACCAGGGATTGGGGACATAGGCCGGAACGGCTTCGCGGTTGAGTTGCACCGGATCATAGGGCGGGAGTAGATTGCCCAGCGCCAGTACCACACATGCAGCCGAGACCCGGTGGCCGTCGGTCAGGTGAATCTGCCAGAGGTCGTTGTGGCGGGTCAGGCGAACGGCCGTGGCCGCAAAGCGTTGCAGGGTTGGCCTGGCGGCGTATTGTGCCAGAATATCGGCCAGATAGTCGCCGTAGAGCATTCGCGGCGCAAAAGTTCCGGCGGTGGCCTGGGGTAAACGGCCGTTTAACCAACGAACAAAGTGATCCTGGTCATCGGGAAAAGCGCTCATATTGCCAGCCGGAACGTTCAACAAATGCGACCGATAAGGCGTATCGTAGGCAACGCCGCGTCCGGCGCGGGCGTCGGCGCCAATGAGCGCCAGCCGCGCCGTGGCCTCAGCCTGGCGCAGAAATTGGGCGGCCACCAGCACGCCGCTGGCCCCCGCGCCAATCACCGCGACGGCAAATGGCTCTGTTTGCTCTGTGTTCCCTTCGGCTCGTGGGTGTAAATCCGTTACAGGCATTACTTGTTCCCCGACACGTACTCGTAACCTGCCTGCGTCCAGCCAGCAAAACCATCTTCCATCAAGAACAGGTTCTGAAACCCCTTTTGTTCCAGGATCGAGAGCGCCACCGTCGAGCGATTGCCACGGGCGCAATAAACTACCAGGGCACGGCCGTTAGCCGGTATCGTTTCCGCCGCGACAAATACCCTTCCTGCCTCCACATGGTACGCGCCAGGGATGTGGCCTTCTGTCCATTCATTGCTCTGCCGCACGTCCAGTAGCAATGGAGCATCGTTACGATACCGCCAATAATGCACGTCGGGGCGTTGACCGACTGCCAGCGCGTGACAGCCAATCCCGCATCTTGCCAGGCCTCCAGACCACCATCCACATACCCAGGCAGGTCGTCATAGCCAATGCGGATGAGTTGCCGCACAGCTTCTTGCCGGGCCGCCGCCGAATCGGCCAATAAGATGATGGGTTTGCCAAACGGAATGACCCAACCAGCCCACGTCAGCAGCGGCGTCGCCAATGGAATGCCATAAGAGCCGGTGATGTGTCCGGCCGCAAATTGAGCGGCCGAACGAATGTCAATCACCGCCGTGCCTGTTGCGAGATGGCTTTGCACGGCGAGTGGGGAGAGCGGCCCAAGAACAGGTATTCCGCCCAAGATGCGCGCCCCCTTTTTATTCACGGCGCGCATGGAGCGATAGTAGGTGGGATAACTAGACAACCCTGTCAGAGCGCGTCTGACAAACTCCTCTTCGTCCTGAATCTGGAAGAAGGGGTTGTTTTGCCGTTCTTGCCCAATGGTCGTGAATCGCGCCCCGGTCGAGGTCGTGTTACAAAAGGAACCGGCCCCATGTGTTGGATAGACCCTCACGTCGTCGGGCAAATAGGCTAATTTGTCGTGCAAGGTATGAAACAGATCGTGGGCCAGCGGTGTTGCATGTTCATGACCCAGCAGATCCGGCCGTCCTGTCCCCCCCACGATGAGCGAGCCACCGCTGAACAACGTGCCCGGCTGTTCTCCTTTTTCAGCAAAAACGCCAAAACTGATGTGTTCCGGGGTGTGCCCTGGTGTGGCAATGACGCCAATAGCCAGATTTCCCAACGAAAGGCGATCTCCTTCGTGCAGGCCAATGTGTTGGAACTCGGCCTGAGCGTCGGCGCTGGCGCCAATGTGGAAGTGGTCATGTTCGTCATGATGGTTGAAATGATGCGCCAGTTCGTGCGCGCCAGACACAAAATCTGCGTGCAAGTGCGTATCTAGCGCATAGGCCAGACGCAAACCCAATCCGTCGGCTGTCTGCAAGTATTTGTCTACATCCCGCTGTGGGTCTATCACGGCGGCCAGGCCGGTTTCTTCCGAGGCGATAAGGTATGACGAATTGCCGAGTCCTTCATCTACAAACTGCTTAACAAACAATGATTTCATCATGGCTACATCTGAAAGTGTTGTTGGGTTGTGGGTATGGGATAAAAAGTCCCGCTTTTTCTCGTTGCCGGGACAAGTCTCGGTATCAGGTGAACAACCGATTGGCGTGAGTTTCTGTGTTTTTGGCAATCAGGATAGGCCGATTAGCCCGGTGTAATAACGGCCGTGTCAATTCGCCAAAAAACTGCCGCAAAATCCACCGCTCAGGTTCATCACTAATGATGATCAGGTCACAATTGCTGGTGGTGATTGCCCATTCCATTCGCCGTTGTGGTTCGCTGTTATGCAAGAGCAGTTCGCCTTGAATATTCCAGGTGGCGCACAACGAGATAAGACGGCGCATCCGTGCGCCAGACGATGTATGGGTTGCCAATGTGATGTCAGTGTGTAACGGCAAGCTGCCATGACGGTACATGGCCGGCACAGGCGGCACAATTGGCAATATAAATACAGTGGCCCGCGCCGGGCAGGCCAGTCGCCTTAACCATTGGATGGCTGCTTCGTCACTTTCGTCGGCGCGTAAAATCAAAAGAATGCGGCGTAGCGGCCATCGTATCTGGCGAACGACCAAAACCGACGAAACAGTACGATTGAGAGTACGGAAGACAGGGTAGATTCTCAAAACTCGCTGCCACCATTCCCGTTTCGCTTCCCAACAGAGAAGTAAATCCAGGTTATCCAAGTCATCATTCGATGCTGTCCTTAATTCCCCGTTTGTTCCTCGATTCTGCGGCAACAAGTGCGGTGGGCTTCCCAGCAGGTGGCTGAAATATCGAACATAAGCCGCTGCCTCTGTCGAGAGAGATGACTCGTAAAGACCTATTTTTAAGTGCTTTTCGGCTTGTTCCATGGATGGCTTCACCGTTTCCCAATCATTCCGTACAGTTTCAGCTAAGTTGTTATGGAGTCAGCATCATGAGTACAGATGATAGGCGGGGGTGGTAACAAACTGGTATACAAAATGGTAACAAAGGGGTAACAATTTTACCTGGCGCTACTGCGGTATTAGCTTAGGCACGAGTATAAAACACCCTACGGAACTGAAATTGGAGAATAAAGACTGGGGACTGGAAACTGGAGACCGGTTCAATCTCCAGTCTCCCGCAAGTTATTCAATCTGTGTTCCCAATTCTCAACGATGAAAGGCTAGTAGTCTGGCAACGTTCTTTTGGCGGATGTAGCCGGGGTATCATTACCCCGCTCCGTTAGGCGCGATAAGAAATCGCAGCCACAACACAACCGACAAAACTTATTTGTTGGACTACTAGTATCCGTATTCTGAAGTCCGTATACCATTTTCCGATGGCGTTCACCAGAGTTAGCGCCCTACGGATCACGTACAGCGGTAACGGTCTTTTGATGCTCTTGGGGCTTGTCGGACACTTTGTAAATCGTTTTCGCGCTTCACAAAACACCGAAGAGTGTTGCTGGTAGCCCGTTTTTTATTTTGGATTGACAAGCTTCATCACTGCCGCCAGGTTTTCAATGACCTTGACAAACTTTCTTATCTACCATATAGTTCCGCCCAATCTGTTGCATAACAGCCGATTTTCATCTTATGTAAATTTAGTTCAACCAATGAATAACTTGTTGCTCACCAACTACTTTGAACACTTTCTTACACCTTCTCCTGTACAATCAGGCGCAGGTTGTTGTTGTCTGTCAAAAGTGTAATTGTTGGTTGTGGTTCGCGCCTGACCGACAATAATTGCTCGGCAGGCTTTTTCCCCCCTCCCTTTTTCTTGCAATAAAAATACATCCTGCCGAGCCTCTGGATATCGTTTGTTTATGCAAAACAACTTTTTCATGAGCTTATAAGAATGCTGTTGCTCTCCGGGCAAATGGACAAGCATGATTGGCAATAATACCTGACAAATCTCTGAGACTTATCCGGTCTGTCTGAGACCCTTGTTGCCGATAAAGCCAAATCATGAGATCGCTGTTTATACTGTTCGCTGGTTTTTCAGGACGGCGTAGCCAAGTGGTAAGGCAAAGGTCTGCAAAACCTTTATGCGCGGGTTCGAATCCCGCCGTCGTCTTTATTCTATTCGAGGGTTCTGCAAAGCTCTCAAGACGCACAGAGACTTACATCATGTTATCAATTCTCTTTTTTGCAACAACCGTTTACGCGCAGCAACATCTAGTCTGCTATGCCCGGTGCATCTGTCTTTGGCGGGCGCTTACTCCGTGTAAGTGGTCCGCTGCCTCCAAGTTATAAAGTTTTCTAAACAATCAAAATTTCTGTACCCAAAACTAAATAGGGACTTGGGGAATTTGCGGGATTTTTGCATACACTGTGGATGTGTGTGGTTTTTTCGCTCATATTTCACACTTGCTGTTTAGCGTCTCCGAATTTCCAAAAGCCCGCCAATAAAACGCTCATGTTCTTTAGGAGAAGAAACCCATGAACACCAAAATACGAATCACAATGCAATTTGCAGGTTTGATATTTATATTTTCCATCTTACTGGCTGCTTGCACCCAGACAACAGCCGCGCCGGCTGAGCAGGCTGACGAAACGGCCGAAATCGCAACACCTCAGGCTACTGAAGTCATCGCTGAAACCGATGAGGAAATCATTCAACTCACCATTGGCGTTTCGCCGGTTCCCCATGGTGACATTCTGAAGTTCATCCAGGAAAATCTGGCCGAAAACGCGGGTTTGGACCTGACCATCGTTGAATTCACCGACTACGTTCAGCCGAATCTGGCATTGGCTGATGGTCAACTTGACGCCAATTACTTCCAGCACGTGCCTTATCTGGATGATTTTAACCAGGAACATGGCCTTCACATCGTTCCTGTGGTCGGTATTCATATCGAGCCACTGGGAATCTATTCCAAGAAAATCACAAGCCTGACTGAACTACCGGAAGAGGCAATCGTCGCTATCCCCAATGACGCCACCAACGGAGGACGAGCGTTACGTTTGTTGGAAGCCAACGGCCTGATTACGCTCAAGAGCGACGCCGGTTTTATTGCGACAGTGCAAGATATAACGGATAACCCCAAGAATATCAAAATCGAGGAGTTAGAGGCTGCTCAGTTGGTGCGCGTTTTGGAAGATGTAACGGCGGCGGTGATTAATGGCAACTACGCCATCGAAGCCGGGTTCGTTCCCGCCACGGATGCCCTGGCCTTGGAAAGCGGCGAGAACAATCCGTATGCCAATGTCCTGGCGGTCAACGAAGGCCATGAAAACGACCAAGGCATTCAGATATTGGCCGGGTTGCTGACTTCGCCGGAAGTTGTGACTTTTATCGAGGAGCAATTCGCTGGCTCAGTGATTCCCGTAGCTAAATAATCTATTTATTATGACCAGGGGAGGATGAATAACTTATCCTCCCCTGATCATACCTTTCGCGCATCCGTCCAAAGCAGTTTTTAATCCCAAACAGGGAAGCAAGACTATGATTGATATAACGGCCGTTTACAAAACCTTCGAGCAAAGTGGACAGCAAATTATTGCGCTGGACGGCGTCAGTTTACACGTTGAGGCTGGCGAAATTTACGGGGTAGTGGGAGTCAGTGGCGCGGGGAAAAGTACCCTGATCCGCTGTGTGAACCTGCTCGAACGACCCACCTCTGGTACGATCCGAATCAATGGCGAAGAAATAACCTCTCTTTCTTCAGCCGAACTACGTCTGGCGCGCCGGAATATCGGCATGATTTTCCAACACTTCAACCTGCTTAGCTCGCGTACTGTGGCCGGTAATGTCGCCTTCCCATTGGAAATAGTCGGGTACCCTAAAAAAGATCGCGGCCGGCGTGTCCAGGAAATGCTGGAGTTGGTTAGTCTGAGCGACAAGGCCAACGCATACCCGGCGCAGTTATCGGGGGGGCAAAAGCAGCGTGTGGGCATTGCCCGCGCCCTGGCCATACAACCCAAAGTGCTGCTTTCAGATGAAGCCACTTCCGCTTTGGACCCGCAAAACACCGATGCAATTTTGGGTTTACTGCACGATCTGAACCGGCGACTGGGCCTGACCATACTGTTAATTACACACGAAATGAGTGTGGTCAAGCAAATTTGCGACCGGGTAGCCGTCCTGGAGGCGGGTCGCATCATCGAACAAGGCCCGGTTTACGAATTGGCGGCTAACCCAGAGTCGCTGATTTCTAAGGCATTATTCCCACCGGCGGCACAGTCGGCCGTTTCGCCAGATTCAACGGTGGTAACGATCACCTTTGTTGGCAAAGCAGCCGATGGCCCGATCCTCACCAAGCTGGCGCGTCAATTTGATGTGGAGATCAACATTCTAAGCGGCAGTATTCAACAGATTGGCGGCCAAAGCCTGGGGCGGTTACAGGTGGCTTTAAGCGGATCGCAGGTGGACCAGGCTTTAGATTATCTAAGATATCTTGACTTGAAACTGGAATTTCACTAATGGATTGGTCTATCTGGTTACCCAATTTATGGAAGGCCACACTCGATACGTTATACATGGTGGGAGTTTCTGCCTTGTTTTCAGTCTTCTTTGGGCTGCTGCTAGGCGTATTGTTGGTGACAACCAGACAACGAGGATTGGTTCCCACGCCCTGGCTCTATCAAGGAATTGGAACCATCATCAATATGGTCCGCTCCCTACCCTTCATCATTCTCCTAATTGTACTCATTCCATTCACCCGCCTGGTCGTTGGTACCACCATCGGACCTACGGCCGCTATCGTAACCCTTGCGCTGGCCGGAATCCCATTTTTTGCGCGCATTGCCGAGTCGTCGCTGCATGAAGTGGACCGCGGATTGGTGGAAGCGGCCCAGGCGCTGGGCTGCACCAACTGGCAAATTGTTACCAAAGTCTTGATCCCGGAAGCTTTGCCATCTCTGATTTTGGGAATTGCCCTGGCTGTCATCAGTCTAATCAGTTACTCGGCTATGGCGGGGGCCATTGGCGGTGGCGGTTTGGGCGATCTGGCCATACGTTATGGCTACCAGCGGTTTGAGACTGAAATTATGATTGTTACCGTGGTATTGCTCATTGTGCTTGTTCAAGGTGTTCAAGCCCTGGGCAATCAGATGGCCCATAAGGTTTCAAAACGATAGCATCAAAGTAAATATTCAATTGGAGCCTGGCGAAAATTAGATTGCAGTCGAGTGTAAGGGTGAGCTGTCGGTTCACCCCTACCAGAGAAGAATTCAAAAACGCCAGTGTCCAGTATTCAACTTCTGGAGTGAAACATGAGTTTCCCAACCCTATTACCCTCTGATAACTTGCGCGTTTATGATGATGTCTTGCAAACGGTTGGCAAAACGCCCCTGGTTCGTTTGTCTCGTATTGGACGCGACTTGGCCTGCCCGATGTATGCGAAAATTGAATTTTTTAACCCGTGCGGTTCGATTAAAGATCGCATCGCGTTGAATATTATCGAGGAGGCTGAACGCAGTGGAAAGTTGAAGCCGGGAGGAACCATCGTGGAAGCTACGTCTGGCAATACCGGTTTGGGATTGGCCATGGTCAGCGTCCAAAAAGGTTACAAAACCATTTTTGTCTTGCCAGACAAAATGAGCCAGGAAAAGATACAACTGTTACGGGCCTTTGGCGCCAAAGTGATTATCACCCCCACTGCGGTTGCGCCTGAAGACCCACGTTCTTATTACAGCATCGCCAAACGCCTGGTGGCTGAGACGCCTAACGCTATCCTTGCCAATCAATATCATAATCCTGAGAACCCGCGCAGCCATTACCTGACAACTGGCCCGGAAATTTGGGAGCAAACCGGTGGACGGGTTACGGATGTTGTGGCCGGGATGGGGACAGGAGGTACGATCAGTGGCGTAGGTCAATATCTAAAGCAACAGAACCCGGCAATTTGCATTGTCGGCGTGGACCCGGTGGGGTCATTACTTTTGGAAACGTGGCAAGAAGGCCGTATCCCGGCTGATGTGCAAGCCAAGAGCTACAAAGTGGAAGGAATTGGCGAGGATTTTCTGCCTTCGACCCTGGATTTATCGGTAGTGGATCATGTAGTCCGCGTTAGTGACAAGGATTCCTTTTTGTGGGCGCGCCGTCTGGTAAGGGAAGAAGGAATATTTGCCGGAGGTTCCTCTGGCGCCGCTCTGGCTGCCGCCACCCGATATGCGCAGACTCTGCCCTCGGATCACCTGGTCGTGGTGATCTTGCCTGATTCTGGCTCGCGTTATCTAACCAAGTTTTATGACGATCAATGGGTACGTGAAAACGGATTTTTGTCCACAGATTGGAGTGAATTGCCTCTCAGTGAAATTTTGGCGACTAAATCGGTTCAAGGGTTGATCACTGCTCGGATCAGCGACCGCATCACGGATGTTATCGCCCAGATGAAGCAGCATGATATTTCGCAAATGCCTGTTCTCTACCCCGATGGTAAATTGGGTGGCCTCGTGACAGAAATCAATCTGCTCAAGCACTTGTTGGATAACAAGGATTTCGCTTCACCCGATGAAACGCTCATCGAGGTGGTGTCGCCAGCGCAGACCATTTTCCCGGTGGAAACGCCTGTCGAAACTGTATTGCCGCTTATCATGGAAGGGCAAGTGGTTTTGGTGGTGGAACAAGATCAGCCGGTTGGTATCCTGACTAAAATTGACGTATTGGGTTATATTGCTCAGAGCGTATAGGCGCAGTGACAAATGAAATTTGAGACGCTTGCCATTCACGCGGGTTTGGAACCAGATCCCACCACCGGCGCAGTGATGACGCCCATTTATCAGACATCTACGTATGCCCAGGATAGCGTGGGCATACATCGTGGCTATGAATATTCGCGCACAGGGAATCCGACGCGCGCCGCTCTGGAAACGTGTCTAGCGGAATTGGAGGCCGGTCAATTTGGTTTGGCTTATGCTTCTGGTCTGGCGGCAACGGATAATGTGTTGCGTTTGTGCCAGCCGGGAGACCATATTCTGGCGGGCAATGATGTTTATGGGGGCACGTTTCGGTTGTTCGAGCGTGTTTTTCGCCTTTACGGTTTGGATTTTTCTTATGTTGATACGACGGATTTGGAACAGGTCAGAGTTGGCCTGCGCCCCAATACACGCCTGATATGGCTGGAGACGCCTACGAACCCACTGTTGCGTGTAAGCGACATCGCGGGGATCGCTCGAATTGCCCGCCAACAGGCTCAGCCGCCACTTTTGGCGGTGGACAATACGTTTGCGACGCCTTATTTGCAACGGCCGTTAACCCTCGGCGCTGATCTGGTTATCCACTCTACAACCAAATACCTGGGGGGGCACTCCGATGTGATTGGTGGGGCAGTGGTTGGCGCCAACCTGCAACTGAAGGAGCGTTTGGCTTTCCTACAAAATGCCGTTGGCGCTGTGCCTGGACCAATGGACTGTTTCCTCGTCTTGCGTGGCATCAAGACTTTGCCTGTACGCCTGGATCGCCAGGCAGAGAATGCAGCCATCATTGCCGATTTTTTAGCAGGACACCCCAGGGTATCGCGTGTTCTTTACCCATTCCATCCGTCTCATCCGCAAGTTGATCTGGCGCGCCGCCAGATGCATTCGGGTGGTGGGATAGTTTCCTTTGTACTGCGAGATGGGGAAGCGACCGCACGCAAAGTGGTGGAAAGCACCCGCTTATTCATCCTGGCCGAATCACTGGGGGGCATCGAATCGTTGATTGAACTTCCGGCGGCCATGACTCATGCTTCCGTTGCCAACTCCCCCCTGGCGGTTGACCCAGGATTGGTTCGTATTTCCGTGGGCATTGAACACATTGATGATTTGCGAGCGGATTTAAGCGCGGCGCTGGATTTCGCTACCAAACACTTTTAAAGAGCGTCACGGTCATTGTGATTCCATCCGAAGGGCCTCAGAACGAGAACAGGGGGCTGCGGACGTTTTTCTTAACCAATTTACTCGTATTAATAAACGGCCGTTCCCCCACCCTCTATTCCTGCCTGAAACGCAAATACGGCCCCGCCTGGCCGTTCGCCATCATCTGCGCCAGTAAGGACAAAACGGCCGTTTCATCCCCTGACGCATTGCCAGGCGCGCCGCCCATTGTAAGAATCCGTAAAGATTGAGACCATTCCGTAAAGATTGAGACCGGTTCCGCAAAGATTGAGACTGGACAGTTAAGTTTTAGCAACGAAATGGGTGGTTTCCCAGAGGTAGCCCGAAAATTTCACATGTAGGATTGATGTAGGGCATGAACAGCCCCCTTGTAGGTCACTATCAATCTTTACGGATACGCTATGCCCCCATCAAAGCCCTTCCAGAGTATTCAGTCTCAATCTTTACGGAACAGTCTCAATCTTTATGGAATCCTACAAAAAACATTCCCCGCCCACAAGTCCCAATGAATTAGACGGGGAACCGTCACTACATCCAGCAAGGGGGCCAGTTCTTCCAGGCAGACGCGCCCGACCGTTGCGTGCCGCGAGACGTTCTGTTATTCAGCCCGCACCACCAGCGTACCGACCATGCCGCCTTCCTTGTGCCCGGCCACCGTGCAGAAATATTCATACTCGCCCGGAGCAGTGGGCGTAAATTCCACGCTAAGGCTCTCCCCAATCGGTGCAGCGACGTGAACTTCTGGGTCCACGCTCATTTCATGGCCCCCTGTTTCGTCGTGCATCCCCTCAGCGTTTACTTCGCCGTTATGGGGAATTTCCATAATGCTGAAGTCATGCTCCAAAACCCCGGCATTATGCAGTGTCACTTTTACCGTCTGCCCAGCCGTTACCTCTAGATGATTTTTGTCATAAGCCAGATCAGTCGCCGTCAACGATAATTCCTCGAGGGGGGCAACGGCCATGTCCGCCGATCCACATGCCGCTAAGACCACTACCAATACAAACAACGCCGTACACATCAGTTTTTTCACAGTAACAATTCTCCTAAAAAATACTTCCAGGGTTGTGACTCACTTATGGAGATCCATCAGCCTACCAGGAATGGAGAGATGTCTATTCTAAATCAGACAGCTTCAGAAGATGCTCCGCCGTTTGGCGTACCTTCAACCCCGCCAGATAGCCTGTATCACGACCCATCGGCAAGCAGGATGTTGGCCGCCAGTTCCACAACCATCTCTGGCTGCTGCGGATCGTTGGAGGTGATAAACACCTGACGAATAATCGGGCCGTTTAGCGCCGGCCCATGCGCGCCGGAATCGAAGGCAATGTGCAGTGTACCGCTGCCACCGGGCGGAATGGTCATGGGGTCCAGCCTGGCTTGCGTACAGCCGCAAGAAGTTGTCACCGCTTCAATGACCAGATCTGTCCGGCCGGCGTTTTGCACGCTGACCTCACGGGAGATGACTTCGCCATTCACCACATCACCCAGCGCCAGATTGGCGTCCGTGATGGAGATCTGGGGCTGACCGCCACAAGCAGTTAATACGGCCGTTATCACCCCCACAAACAGTAACAAACTCAACCATCGCTTCATCACGATTCTCCTGTTTCAACTTTCACGGTTGGCGGCCCAAAACGGGCATAATCGGCCTGGATTTGCGTGAAAATATCGGCGGTACTTCGGCCTTCGTCCATCATGCGCATCGTATCGTGGGTAATGTCAAGGCACATGGAGCAATACTGGGCGTGGTTGTCAAATTGCATCACGCCTGCCTCGTCAACCCCGGCCACGTAACAATCGTAGCTGGAGGTGTGCCCCATGCCGGCGCAGCCGCAATAACAGGGGATTTCATCGGCAACCACCGGATTAGCGACGGCAAACTGGTAGGCTTCCTGCAATCTTTGCCCGGAGCGTTGCACGTCTGTGGGCATATCCGCCAGGGGAGCCATGGGGTGAGTGTGGGTAACGGCCGTTTTCCCCCCACCGCATCCCGTCAAAACAAAACCGGCCAAAATCAAAATGACCAGCAACAAAGACAATGAACGTTTCATTCTGTTTTTCCTCATCGAGTTTGTACTGTGGCCTGAACCCAAATCTCAGCCTGAGATTGTCCAGGATCGTTGTTTTCAATAATCAGCCCACGGCGCACCGTCTGCCCGACAGCATCATGAAAGCCCGCGTCAAACATCAGCTGAACTGTCGCTGCTTTGCCCGGTGGAATGACGCTGGCCGAGATTTTGGCCGTGGTGCAGCCGCAAGTAGTGTAAGCCCGGCTGATGGTCAGCGGCGTTTCACCCGTGTTGCGGATAAGGAACTCCCGCGTCACCACGTCTTGCGGCCCAATTGCGCCGAAATCGTAGAAGGAGTCTGACATCTGAATGTTGGGCTGGGGCTGGTTGGGCGGCAAAAATGGGATGGGCGGCCCGTCGTTCATGTCATGACCGGCCAGAATGGGCTGATCCCCAACGACCTCTTCGGGTGCATACCCAACAGCGCTTATACCGGCGGACGCACTGGCCATATAACCATACAGGCTGACGCCGGCCAACAGCAGGGCGGCAACCAGCAAACCTATCGTTAGCCATTTTCGTTTCTGATTGGGCCGGGAACGACCATTCTTACGCTGACGTTTCACTTTCATCACTTATTCCTCAGGAGCCTGTTCGCCGATTCATGCGCCAAGCATAGAGAAAACCGGCGCAAGCCACGAGCGCCAAATGGCCTATCACCCCCAATTTCATGACAAACGTCACCTCTCCCATACGCCAAATGGCCTACGCTGCTCTCTTGACCAATGCCCCATTTCCCGTTACCTTCTCACAATGACTAAACCTATGTCTGAATCCATGACACCACCCATCCGCGTCTTACTGGCCGACGACCATGCCGTCGTCCGCGCCGGAATCCGCCAATTTTTGGAACAGGCCAGCGATCTGGTCGTCATCGCCGAAGCCGACGACGGCGACGTGGCCCGCGATCTCATCAGCCGACACAAACCGGATGTCGCCGTGTTAGACATCCAAATGCCCAAAGCTACCGGCATCGAAGTTACCCGCTGGGTGCGCGCCAACCACCGCGACGTAGGCGTACTGGTGCTAACCGCTTACGACGATGATCCTTACGTGACGGCCGTCTTGCAGGCCGGAGCCAACGGCTATATCCTCAAAACAGCCTCCCCAGCCAGCATCATCCAGGCAGTGCGCGACGTTCATGAAGGCAAATCGGCGCTGGACCCAGCCATTACCGGTCGGTTGATGGCTCACATCGCCGGTCACTCGCTCAACCAATCTCTCTATGAAGAACTGACCGAACGCGAGTTGGAGGTGGTGGCGTTGGCCGGTAAGGGCTACACCAACAAGGCAATTGGCGTACAGCTTGGCATAAGCGGTCGTACTGTGCAGGGACATTTAGCCAAAACTTACGTCAAGTTAAACGCCAGCAGCCGTACCGAAGCGGTGATGAAAGCTGTCTCGCTGGGACTCATTCCGGCAGAGGCGCAGTGAATAATGTTCCCTGAAAACTGGACACCGAACACTGACGACGGAGTGCTGCCTCAAAGTCTATGAAACGCTGGCGCAATCTCCCTCTTCAGCTTTTTATCATCACCGTGCTGCCGATGACCGTCCTGCTGCTGGTCATCGCCTTTGGCAGTCTGACGTTACACCAGCGCGCCATGCGCCTGATGGTGGGCGAGCGTGATGAGCGCGCTACTCGCGCCGCCGCCGCCGCCATCACCGAGCAAATCCATCATCGTCAATCGGCCATCCGCAGCGTGGCGCTGCAAGCGGCCAGCGGCGTTGGACTGGAACATGCCCTGGCGGACGCCGCTTTTTTACTGCCGGATTTCGAAGGCGGCGTTGCCCTGTTCACGACCGGGGGTACACTGTTGGCAGCCTCTAATGGGCTGGAGACGTGGCAGGCGCGGCCTATTCCGACCTCCCTGCGGGCGCTGCCGCTGGCATTTTTTGCGGGAGAGGCTTACTTCTTACCGCCCTTTACGGACCCGAACAGTGGTGAGCAGTTGATGCTGGTGGCGGCAACGGCCGTTGATTTCATTGCCGTTGGGGCATTTTCTCCAGCTACCCTGGCGCGTCGCTCGTTAGCCGACATCTTTGGTAGTCATGAACAAGCCACCGCTTATGTGGTAGCCTTCAACGGCGACATCTTGTACCAAACCGGCGCGCCTATCTGGACCGACACGCCGCCCCAAGAACATCCCGGCGCGGCCGACGCCCTGCGTGGTGAAAGCGGCGCTACTTGCCTGACGGTTGATGGCGACGAATACGTTATCGCCTTCAGCCCCATCTCCCCTGTTGGCTGGGCGCTGGTCATGGCCGAATCGTGGCACGCCGTTAGCGACCCCACGCTGCGGGCTACTGAACTGGCTCCACTCATCCTCATCCCCGTGTTGGTCGTGGCCCTGGTGGCGCTGTGGTTTGGCGTGCGCCAGGTGGTGCAGCCGCTGCAATCGTTGGAGCGGAAGGCCACCGAATTGGGCTGGGGAGATTTTGTAGCCATCGAAGAACCGGTGGGCGGCATTAATGAAATACAGCGTCTGCAAACCGAACTCATTCATATGGCACGCAAGGTCAAAATGGCCCAACAAGGCTTGCGCGGCTATCTGAGCGCTGTCACCACCGGCCAGGAAGAGGAACGCCGCCGTCTGGCCCGCGACCTGCACGACGATACCATCCAGTCGCTCATCGCTCTCAATCAGCAAATCCAACTGGCGCAGATGTCGGCCGCAGATGAATCGAGTCAGGCCCGGCTGACAACCATGCAACAGATGGTCGAGCAAATGGTGGACGACCTGCGCCGCCTGACACGGGATTTACGGCCGATTTATCTGGAAGATTTGGGGCTGATTCCGGCGCTGACCATGTTGGCGCGGGACATGAGCCAGGTGATGGATCTGCCGGTTTCATTTAACACAACCGGCGCGGAACGGCGGCTGCCGCCAGACGTGGAGTTGGCGCTGTATCGCATCGCTCAGGAAGGATTGAGCAACGTGGCCCGCCACGCACAGGCCGGGGAAGCGGATGTCAGCTTGCAGTTTACCGACGAGAGTGTGTGTCTGATCGTGCGTGACGATGGTCTGGGATTTGTGGTTCCTGAAAGCCCGGCGGAAATGGCTCCGGCCGGGCATTTTGGGTTGTTGGGTGTGCAGGAGCGAGCAGAAGCAATTGACGCGCGGCTGCAAATCGAGTCGGCGGCCGGTGAGGGTACGCGGTTAACTGTCCACTTGCCGCAAGTAGATCCCTAACCAGACAAACCACTTGGCGATTGAGGGCAGGCGACAGTCATCGTTTAGGGGCTTTATTACAGTCGGTGGGGCGGTGAAGTCCCTGCCGATTGTAATAAAGCCCTTATCCGGGTCTTTCGGATTTCGTGGGGTTTGCCGTGAAACGTGATGCCTGATGCGTGAAGACTCTTGGGCCACGGTTCACGCATCACGTATCATTGGTTGTCAACCCCATGAATTCCCAAAGACCTTACCCCCGGTTACACGACAGTCTGACCGCTGGACGTAAAGCCAAAGTGACGCCATACACGCAGCGCCCGCAGCGTATTCCAACGGCTGGGCTTGCCGGGGGATTCCATGTCGAAATGGGTCTGTCCGGAATGGCTGGCCTGAAGGGGCCAGGTTCCATCTTTGCGCCGTTTTTGCCGCAAGACATCCAACGCATCCTGCATCCGGGGATCATAAGTCGCGCCGACGCTCCGAAAATAATCCAGCGCCCGCAGGATGTCGTAAAACCAGCGCGACGGGTAGGATAGCATAAGAAAGCGAGGGTTGATAACCGCGCCGGTGCGGTCGGAACGGTACAGCCGGTGCAGTAGAATGAATTCCTGTGCCTGACAGGCAATGCTCCCCAACTTGGCGGCGCGATACGTATACCCCTGGGCCAGATACTCAGCGATCCCCTCGAGTACCGAGAGGGTAGAATGCAGTGAACTGTGAACAGCCCCCTGCTGGTTAGACTGGCAGTTAAAGCCGCCATCAGCCATTTGTCCCCCAATCAAGAAGTCCACAATGGCGTGGAGCGATTCGGCCGGCATCCTGAAGTAGGCAGCGTAGTTGAGGAACATGCCGTTGACGCAGATGTCACTGCTTTCAATGGTTTTTGCCGGGTTGACGCCGCCATCGGCCGATGTGTGACGCGCCAGGATATGGCTGATGCTTTCGCGGATTGACGCCTGGTCAGGTTCGATACCGAGATGCTTCAGGTCAAGCAGCGTGTAATGGGTCGAAATCCACTTGGGTTGGTAAAATCCCCGGCCCCAATGGCCTTCTGGCTGGCGAGCGCCCAGGAATTGTGCCCCCCACCCTTCGCTGGCGATGCGCGCCCGCAAATCGGGGCGCTCTTCATCCAGTAGATCGCGGTAAACCTGGTATTGAATGGCGACATCGCCTGCCAGCAGCCAGTTCTGGAGGTCGTTGGTAATGGGGTCAGGCATCATGGCAGTTCCTTCGGTTCCAGTAAAAGTCAGCGAACAAACGGTGACGGTAAGTTCTAAACGCCCACTTCATCCCCCAAGAGTGTAACACATGGGTGGGGATAAACCGGGGCAATCCGGGCCAAAGGTGACGACGGCCGTTTTCCTTTTCCCCTCGCCTATCTTTCCCACGTAGACAGAATGGTCGACCAAAAGGCCGTTCTCTCCCACCTTGTCTTCACTTGACCCGTCGGATCGTCAACTCCGGGTAGGGCGACGGCCGTTCCAGAAAATCATCGTCCGCCAGCCGCAGATACCGGTTGAAAAAGGACAAAACGACATGGTTCTGCATCTGCAAGCTGTACAGGCTGTCAATCTCGCCGGAGATGCCCAGGCGGGCCGTGAGCGGTGAGAGCAGGACGATGTCGCTAAAATCGAAATGCTCCGTCCCCGCCAGAGTCAACTCGTAGCCTACGTTCAGGGCTTGCAGCAGGTTGCGGCCATGCGCCTGATTCTCCGCGCCCAGCCAGTCCGGCGTGTTGAGAAACAGAAACGGCTGTGTGGGCGGGTGTGTTAACGCCCGCCGGT
>OEIV010000693.1_pt1 | contig 17353 bp, 12 predicted proteins | sample 1539231 | NCBI WGS metagenome assembly OEIV01 (sample SAMN03794762, study PRJEB22550) | activated sludge metagenome | feature: wastewater treatment plant; material: activated sludge; isolation source: Wastewater treatment plant of a petroleum refinery complex | place: Argentina: Buenos Aires ...
TCGAGCACGCCATGGCTCGCGTCGGCGACCGCGATGATCGCCCGCACCGCCCCGCTCGCGGCGGCGACGGCTGCCCGCGCGCCCTCCGTTTCGCCCTTGGCGAGGCTGGCGAGCTGCTCGAGCTCGGTTGCCGACGTGGCGAGGCTCTCTCGCGCGCGAGCGACGGCACGAAGTGCAATCTGGCGGGGCACGTCCGCCTTGATGGCGGCAAGCTCGCTCTCGAGGCGCGCGATCTCGGGCGTCGTGTCGGGGGGGGCGCCGGGCAGAACGGCGAGCTGGTTGTCGACGGTCGACGACGGCAGCGCCGCCTTGAGCCGCGCGCCGACCGCGCGCTGCGCCTCGGCCGAAGGGGCAAGTCCCGTAACCGCGACAGACTTGCCGCGCGGCGTCACTTGAAGGCGTGTCGGGTAGCCGCGGATCTCGGGGCTCGTCTGGATGATCTCGCTCGCCACATGCGTGACGCGGGCGGTCTCGTAGCGGATGTAAGCGGTCCAGCCGAGCCACGCGGCGAGTGGCAATCCGACGACGAAGGCCAGCAGCTTGATTGGGCTGACACCGCCTGTGGGCGCGGAAAGCTCGGCGTACTTCTTGGCGAGCTGGTCGTCGAGCCGGCCGGCGAGGGCCTCGAGTTCCGATCGTGTGGCGTCGCTCGCGTCCTTGCGCTCATTGCCGGCGGCGAACGTCGCGACCGAGGCGAGGAACTCGTCGTCGATCAGGCGCTCGATGGAGGAGGCGGCGGTTCCGCCGCATTTGGCCGCGAGCAGGTAGGCGGGGGACGCCCGCAGGTAGATCTGCGATTGCCCGAGGTCGATCTGGCGGAGGGCGTTCTCGTCGTCGTCGAGGGCCTCGGATACGAACGAGTTGATGGCGGTGAGGATGCCGCCGAGGACGTGATCGTGGTTGTGGTTCGCCCGTTCCGGCCAGCGCGCGATCAGCTCGCCGCTGCCGCGCCGCACGAGCAGCAGATCCTCGACGACCACGCGCTGGCTCAGTGCGAGCGCAAGCTCGGCCGCCGAGTGTCCGCTCGTGATGGCCCGCAGACGCAGCATGAAGGCATTGGATTCGAGGCGCCTGTTGACCTCCGCGAGCAGGTCCTTCATGGCGCTCGCCACGTAGGCGCGCACCATCTGGCCGGTCATCGGGTAGAGGACCTCGACGATCTCGTCGCGGCTGTTGCGGATCTCGCTGCGCACGGTGCGGATGACGACCGGCGCGACGGCGTCGGCCAGATCGTCGTGGCGCTGCTCCTCCGCCTGAACGAGTGCGCGGTCGAGCACCAGTGCGACCGAACGCGCCAGGGTCTCGTCGTCGCCGACGCGCGCGATGATCTCTTCCATCCGCGCGTCGATCTCGGCGCGCATGCTGGTGCTGGATTGCCTGAGCTCGCCGACGGCGCGGCCGAGTTCTTCGAGCAGCTCACCGCGCGACGCAGTACCGCTCGCCGCAAGCGCATCGATGCGCCGTGACAGTTCCTCGAGCGTCGCGGCTTCGTTGTCGAACAAAAGCTGCTTGAGCTTGGTAACGCTTTGCGACATCGCGCTTGCCGATCACCTGTCGATGCAACCCGAGTGGGTGCGGCCTCAGTCGCGGGCGATCTTGCGGATGCGCTCGGCGAGTTCGAGAACGCTCTTGCCGAGATCGTCGAAGGAGGCGCGGTGCTGTGAGCCCATCTCGCCGGAAAGCGCCTCGATGCGCGCGTGCAGCGCGGAGAGGCGGCTGCCGACCGTGGTTTCGAAATCCTTGATGCGGGCTTCGAGGTTGGTCAGGCGAAGCTCGGTCTGGCGCAGGATGTCGCCGACAAGAAGCTCGCGGATCTGTTCCATCTTCTCGTCCTGGGGGTCGCGGGCGGGCTGCGCCGCCCGCAAGGCGTTGAGAGATGTCGCGTTCATGTTGATCGCCTTCACACACGGGGTGCCGCGCGCATGTGCGACGCGACACCGGAAAACAACGCAACGGGAAGAAGGCCGTGCCGCATGCGCGGCACGCTCGGGCCCCCCGGGTCGCCCGCACTACTTTCACTTTCATCCTACACCAAGCCGGGAACCAATAGAATCCTTTGCTTGACGTAGAGTTAGGCGAGGCCTGCCGGCGCGTCCGGCGCCTCTCGCTCGGGCGGGGGCGGCGGACGAATATGCTTGCGGCGGGCAAATCGCCGCCACTTTTCTGACGTGTGTTCAAAAGCGATACGGGGTGCCCAGCGGCGCGCCGGCGGGGTAAACCGGTGGGCGCGGGGTGGACGGGGGAGGGCATCACACCGGCGCGCGCACGGGCGGTTCAGCCGCCTCAGTCTCGGGAGGGGGAATGTTCCAGGCGTTCAGGCATTGGGGCGTCGATGGCGGCTCTGCGCGCGTGCGCCTGCTCGGCCTGCTGCTCGCGGTCGTCGGCGCAATCGCCGCTGCCGTGGCGTTGCCGCGATTGCCGCAGGACTGGCATCTCAAGATCCTCGCACCCGGCTGGATGCCGCACCAGCTCGTCAAGCTCATTGAATATTCGAACGATCTGCAGGTCGCTCTGGTGGCCGATCGTCCGCCAGAGCCGCATCCGCGGATCGCGCTTGTGTTGATCCGTGAAGAGACGTTGGCCGATCTGCCCTATGTCTCGCCGATCGATCGCGCCCTGCTGGCGCGACTGGTGCGCGCGATCGACGGTCTAGGCGCGCGGGCCATAGGCATCGATCTGCTGTTCGATCAGGCTACGGAGCCTGACAAGGATCGTGCGTTTCTTGACGCGCTCGGAAGCCGCCGCGCCGACATCGTCCTCGGTGGCGGTGACGAGCGCACGCCCATGAACCCCCGCCGGCGCGCCTGGCAGGACAGCTTTCTCGACAAGTCCGGCAAACCGTTCGGCTTCTTCAACCTCCGCTACGACGTGCGCGAGGCCGAGCAGAGCAACGTGGTGCGCGCCCGCGCCGCCGCCCGGCCGGAGTCCCGCTATACGCGCTCGTTCGCCGAGGCCATCGCTGCTTCTGTCGGTGCCACGGCTTGGCCGTCGAGCCGCCGCATCCCCTGGCTCGCCCCGCCGCGCGGCGGCGGCGATACCTTCATCACGCTCGACGCCGACACCATCCTGCTCGCCGAGGCCGATCCCCAAGGGGCGCTGGCCCACGCCATCGAAGCGCAGCTCGACGGACGCATCGTGCTGGTCGGCGCCGATCTCGACGGCCGTGATCGTCACCCGACGCCACTAACGCTGGTGACGGGCGAGGAGATGCTGGGCGTTGCGGTGCATGCGCAGATCCTGGCCGGATTGCTGGACGGTCGCAGCATCGAGGACATCGGAACCGTCGGGCATGCCGTGCTCGGATTCGCGGCAGCGTTCCTCGGCGTCCTTGCCGGCTGGTTCGCAGCGCGCAGCCGTCTGGTGCTCAGCGCACTGGTCGCGACAGGCGTGTCACTCATCATAGCGACGAGCGCCATCACCTTGTGGCAATCGCAGGAGATCGTACCGCTCGCGGCGCTGGCGGCTACGCTCGCCGCCGGGGCTGTTGCCGGCCGTTTCGGGCGTCGCTGGCTCGGCGGCTGACGCCAGAGACGTCGTGACTTTGGAATCCGGCGCATGCGGCGACGCGGCGCGACTAGTGGAGGGCATCTGAATGACATCGAAGTTGGCAATCGTGTCCGGCGCGACCCTGCTCATGCTCGCCGGCACGCTGGTTCCAGAACAGGCGCGCGCAGAGGCGGTGGCGCTCAGCGCCTGCTCGCCAACGGTGAAAGCCGGAACGGTTCTCGCCGACAGCGCGACCATCGAGGTCGCCGCCGGCAGCCGCTGCCGACTGATGCTGCCTTCGGGGCGCACCCAGGAGCTCACCGGACCGGTCAAGACCAAGGTCGCCGAGCTGACCAAGGGCGAAGCGCGCAACGAGGGACTTTGGAACGACGTCGTCAACGTGCTGTCACGCCAGAAGCGCGCCGACGAGTCGGTGATCGGCGCGGTGCGTTCGGTGGCGCCGAAGGCACGCGGCGGTGACGCTGCTGCACCGGCACCGGCCGCTGCTCCCGCGCCGTCGCTGCGGTTGTCGTTCTCGTGGCGGCAGGTGCCGATCGATACCGGCGGCGACGTCTGCATCGAGAAGGGGGCGAAGCTCGAGCTGATGCGGGCGCGACCGGGCAAGCCGATGTCCATCGCCGTCGTCAACCGGCAGACCAACAACCGCGGCGAGGCGTCGTTCGATGTCGGCTCGGCCACGGCACCCTGGCCGGAGGATGTCGGCACCGACGTCGGGCTCTATGCCATCGCGCTCGCCGACGGCACCAACCGAACGCTGCGCTTGCGTCCGATCTCGCCGCTGCCCGCGCCCGATGATACGCTGCGCGTGCTGCACAGCCAGCGCTGCCTCGTGCAGATCGAGGCATGGCTCGCCGGTTTCTCGACCGCACAACGCTGATCCGAGCGTCGAAGCCCTATTATTCCGCGGCGGACGGCTCCGGCACGCGGGGCACGCCCGCTGTCGCCTGTCGCCGAAACTCCTCGAGCAGCGCGGCGCGCTCGCGCTCGGCCTCCGCCATGGCGCGCGCCTTGACGACGCCGAAGCCGCGCACGTCGAGCGGCAGGCGGGCGAGCGCCACCGCCTGCGCGTGATTGCTGGCGTCGAGTCGCGCTTCGATTTCGTCGAGCAGCGCTTCATAGGCGGGGATCAGCGCGCGTTCGGCCCGTCGTTCCGCCGTGTGGCCGAAGAGGTCGAGCGCGCTGCCGCGAAGCTGCTTGCCTTTGGCGAGCAGTCGCAACACGGGTAGCAGCCACGGGCCGAACGTGATCTTGCGCGGACGCCCCGTCGCCTTGTCGATGCGCGCCAGCAGCGGTGGCGCCATGTGGAAGCGCCCCCGCCGCGTGCCTTCGAAGTGCTCCTCGATATCGCGGGCGAAGCGGCCATCGGTGAAGAGGCGCGCGACCTCGTACTCGTCCTTGATCGCAAGCGTCTTGTGGTAGGCGCGAGCAGCCGTCTCCGCGAGCCCCGTCATGCCGGGCGCAAGACGTCGCTCGGCAGCAGCCAGACGTCCGATCCGATCGCGATACCGGCGGGCGAGGTCTTCGTCCTGATAGCCAGTGAGATCGCGCGCGAGGCGATCGACGAGTTCGTCGAGCGCGTCTGGCGAGGGTTCGGCGCGCTGTGGAGTTGCCGTTGGCATCAGCCGGCGGATGGCATCTGGATCGTGCGCGAACGCGCGGCCGAGGCGGAAGGCGCGGGCATTCGCCTCGACATCGACGGCGTTCAGGCGGATCGCGGCATCGATCGCATCCGACGCGATGGGAAGCAGCCCCTTCTGATAGGCGACGCCGACGAGCAGCATGTTCGCATAGATGCTGTCGCCGAGAAGAGCGAGGGCGATCTCCTGCGCGTCGAGCGTGATCGGCCGGCGGGCGCCAGCGCGTTCGCGGATCGCTGCCTCGAGCTTATCTTCAGGCATGGCGAGATCGGGATCGCGGGTAAAATCACCCGTCGTCGCGGCATGTGTCGAAAGCACGATGGCGGTATGGCCCGGCCGCACCGTTTCGAGCACCTTGTTCGCCGCGGTCACCACGAGATCGCCGCCGATGATCACGTCGGCCGCCTCGACACCGACACGGATCGCATGGATCTGCTCGGGCGTTCGAGCAAGGCGCATGTGGCAGGCGACGGGTCCGCCCTTCTGGGCGATGCCGGTGACGTCGATGGCGCCGAAGCCGAGGCCGGCGATATGCGCGGCCTGCGCGAGGATCGCGGTGACGGTGACGACACCGGTGCCGCCGATGCCGGTGGCGAGGATCGCGAGCGGCGCATCAAGAGTGCCGCGACGCGGCTCGGGCAGATGCGCGGTCGGGCCGGTGAGGCGTTGGCTCTGCGCCCGGCGCGGCTGCGCGCCTTCGAGCGTGACGAAGCTCGGGCACAGCCCGTCGATACAGGAATAATCCTTGTTGCAGGCCGACTGGTCGATGGCGCGCTTGCGGCCGAGTTCGGTCTCGCGTGGCAGCACCGCGACGCAGTTCGATTGCACGCCGCAATCGCCGCAACCCTCGCAGACGAGGTGATTGATGGCGACGCGCCGTGCGGGATCGGGCAGCGCGCCGCGTTTCCTGCGGCGGCGCTTCTCGGCAGCGCACGTCTGGTCGTAGACGAGGACGCTCACGCCCGTGACGCCCTCGAGCTCACGCTGAACCGCATCGAGATCACGGCGATGATGGACTGTGACGGAGCGGGGCAGATCGCCGCCGCGATACTTCTCCGGCTCGTCGCTGACGACGGCTATGCGACGTGCGCCTTCGCCCTCGAGCTGGCGCACCATCTGGCCGACCGTCATGTGGCCGTCGAGCGGTTGCCCGCCCGTCATCGCCACCGCATCGTTGAAGAGCAGCTTGTAGGTCATGGTGACGCCGGACGCGATAGCGGCACGCATGGCGAGGCTGCCGGAGTGCACGAAGGTTCCGTCGCCGATGTTCTGGAACATGTGCGGGCGGCGCGAGAACGGCGCTTCGCCGATCCAGTTGGCGCCTTCCCCGCCCATCTGCGTGAAGCCCTCGGTGGAGCGGTCCATCCACTGCACCATGTAGTGGCAGCCGATGCCGGCGTAGGCGCGCGAGCCCTCGGGTACGCGGGTCGAGGTGTTGTGCGGGCAGCCGGCGCAGAAGTAGGCCCGGCGGACCAGCGCCTCCGGCGCGAGCTGGCGGCGGCGGCCCGCCTCGCGCAACGCTTCGAGGCGGCGTGAGAGGTCATCGTCGGCGCCGACCCGCTCGACACGCTCGCCGATGGCGATGGCGATGGTGAGCGGATCGAGGGCGCCGGTCGCGGGCAGCAGCCATGCGCCGGTCTCGTCCTTCTTGCCGACGACGCGGGGGCGGCGCTCGAGATCGTAGAGCTGTTCCTTCACCTGCGTCTCGATCAGCGCGCGCTTCTCCTCGACGACGACGACGAGATCGAGACCATCGGCGAAACGGCGCAAGCTCTCGGGCTCCAGTGGCCAGGTCATCGCGACTTTGTAGAGACGGACGCCGAGGTCGCCACAGCGCTGCTCGTCGAGCCCGAGCATGTCGAGGGCGGCGCGCGTGTCGGCGCAGCTCTTGCCCGTCGTGACGATGCCGATGCGTGCATCGGCGCCGCCGGAGAAGACGATGCGGTCGAGCGCGTTGGCGCGCGCGAAGGCGTGGATCGCCGCGCGTTTCCACTCGTGCAGCCGCTGCTCCTTGGCGAGCGGGGGATCGTTGAGGCGGATGTTCAGGCCGCCGGCCGGCATGGCGAGTTCCTCGCGCGTCGGCAGGCGCACGCTCCCCCTGTCGCTGGCGGCATCCCCCCCCGCCGTGCTTTCGACGTTGTCCTTGACGCACTTGAGGCCGACCCACACGCCCGCATAGCGCGACAGCGCGAAGCCGAGGCTCCCGTAGTCGAGCAGGTCCTGCACGCCGGCCGGATTGAGGATGGGGATCATGGCGTCGACGAAAGCAAACTCCGACTGGTGCGCGGAGGTCGAGCTTTCACAGGTGTGATCGTCGCCCATCAGCGCGACGACGCCGCCGTGCTTCGAGGTGCCGGCGTGGTTCGCGTGGCGGAAGGCGTCGCCCGAGCGGTCGACGCCCGGACCCTTGCCGTACCAGACGGCGAATACGCCGTCGAAGCGGCCTTCCCCGCGCAGCTCCGCCTGTTGTGAGCCCCACACGGCCGTCGCGGCGAGGTCCTCGTTGATGGCGGGCTGGAATACGATGTCGGCGTCCGCGACGCGCTGGCCGGCGCGCTGGAACGCGCTTTCGAGTGTGGCGATGGGCGAGCCGCGATAGCCCGTGACATAGCCCGCCGTGTTCAATCCGGCGGCGCGATCACGCGCCTTCTGGTTCAACACCAGCCGGACGATCGCCTGCATGCCCGTCAGAAGCTGGATGCGCTTGGTGAGATCGAACTTGTCGTCGAGGCTTGCGCTGGGCCGCATCGTAGAGCCCTCCGGGCAGCATCGCGGTTGGGGTCGAGCGTGTCACGCTTCGCCGCCCCTGTCACGTCTCGCCAGTCGCGGCGACGCATCCGGCCGGGGAGCGCTTCAGGGTTCGAAATCTTGCGGGCAGGGAGCAGGGCCGGAATGGCAAAGGCCGCGAACCAGGTCCGCGGCCTTCAGAGCCATCGGGGCCGATCCGAACGATCAGCCGAGCGCGGCGAGCTTGCCGAACTTTTCCGCCAGCAGATAGTAGAACGTCACGCGGTGCTTGTTCTTGTCGCCCTTCATCTTCTCGCACACCTCCTTGATGGCGGAGTCGAGGACTTTGTCGTCGTCGGCGAGCGCCAGCTTCTTCTTCAGCCAGCTTTCGCGAACGCGCTCGAGTTCGTCCTTGCTCGAGCACGAGACCATCGATGCGTCCTTGCTCTTCAAGGCGATGCCGAGGTGCTTGACGATGCCGCCGACGGCCTTCTCGTTGGCCGCGGGCACATAGCGCTGCACGTCGGCGAGATATTCGGTGCTCATTGGCGTTCTCCCGAGTTTTGTCGTTGCCCGGTTGGGCGAAGAGGCGGCACGTTCCGGCCGCGTCGATTGGGCGGCGTGACGCGCGCCGGCGAGGTCAAACTACACTATCGTCCGGTGCCATCGTTTCATACCCCCCGCAGCGCCTGAGATTAAGACCCTGGGGGATACTGCTGTTTCGCGCTCGGCGCTGCGGGGCCTCTCAGCCGACGAGGCCGCGGTCGCGCTGCCGGTTACGGAGTGCCATGTAGCTGTGATTGATGCGCCGCGATATGGCGTCGGCGCCGGCCGCTTCGGCAACCACCGACGTGGCGACGCGCTCGATCACGTCGTCGATGACGGCGGGCAGCGGGGCGATCGGTGCAAGGAGACCCGCCGGCAGCGCCGCGGCCATAGCCGCTTCAGCGGCGGCTTCTGCGCGACTCGCGGCGAACGCTTCGGCGGCGAGCGCGGAGAGCAGGATGCGGTCGCCCTCGGCGAGAGCGTCCCAGAAGCTGCGGCGCATGGCGAGCGTGATGGCGCCGCCTTCGCGGTCGAGGCTCGAGTGATAGGCGTAGGGAGCGGCGTCAGCAAAACGCCGACGCGTCGAGAGGCTGGCGTCGGGGGCGACCGCGAACTCGATTTCGCCCGCAGCGAGCGCATCGGCGATCTCTTCCGGCGCTACCGTGACGGGCAGCGCCCCGAGTCCCGCCACGACGTCGCGCGCAAGGCCCTGCACGGCGATGCGCTTTCCGGCGAGATCAGCGGCGGTGGTGAGCGGCACGCGCGACCAGAGCGCCGGCGAGCCGCCGGTCCACCCGGCGAGCAATCCTTTGAGATTGTGGTCGGCGCCAAGCTCGTCCCACAGCTCCTGTCCGCCACCGGTGGCGATCCAGGCGGCGTGCGATTCGGCGTCGAGGCCAATGCGGGCCGGCAGGCCGGAGAACCAGGCAAAGGCACGGTGACGTGTCGCGTTCGCGCATTCGGGAGCGATGCTGAGCTCGGCGCCACCGCCGATGACGGCGCCGGGGGCATCGTGTGCAACCGCGACTTCGACGTTCCACCGCCCGCTCGTGGCGGCCGCGATGCGCGCGGCGAGCCGCTGCGCGGTCGCCGGGGCCGGCCACCGCATCGGCCCAGGGCGTGGCGAGGCGCGCAGCGTGCGCGGCGCGGGGGCACGACGGTCTCCATCGTCCGTCGCGGCGGCGGCCGGCAGCGTTCCAGCGGCGAGTGCCGCGATGCTCGTCGATTTCAGAAACTCTCGGCGGTGCATGGTGCTGCTCCGTTTCGGCTTGGTGCAGCACATCAAAGCCGAATGGCGCCAGGATGACAACGCCGCGGCGCCAGGGCGCGATCGGTCGAGGTGGAAGTGCTATGCGCTTCCATCGAGATCGTGAAACGCACCCTCCACTCATGTTTCTGAGTGCTGTTGGCGACTTTGATGAAGCGCGAACGCGATTCAATCAAAGTGCGATGGCACTCTCGGCGCGCGCCGTAACTCCCTGGGCGTCTACTCGATCCGCGCCATCAGGTGGTTCACGGCGTGGAAGAAGCTCTCGGGCGCGACATAGCCGGGGGTACGGCCGGCTTCGCGATTGGTGAGCAGAAGTACGGCGGTCGGCAGCAGATCGACGGGTGCGTCGAGGGCCACGCCGCCAGCATCGGGAGCGTTGAGATCGAGGAAGCGCAAGGGCACGTCGCGGCTGCGCGGCGAGGCGCTGTAGGCGGGTAGGACGTGGCGGCGGAACAGATTGCAGTAGACGCAATCCTCCGTCTCGAACACGACGAGCTGCACGCTGCCCAACAAGGGCTGGCCGGTCGCTGCGGCCTCGGCCGGCGGCACGGCGGCCGCATGAGCAGCGGGCGGAACGGCGATGGGTTTGGGCCAGGGAAGGAGCGCCGCCGCGGCGGCGAGGCCGAGGAGGGCGGTCAGGCGGCGGGCAATGGGGCTTTGCATCGAGGCGGTCCCGGATTGGGTCAAAAGCCCGCTGCGAGCCAAAAACGATGCCGGGGTGTGGCCGGCGGGGGTTTAGGCCGCCAATATTAGTTAAACCGTACTTGGCTCGGCGGAACTTGGTTGGGCCGCGCGGTCTTGCCGCTGGCGCAGCCTCAGAATGGCGTTTGCGGTTGCAGCGAGGCGAAGAAGAACGCCGTACCGAGGCCGAGCACCAGCAGCGCGCCGAGAACGCCCGCGGCTCGCTCGACGCGCCAGCCCCAGCGGCTATCCCGACCGGCGAGGCGGGTTGCGAGCTCGCGCGAACCGACCGCGAGCGCGGCGAGGGCCGAAACGGTGATCGCGGTGCCGACCGCCATGGCGAATGTCGAGAGCACGCCGGCCCAGATCATGCCCTGGCTGATGGCGAGGACGAGAACCAGAATGGCGCCCGTGCACGGGCGAATACCGACCGAGAAGGCGATGGCCAGAGCCTTCGACCAGCTCCATTCACCTTCGAGCTGTTCGGGGCTCGGCATGTGGGCGTGGCCGCAGCAATCGTGTTCGTGGCAGTCGTGGCCGTGGTCATGGTGGCCGTGGTCATGAGCATGCGCGTGGTGGGCCTGAGACGCTTGGACCTGCGCCTGCCCTGTCGCGCGGTTTGGAGCAAGAGTCGCTGCGGGGGCTGCCGTCACCGCCGACCCGGCAGCGCGCACGACGTGGAGTTCGTGGCGATGGTGGTGGGCATGGTCATGCGCATGGTCGTGCGTGTGATCGTGGCCGCAGCCGCAGGCGGCGGAATGCTGGTGCCCATGGTCGTGACCATGGGTGTGGTTCTGTGCGTGCGCGGCTCCGTCGCTTGCCGCCAAAGCTTCGCTCGCCCGGCGTCGGCCGGCGAGCACGGCTTTGACCTGCGCGTAGAGAAGCCAAGCGCCGATCGCCATCACCAAGGCCCAGCTCACCGTTTCGATCCAGGCTTCCGTCGATTTGATGGTCATGCCGGTGGCATTGAGCGCCAGCACGAGCACGCCGACGACGATGAGCGCGGAAAGGCCCTGTATGCCGGCGGCGAGGAACGAGAGCATGATGCCGCGCTTCACCGTGCGCTCGTTGGCGAGAACGTAAGACGAGATCACCGCCTTGCCGTGGCCAGGCCCCGCGGCGTGAAACACGCCGTAGCCAAAACTGATCAGGATGAGCGTGAGGGCTGCGCCGAGCGGATCGCGGGTCTTGAAATCGCGCACCGCCTTGGCGAGCGACTGATGCAACTGCTGCTGCGTGCGAAGCAGCAGGATCCACGCGGCCGTGAGTGGTCCGCCGCTCGGCGTCGGCGCGGCGACCTTCTCGGCCGGCGGGCGTCCGGCGAACATGCTGCGCGGCGCGGCGGGCTTTGCCGCCTCGCTCGGCGGCGCAGGCTGAGACGCGGCCGATGGCGCGGGAGCGCTTGCGGCAGGCGGCGGCGGCGCCGTCGTCTGTGCGGAAGCGGCGAGCGTCGCGAGGACGATCGCCAGGAGGGGCGCGAGGACAAGCGCCGTAGCCTTTGCTGCGTTGCGCATCATGACTTCGGGCAGCTCAACATGATGGATTTGGTGACACCGATGCCGAGCGCGGCCGCATTGCCTCCACCGAGCTGTTCCTTGAAGGCGTCGCCGAGGCGCTGGGCGAGTTCGGAGTTTTCGAGCGGTTCGCCGATACTCGCGGCGCAGCCTGCTGGCGCTCCTTCCGACAGGCGCACCGGATCGGTCTTGGCGAGATCGAAAGCGATGAAGTAGCTCGGGTCGTAGATCGAGAAGCTCAAGCCTTCAGCCTCGGCGAGCACAGGCTGCGCCAGCGGCGTCACCATGTGTAGGGAAAGCACGCCGTTCGAGTGCTCGAGCCAATAGTCCCTGGGCGGCGCGAACGGCAGAGGCGATTGCCCGAGCTTGGCGAAGGTGAAGTAGTCGAACTCCTTGAGGCCGTCGATGTTGACCTGGGCGAGTTCAGCGAGCTCGTTGCGGTCGTAGACACCATCGTTGTTGGTATCGAGGCCCTGGATCGCCATCGCCGTGTACATCTCGTCGAACGTCCACTTGTGGGCGAGTCCGATCACGGTGCCCTTGTCGTAGAGCACGGTCGCCTCGACCGAGACCCAGACGTGCGGATGCGCGAGCGCGGTGCCCGGCACGAGCGCGATGGCGCACGCGGCGATGGCGGCGCGGGTGCGCGTGAGAGCCTGTCTCGTGCGGCTTGCGGCTGGGTGAGCTGTTGTGTTCGGCATCGGCTGTCCAGGTGATTGGCGTGTCAATCGCGCCGTCTGCGGCGGCGATTGGATTTCGCATTGGTCTCGAACCGGCAATTCTGGCCGGCACCGCGGCGCATTCAAGGCAGTCCGATAGCGTATCGCAAGATTAGCGACGACTGTCCCGGCGTCGTGGTCTCCCCGACACGGCGAACGCAACCCGCGACGCGCGACGCCCTGAGCCCGCGCTCCGATTGCGCGCCGCCTTGCCTGCATATGTGCCGTGCCACTCGGCCACGCTGATCGGCCACCCCGCCCGCCCCATGCCGCTTGGCCCTCGACAAGCGACGAGCATCGACGCGGCACCGCGATATGCAAGGCGACTGAACCTTTCCACCCTGTGGCAGAGGTCGCCCTATCGATGCCTCTGTTCGTACGATACCGCAAGAAAATGGTGTCGGCAGGCGGTGCGCGGGCATGGCTCGTGCGGCACTCCGCAGCATGCCTGAAGCGCATGTCGGCCAGGTCTTGCAAGCCAGGTTTCGGGCCCGAGGCGGGCTCAAAGCTGGCCCAAGGCTGGCCCAAGACTGGGAAGCTTCGCCTTGCTTCATGGCTTGTGATGTTATAACAACCAGAACCAAGGGCTGCCTCGGCGCGGCGCCCGATACGAACATGAGGAGATCAGGGGATGACGTCAGCAACTGGTTTGAGCCGCTGGAGCTTCGGCTTGCTCGCGACCGCCGTGGCTATTCCATTCATCGCCGCGCAGTTCGTTCCGTCCGCGGCGGCGGGGGAACTCAAGGTCGTCGCGACCATCAAGCCCATACATTCACTCGTCGCACAGGTAATGGAGGGCATCGGCAAACCGGCACTTCTGGTCGACGGCAAGGCGTCGCCGCATTCCTTCTCGCTGAAGCCGTCGGATGCGCGGGCGCTGAATGCCGCCGACGTGGTGTTCCGTGTCTCTCCGTCGCTCGAGCCGTTTACCGTGAAGGTCGCGGAGGCCCTGCCGAAATCGGTCACGCTCGTCACGCTGTCCGAGGCGCAGGGCGTCGAACTGCTCGATACGCGAACCTCGGCGACGTTCGAAGCGCACGACCACGGCAAGGGCCACGAGGCGCACGGGAAGGAGCCTCATGGCAAGGGCCACGACGACCACGCCGGTCACGACGATCATGATGACCACGACGACGATGAGCACGCCCACGGCGGCAAGGATGGCCACATCTGGCTCGATCCGGAAAACGCCCGTGCCATCGTCCGGGCCGCCGCCGCCTCGCTCTCGGCGCGGGCGCCGGATCTCGCGGGCAAGCTCGAGGCCAATGCCGCTGCCGCCATCGCGCGCATCGATGCCCTCGACGCCGAGCTCAAATCGAGTGTCGCCGGGCTCACCGGCAAGCCGTTCATCGTCTTCCACGACGCTTATCAGTATTTCGAGCGCCGGTACGGCCTCGGCGCGGCGGGCTCGATCACGCTCAACCCGGAGGTCAAGCCGAGCGCCAAGCGCCTCACCGCCATCAGGGCCAAGGTGCAGAAGCTCGGCGCGACGTGCGTCTTCGCAGAACCCCAGTTCTCGCCGCGGATCGTCGCGAGCGTCATCGAGGGGAGTGCTGCGCGTTCGGGCGAACTCGATCCGGAAGGTGCGTCGATCCCGAATGGTCCCGAGCTCTATCCGACGTTGATGCGCAATCTGGCGCGCAGCCTGAACGACTGCCTCGCGCCCCGGAGTTAGAGATGTTCTATCGGCTTCGCTGGAAGTCCCCGGCACTTCCTTCTCAACCGATCGCAACCAAATGAAAAAGGGCGGCCCCGTGGGACCGCCCTTTTTCATGTCTGCTCGGTGGTGCCAGCCCGGATCGCCGCTTCGGTGACCGCAGGCCTAGGCAAATTAATTGATCGAAGCGCTGCGCGAACGCTGCACGTTGCGCTGGTAACGGGCGCGGCGCTCGCTCGAGCGGCGCGCGGCCGACTCGAGCGCATCGTCGGAGCGCTCGGCCGCAGCGGTGACGCCGCCGGTCGTGAAGCGGTCCCATGTCACCGTCACCTTGGTGCCGACGGCGATCTGCGGATAGAGGTTCGCGACGTCCTCGTTGAACATGCGGATGCAACCCTTGGAGACCGCCTGACCGATCGTCCACGGCGCGTCGGTGCCATGGATACGGTAGGTGCTCGAGCCGAGATAGAGGGCGCGGTTGCCGAGCGGGTTCATGGGATGGCCGCCGGGTACGTAGCTCGGCAGGCGCGGGTTCTCGGCGCGCATGGTCGGCGTCGGCGTCCACGGCGGGTTCTCGCGCTTCATGGAAACCTGCGTCACGCCCTGCCAGCGGCTCTGCTCGCGCGGCACCGCGATCGGGTAGCTGACGGCCTGGCCCGGCTTGACGATGTGGTAGAGGCGACGGTCACCGAACGAGACGATGATCTGTCCGGGCTTGTGCTGGGCCGGGAAGCTGACGGTCTTGCGGCCGCCGCCGTGCTCCTGGTCGCCGCCCCAGAGGAAATCGATCAGATCCTGCGCCGAGGCGGCGCCGGGGACGGCGATCGTGGCCGCGATGGCGGCGGCGCCGGCGGCGAGGGCTCGGCTGAATTTCCGTAGCGAGGCAGGTACCAGCGTCATTGCGGTGCGGCTCCGTGATCTTCTTCGGTTCGTTTCCAGGCCCTGACCGAGCGCCGGGCATTTCTGAACGGCGGTATCGGGTGTCAGGGACGGTACGCGCGATGCTGCGCGGTTATGGTGAAGTTTCCGTATATCGTGCTCCGCCCGGCGCAGACAGAGCAGGCGTGCAACACCACTGTCACGATCTGCATTCTGGCGCTGATTTGCTGTTGGAGATTCATGGGTTTCGCGGCGATTCGGGGGCTTGGGGCGCTGGGCATCGCGGCAAGCCGGGGAATTGGGCCGTCTGTGCGTGGCTTTCGGGCCGCGGGCACGCTTGAGCTTTGTCGTTTCGTAGAACGCGCGAGTGCCGGTGTGGGTTTCGGCATTTGGTCGCTCCGCTGGGTTTTTTCGCGCGGGTGTGACACGGCGGGCCACTCCGAGTTCTCATATTGTTCGCATTTCCGCTTGTAATCGGCGCAGCCTGGGAATAGAACAAAAAAGGAACTTTATGGTGCGCCTTCCCTGAGCGGTCCCGCCGGGTGCGTGCCGGGGAGGGCTGTCATGAGCAGGCGAGACGCAGCGAGAGCCCATCCATCGCCAAGTTCGCGGGGGTGCGCCCCGGGTCCGGCAGCGATGGCGGGAGGGCCCGGCCCGTCGCATCTCGGCGGCGCGCGTCTCGGCGACGCGCGTCTCGGCGACTCCGGCCTGGAGGAGTGCATCGAGGAAACCGGCTCCGGCGACGGGCAGTCCCGCTCCTGCCTGCCGCCGGATGCCGACCGACCGCCGCCGCCTCCGCTGGATGCCCCTCCGGTGGAGGCGGGCGGCGGGCCCTCGTCTTCCGCTGTGCCCTCCGAGGTGTCTTCCGCGGCCATGCCTTCGGCCAGCCTGTCCGGCGCGCCGGATGCCCGAAGCCGGCAGGCGCTCGCGGTTCTGCGTCAGACGCTGGAGGCCCAGGCCTTGCGCAAGGCGGGGCCTGAGGTGGCTGGTGCGCCGGCCTGGAGGCTTGGTGCTCCGGAGGTGGATGCGCTGTTGTCATCCGCCGGGCTCGAGGCGGGGGGCGTGCACGAGATCAAGGTGGCGGCTGCCCAGGATGGTGACGAACGAGGCGCAAGGGAGCCGGCTGGCCGGCATGGTGGCCCCGCGCGCCCACGAGGCCCCGGGGTGCGGGCCGAGGATCGCGCGGCGGCGGCGTTCTTCGCCCTCACCCTCGCCCGTCGTCGTCTTGGTGCCGCGGGTAGCGGCGGCATCGGGCCGCCGGCGATCCTGTGGTGTGAGCCGCGTCGGGAGGCGGCGGAGATCGGCCGTCTCTATGCGCCGGGGGTCGCCCGTCTCGGTATCCCGCCTGAGCGGCTGATCATGGTCGCGACGCCTCGTCCCGAGGAGACACTGTGGGCGGCGGAGGAAGGGCTGCGCTCGGGTGTGCTCGCCCTCGTCGTCGCCGTGCTCGACGGGGGCGCGTTGACGCCTGCGCGCCGTCTGGCGCTCGCCGCCGAGCGCTGGCGCACGCCATGCCTTCTTCTCGCAGGCCCGCACGCGCCGGCCGCCGCTACCGCCACGCGCTGGCGTGTCGCCCGCGCGCCGAGTGCGGCCCATGCTTTCGCGCCGCGCGCGCCGGGAGCGTCGCGCATTTCCGTGACGCTGGAGCGGTGCCGCGCCAAGCCGCTCGCCGCCGAGCGCCCGTTCGTACTGGAGTGGTCCGATGCGTCGTATCGTTTCGATATGGTTTCCGGCGTGGGCGATAGAGCGGATGCGGGTGGCGGAGCGCCGCGCGTCTCCACGGTCCCCACTGGCGTCCCCACTGCCCCCCCCACCGGGGCAGCGGGCGGCGTCTTCTCGGGATGGGGCGTCGCCGCCGCGTCCGCCCGCCGGTCGGCATGAGGCGGCGGCTCCGCTGGTGCTGGTGGCGTCGGCGGCTCGCGGCATCGTCGTCACCGCGGTCAACGAGACCGCGTTCGCGGCGGGCGTGCGCCCGGGCCAGCCGCTCGCCGCTGCCCGCGCCGTGCTGCCCGCGCTCGCGAGCCGCGCCGCCGAGCCCGGGCGAGACCGCGCCGCCCTGCTGGCTCTGGCGGGCTGGCTCGGCCGTTATGGTCCGGCGCGCCATGTCGACGGGGAGGATGGCCTGTGGGTCGACACCACCGGCGTCGCACATCTCTATGGCGGTGAGCCCGGCCCTCGCTCCCCAAGTCACCCCCGCCTTCCCCGCCATGGGGGGT
>OEIV010000694.1_pt1 | contig 17340 bp, 13 predicted proteins | sample 1539231 | NCBI WGS metagenome assembly OEIV01 (sample SAMN03794762, study PRJEB22550) | activated sludge metagenome | feature: wastewater treatment plant; material: activated sludge; isolation source: Wastewater treatment plant of a petroleum refinery complex | place: Argentina: Buenos Aires ...
CGTTCGCGCATTCTTGTGGATGTTCATCCGGGTTCTCCTGAGGTTGCTGTCGTTTTGCAACATCAGTCTCCGACGGAACGCCCGGATGGACAACCTATTGAAAGCTCACATCTAGCGCAGCCTGACTTTTGCTGGACTCACAGAAGTCAGATCAGTTGCTCGCCATCAGGAAGTCAGAGCGGACGCCTTGCTGCCATCAAAACACATGCCGCGCCAGGTTCCATCGGCCTTCACTCCGCCTCACCCCTTAACGGGCCATTTACCCGCAGCGCCCCATAATGGGCCATGTGACCCTTCGTGCGCGAAGGGCTGGGCCGGCAATTCAGGGGTTTCCATTGAGCAGTCACGTCGATTTCGAGGACGAGGCACCGTCCAACGTCGCGCCAACCACGCTGTTTGGCCGCTTCATGTTGCCGGACAGTTCGGAGTTCCCCTGTCAGGTCGTCAATATCACCACGGAAGGCGCCACCTTCGTCACCAATGACGTGCCGCCCGTGGGCCTCGACATCGTGGCCTATCTGGAAGAACTGGGGCGCATCGAAGCGCGCAGCGCCGGGGCGGCACCCAATGGTTTCCATGTCACCTACACCATGACCGGCGCCCGCCTGGAGCGCTTGCACGCCCGCATCAAGTGGCTGGAAAACAAGCGCAACGGCAACGGCTCGGAAAACCGCCGCCACCAGCGCTATGAGCCGCGCGAAAGCTCATCCCAGATCACCCTGCCGGATGGCCGGGTCTACCAGTGCGAGGTCATCGACATTTCAGTGTCGGGGGCGGGTCTCAAGGTCGACGTCATGCCGGCCATGGGCACCTATCTGATGCTCGGCAAGATGCGGGGCCGCGTGGTGCGCTATATCGAGAACGGCATCGCCATCGAATTCGCCAGGCAGCTCGATGCCCAGCAGTTGCAGACGCAACTGGCGAGCTGATTACAGGTCCACCACTTCCACCACACCCGGAACGGCCTTGAGGGCGCCCTTGATCTGCGGCGTCATGACGAAGCGCGCGCCCAGCGCCACGTCGATCTCGCGGCCCTGCGGCTCGATGAGCGTGATCTTCACCGGGGCGCGCCCGCGCGGGTCCAGGCGCTGGGCGATGGAGTCGAGCGGCGCGGCATCGCGCAGGAAGATCTGGATGCCCTGGGCGATGGCGGCCGCCGTGCGGTCAAGCTTTTCCACCGCCTGAAGCCGGAGCTTGATCTCCTCGCCGTCGACATCGGCCTCGATGCGGGCGATGACCGCCTGCCCCGGCTCCAGCAGGTCGCGCATGGTGGCCAGGGTGTCGGCGAAGCAGATGGCCTCGAACTGGCCGGTGGGATCGGAGAAGCCGACAAAGGCATATTTGTTGCCGGTCTTGGAGCGGCGCTCATCTCGCATGGTGATGGTGCCCGCCAGCCTGGCTGCGGTTGCGCCCTTGGTCAGCACCTTGGCGCGGAAGGAGGCCCAGCTTTCCACCCCGGCGCGGGCGAGCGATTTCATGTAATCATCAAGCGGGTGGCCCGAGAGGTAGAAGCCCACGGCCTCGAACTCCTGCGCCAGCTTTTCCATGGGCAGCCAGGCCTCACGCACGGGCAGCACCATGTCGGCGGCGGCGGCACCGCCGGAACCGAAGAGATCATGCTGGCCCGCCTCGGCCTCGGCCGTGGTGCGGCTCGCCGTGGCGAGGATGGTCTCGATACCGGCCAGAAGCTGGGCGCGGGTGGGGGTCAACTCGTCGCAGGCTCCGGCCTTGATCAGGCTTTCCAGCGCCCGCTTGTTCACCTGTGAGGGATCGATGCGGCGGGCGAAGTCCGACAGGCTGGTGAATCGTCCGCCGGCCGCGCGCACTTCCTCGACATGGCGGATGGCGCCCTGCCCCACGTTCTTCAGCGCCGCCAGCGCATAGAGAATCGCCCCGTCCTGCACGGCGAAGTCCACGCCGCCGTGGTTGATGGAAGGCGGCCTCACCTTGAGGCCGAGGCGCTGGGCCTCATCGCGGAAGACCTGGAGCTTGTCGGTGTTGCCCATGTCCAGCGTCATGGAGGCGGCGAGGAATTCCACCGGGTGATTGGCCTTGAGCCAGGCGGTCTGGTAGCTGATGTAGGCATAGGGTGCGGAGTGCGACTTGTTGAAACCGTATTCCGCGAACTTGGCGCAGGCGTCGAAGACCAGGGTGGCGGTTTCGGGGGAAATGCCCCGCTCGGTCGCGCCATTCATGAAGCGCTCGCGCTGCTCGGCCATTTCCCTGGGGTTCTTCTTGCCCATGGCGCGGCGCAGGATGTCGGCATGGCCGAGGGAAAAGCCCGCCATGTCCTTGGCCACCTGCTGCACCTGCTCCTGATAGGTGATGACGCCGAAGGTTTCCTTCAGGATGGGTTCGAGCAGCGGGTGGAGATATTCCACCGGCTCCTTGCCGAGCTTCCGGTGGCAATAGGTGGGGATATTGGCCATGGGGCCGGGGCGGTAGAGCGCCACCAGCGCGATCAGATCCTCGAAGCGGTCGGCGTGCATCTGGCGCACGGCGTCGCGCATGCCCGCGCTTTCAAGCTGGAACACGCCCACCGTGTCGCCCTGGGCCAGCATGTGAAAGGTCTTCGCGTCGTCCAGCGGCACGCGGCTGGTGCGGAAGCCGGGCGCGCGCGCATGGATCAGGCGCTCGGCCTTGTCGATGACGGTCAGCGTCTTGAGGCCGAGGAAGTCGAACTTCACCAGGCCCGCCTTCTCGACATATTTCATGTTGAACTGGGTGGCGGGCAGGCTGGCGCGGGGATCGCGGTAGAGCGGCACCAACTGTTCCAGGGGCCGGTCGCCGATGACCACGCCCGCCGCATGAGTGGAGGCATGGCGGTAGAGGCCCTCCAGCTTCTGGCCGATCTCCAGCATGCGCGCCACCACGGGATCGCGGTCGCGCTCCTCGCCGATGCGCGGTTCGGCGGCGATGGCCTCCTTCAGTGACACCGGGTTGGCCGGGTTCATGGGGATCATCTTGGAGATGCGGTCCACCTGCGGATAGGGCATCTGCAACACCCGGCCCACGTCGCGGCACACGGCGCGGGCCTGGAGCTTGCCGAAGGTGATGATCTGGGCCACGCGGTCCGCGCCATAGCGCTGCTGCACGTAGGCGATGACCTCGTCGCGCCGGTCCTGGCAGAAGTCGACGTCGAAGTCCGGCATGGAGACGCGGGCCGGATTGAGGAAGCGCTCGAACAGCAGCTTGAAGCGCAGGGGATCGAGGTCGGTGATGGTGAGGCAATAGGCCACCAGCGAACCGGCACCGGAACCGCGCCCCGGCCCCACCGGAATGTTCTGGCCCTTGGCCCATTTGATGAAGTCGGCGACGATGAGGAAGTAGCCGGCGTAGTTCATCTTGATGATGACGCCGAGTTCAAACTCCAGCCGTTCGGTGTAGTCGCCGTGGCTGTAGCCTGCGGCCAGGCCGGTGACGGCGAGGCGCGCTTCCAGCCCGGCATGGGCCTCGCGGCGCAATTGCTCGGCCTCGTCGCCCTCGCCGAAGTGGGGCAAAAGCGGCTTCACCTCGCCGAGGTAGAAGGCGCAGCGCCGGGCAATCTCCACTGTGTTGGCTGCTGCCTCCGGCAGGTCGGCGAAGAGCGCCAGCATCTCGGCCTGCGACTTGAAACAATGTTCCGGCGTCACCCGGCGGCGGTCATCGTTGGCCACCACCTCGCCATCGGCGATGCACAACAATGCGTCGTGGGCGGCATAGTCATCGGGCGTGGCGAAGTAGCATTCATTGGTGGCGGCCAGCGGCAGTTCCACTTCATAGGCCAGTTCGACGAGACCGCCCTCGGCGGCGCGCTCCTCCTCGGTGCCGTGGCGTTGCAGTTCCACATAGAGCCGATCGCCGAAGATGTCCTTCAGCGTGGCGAGGCGCTCGCGGGCCAAGGTGAACTGACCCTGCACCAGGGCGCGATTGACAGGACCGCCGGGACCGCCCGTGAGGCAGATCAACCCCTCGCCGCAGGCGCGCAGCGTGGCCAGAGGCACATGGGGTTCGGCATGATCCGGTGCCTCGAGATAGGCCCGGCTCGACAGTTTCATGAGGTTGCGATAGCCGTCGTGGCTCTTGGCCAGCAGCACCAGCGTGGGCACCCGCTTCAGCCCGGTCTGGGGCTGGGACAATTTGGGAGCGCCCTCCGGCGCTTCGTCCATGTCCACCCGCAGCGCCACGCCGATGATGGGCTGGATGCCCTTGGCCGACAGTTCGCCGGAAAACTCAAGCGCGCCGAAGAGGTTGCCGGTGTCGGTGATGGCCACCGCGGGCATGCCCCTGTCCTTTGCCAGGGCGGCGATCTGCTTGACCGGCAGCGCCCCCTCGGAAAGCGAGTAGGCGGAATGGACGCGCAGGTGGATGAAGCCCACGCTATGGCCGGAGGGGCTGGACATGGGGCGAGTTTAGCGGCTGGGCGCGGCCAAAGGCAAATCTATGGCAGGCCGTCCACAAGCTTTCCGTCGGCCAGCGCGACCACGCGGCTCATGCGGGCGGCGAGGTCGAGATTGTGGGTGGCGATGAGGGCCGCCAGCCCCTCCTCGCGGATCAGCCGCATGAATTCCTCGTGAACTTTCGCGGCCGTGGGCGGGTCGAGGTTGCCGGTGGGTTCGTCGGCCAGCAGCAGCAGCGGCCGGTTGGCGATGGCGCGGGCAATGGCGACGCGCTGCTGTTCGCCGCCCGAGAGTTCGGCGGGGCGGTGGTGCAGGCGCTTGGCGAGGCCCAGGCGGGTCAGGAGTTCGGTGGCGCGGCGGTCGGCCTCGGCGCGCGGCGCAGCGGCGATGAGCTGCGGCATGACCACATTTTCCAGGGCGGAGAATTCCGGCAGCAGATGATGAAACTGATAGACGAAGCCGATGCCGATGCGGCGGATGGCGGTGCGGGCCGCGTCGTCCAGGGCCGATACGTTCTGGCCGGAGATGATGACATCGCCGGAGGTGGGGCGCTCGAGCAGGCCGGCGATGTGGAGAAGCGACGACTTGCCCGCGCCGGACTGACCGACGAGGGCCACCACCTCACCCGGATGGACCGCGAGGTTGAGGCCCTTGAAGATGTCGAGCCGGCCTTCGCCCGCGCCATAGGAGCGCGCCACGGAACGGAGTTCGAGAGCGGGCTGGTGGAGGATGCTCATTCGTAACGCAGCGCCTCCACCGGATCGAGCCTGGCCGCCTTCCACGAGGGATAGAGGGTGGCGAGGAAGGACAGCGCCATGGCCATGAGGACGATGAGCAGGGTCTGGCCGCTTTCCAGCTTGGCGGGCAATTGCGAGAGATAATAGATCTCGGCGTTGAAGGGGTCGGTGCCCGACAGCCACTGGATGAAGCGGCGGATGTGTTCGATGTTGAGGCAGATGATGAGACCGAGCACCGTGCCCGCCAGCGTGCCGACCACGCCGATGGCCGCTCCCGTAAGGAAGAACACGCGCTGGATGGCACCGCGCGTCGCCCCCATGGTGCGCAGGATGGCGATGTCCCGGCCCTTGTCCTTCACCAGCATGATGAGGCCGGAAATGATGTTGAGCGCGGCCACCAGGATGATCATGGTGAGGACGAGGAACATGACGTTGCGCTCCACCTCCACGGCGCTGAAGAAGGCCTTGTTGCGGTCCTGCCAGGTGTTGACCGTCATGTCGGGGCCGATGGCCGCGCGGATGGCGGGCAGCAGGGCCGCAACCTTCTCGGGATCGGCGGTCTCGATCTCGATGCCGGTGACGCCCTCGCCGAGGTTGAAGTATTCCTGGGCCAGCGCCATGGGCAGATAGGCGACGTTCTCGTCATACTCCGACATGCCCATCTTGAAGATGGCGGCGATGGGATATTCGCGGATGCGCGGCGTGGTGCCCATGGCGGTTTCCTCGCCATCGGGCGAGATCAGGGTGATGGTCTGGCCGATGCCGACCTGATGGCGCCAGGCCATGCGCTCGCCGATGGCGATGCCTTCGGTCTTCTCGAAACCGGTGAAGGACGGCGCGGCGTCGGGCTGGCCGTCGAGGTCCATGTCGGTGATGAGGTCCTTGTTGGCGAGGCCCTTGAGCCGCGCCATGTCGCCCTCCCGCATGCCGCGCACCATGGCGCCGGTGGACGACTTGGTGGAGGAGACCATGGCCTGCCCCTCCACCATGGGATAGGTGAAGGTGACGCTGGGGATCTTGTCCAGAAGCGCCTGGCGCTCCCTGTAGTCCACGATGGGGCTGAGGTTGGCGTGATAGACGGTGGCATGACCGCCGAAGCCCAGCACCTTGTCGAGCAGCTCATCACGGAAGCCGTTGAACACGGCCATGACCACGATGAGGGTGGCGACGCCCAGCATGATGCCAAGGAAGGAGAAGAGCGAGATGACCGAGATGAAGCCTTCGCGGCGGCGCGACCGCAGATAGCGCAGCGCCAGCAGCCATTCAAAACCGGCAAAGGGCCTGGTCACTGGCAGGCGTTCGCTCATCAGGCTCCAAAGCGCTCCAGCACCCGGTCCAGCGCCACGTTCTCACGCGCCCCGGTCTTCCGGTTCTTCACCTCGGCGATGCCGTCCTTCAGCCCGCGCGGACCGATGATGACCTGCCACGGCAGGCCGATCAGGTCCATGGTGGCGAACTTGCCGCCGGGGCGTTCGTCGCGGTCGTCGTAGAGGACTTCCACGCCCCGGGCCGCCAGCGCCTTGTAGAGCTGGTCGCAGGCGGCGTCGGTTTCCGCGTCGCCGGCCTTGAGGTTGATGAGGCCCACGGTGAAGGGCGCCACGGCCTCCGGCCAGATGATGCCTGCCTCGTCGTGGCTCGCCTCGATGATGCCGCCGACCAGGCGCGACACGCCGATGCCATAGGAGCCGCTCTCCACCGGCACCATCTTGCCATCCGGCCCCTGCACCATGGCCCCCATGGGTTCGGAATACTTGGTGCCGAAGAAGAAGATGTGGCCGACCTCGATGCCGCGCCCGGTGACGCGCGCCGCCTCGGGCACACGCTTTTCAAACTCGGCGGCGTCGTGCTTCTCGTCGGTGGCGGCATATTTCGAGGTGAAGTCCTCGACCACCCGGGCCACCGCCGCCACGTCATCATAGTCGATGTCGAAGGTGGTCCAGTCCATGTCGAGGAAGGCCTGGTCGAAGAACACGCCGGATTCGCCCGTGGGCGCGAGGATCAGGAATTCATGGCTGTCCTTGCCGCCGATGGGGCCCGTCTCGGCGCGCATGGGCACGGCCTTCAGTCCCATGCGGGCGAAGGTCTTGAGATAGGAGACGAACATCTTGTTGTAGCTGTGCTGGCCCGCCTGACGCGTCAGGTCGAAGCTATAGGCATCCTTCATGAGGAACTCGCGGCCGCGCATGACGCCGAAGCGCGGGCGCACCTCGTCGCGGAACTTCCACTGGATGTGATAGAGATTGCGCGGCAGATCCTTGTAGCTCTTCACGCCCTGGCGGAAGATGTCGGTGATCATCTCCTCATTGGTGGGGCCGAAGAGCATGTCGCGCTCGTGGCGGTCCTTGATGCGCAGCATTTCCTTGCCATAGGCGTCATAGCGCCCGGACTTGCGCCACAGGTCGGCGGGCTGGATCGTCGGCATCAGCACCTCGATGGCGCCGGCCCGGTTCTGCTCCTCGCGCACGATCTGCTCGATCTTCTTCAGCACCCGGAAGCCGAGGGGCAGCCAGCTATAACTGCCCGCCGCCTCCTGCCGGATCATGCCGCAGCGCAACATGAGTTTGTGCGAGACGATCTCCGCCTCCTTGGGGTCATCGCGCAGGATGGGCATGAAATACTGCGAAAGGCGCATGGGAATCCTCGAATATCAGGGACTTGCCGCCTTTTACCCCTTCGCCCGGCCAAGGCAAGCCGGAGCATTGCTGCAAATGTGACCAAAATTCGGCATTTTTTGCTTGTGAGGCGGCGGCGAGTCCGTCTAGCGTGACGGCAATAAGAACAAGACCCGTCGTTGCATTGCAGTGACCCAGGTCTGGGGAGGAGCTTTCGGGTGCGGTCCTCTGGCCAGCAGCCCCGGTGCCGAAATGGTCCGGCACCGGCACAAGGAAGCTGAAACAAGGGGCGGAACCGGAAACGGTTCCGCCCCGGACTTTTCAGCCCTTGCGTTTCGCCGTCACTTCGATCTCGATCTTCATGCGCGGATCGGCGAGGCCTGCCGCGATCATGGTGGCGGCGGGGCGGATGTGGCCGAGATGGTGGCGCAGCACCGGCAAGCAGGCCGGGAAGTCCGCCGCGTCGGGCAGGATGTATTTCACCCGCACCACATCAGCCAGCGCGAAGCCCGCCTGGGTCAGCGCCGTGTCAATATTGCGGAAGGTCTGGGCGGCCTGCTCCGCCACGTCAGGGCTGATGGTCATGGTGTCATAATTGAAGCCCGTGGTGCCGGAAACAAAGCACCAGTCGCCATCGACCACGGCGCGGGAATAGGCCATGTCGGCCTCGAAGGGCGAGCCGGACGAGATGAGTTGCCGCGTCATGTCTTCTTCCTTCCCCTGCCCTTTGTGGCTGGCGGACCGGCCTGTGGATTGACCACATGCACCACGCGGTGCGGATAGGGCATGGCGATGCCTTCGTCTCGCAACGCGTTCCAGATGAGGAAATGCACATCCGAGGAGAACTTGTTCTTGCCGTCGTCGATGCCCTCGACCCAGAATTCAACCGCGAAGTTCACGGCGCTGTCGCCAAAGCCGCGCAACTCGCAGTCCGGCGGTTCCGGGGTTTTCAACACGCGCGGATGCTTCGCAACTGCCGCCGCGATGAGATCAGGCACGCGGTTGAGGTCGGTGTCATAGCTCACCGAGAAGGGCACCTCGTAGCGCTGCTGCGGGTCGGTCTTGGTCCAGTTGACGAATTTCTCGGTGATGAACTTTTCGTTCGGCACCATGATGTCCTTGCCGTCGAAGGTGGCGAGCGACGAGGAGCGCATGTTGATCTCACGCAGGATGCCGGCCTTGCCATCCTCCATCTCGATGTAGTCGCCCACTTTCAGCGAGCGCTCGAGCAGGATGATGATGCCGGAAATGAAGTTTGAGGCGATCTGCTGCAGGCCGAAGCCGAGGCCGACGCCCAGCGCGCCGCCGAACACCGCGAGGGCGGTGAGGTCCAGCCCCAGGATGTTGAGCAGCAGGAAACCGGCGATGGCGAAGATGGTGATGTCCAGCGCCTTGGCCGCCAGCTCGCGGGTCTGGATGTCGACCGCCTCCTGCTTGCGGATGGCCTGCTGGCCGGCGCTGGAGGAGACACGGCCGAGCCAGAACAGCAGGCCGCCGAAGATGGCCGCCTTGGACAGGGCCAGGGCCGAAATGCGGATATTCCCGGCCGAGAAGGCGACCGAGTCCAGCCAGTGGGTGAAGGGCGTGAAGTAGCCGAAGACGGCGAGGGCCGCGATGGGCAGGCCGATCCAGCGCGCCGCCGCGTTGATGACGGGATGGGTAAGGAAGCGGTTGATGGCGGTGTAGAGGAGATAGACCAGAGCTGCGCTCTGGCCGAGGCGGATGAGCCAGGAGGCCTTGACCGCGCTGTCGCTCACGGCCACGCCCGCACCGAGCAGCACCACCAGAAGCGCGGGAAAAACCAGCGGGCGCAGGGCGCGCAGATAGGCCTGGCCCCTGCCCCTGAGGCCGGGGGCCTGGGCCTCCTCCGCCGCACCCGCGAAACGGTCATAGGGCCGGAGCACGAGGGGCGCGAGGACGCGCGCGAGGATGACCGCCGCCGCCAGGGCGATGACCTGGGCATAGAAGGCGGGCGAGGCCAGCCAGCCCATGAGGGTGGCCAGAGCCGGTTCCGCCGCTTGCCGGATCGAGTCGAATGTCATCATGCGCCGCTGCTCCAGGTGCCGCCCCAGACCGCCTTTTTCGCCCGCTTGTAGTGGGCGCGGTCGCGGCTGGCAATGCTGTGGCGGCACCGGCCTTCTGGGGTGCAAAGGTCGAACGAGATGGCGGGCTTCTCCACGCGCGGCGGGGTGAGAATGCGGTGACCTGTTGCCCGCGGTGTCATGCAGCTGGCGGCGAGGTAGGCATAGGGCTCGTCCTCAAAGGGAACGGTGGCACCCTTGGCGTGCATGTGGGCGCGGCGGCGGGCCAGTCTTTGGGTGAAATGGCACCAGTCGCTGCCTGCAATGGGGCATGAGGCCTCGTGGCCGCAGGGAGCCGCGATGGCCGCCCCTTCGGCGATGAGGCGGTGGCGCGCGCCACGGATGCGGGCAAAACCACGGGGCGTGCCGGGCTCCACGATGAGCAGCAGGCCCGTGGTGCGCGCCCACAGGGCGGCGGCGATGGCGGCGGCCTCCGTCTCCGGCAGTTCGGCCAGGGTGTAGGCGGCGATGGTGAGGTCGGCGGAAGTGTCGGGAAGCTGGCGCAGGTCGGCCCTCACCTGCCGGGCATTTTTCAAGGCTTGGGAATCACTTGCAGCGGCCAGTTCGCGCGCGAGATCAAGAAAGCGCGGGTCATTGTCGAATTGGGTGATGGTGGAGAGCGAGGTGAAACGCGCCACGGCGGCGAAACTCGCCGTGCCGGGGCCGCAGCCGGCATCGAGCAGAGCGGCGGGGGGCAAGTGCGGCCGAGGGGCCCGGGGCGCGTCCCGCGCCCGGCCCACTGCCGGGTATGGGGGCGGCAGGCGCGCGGTGAGATAGGCGGAAAGGTCAATGGCCGCCGAGGTCTCTCCCTCCCGGTATCGGGTGCTGAGGGCGCGTGCCGCGTGGCGCGCCGACGGGCCGTCGGGATGGGCGTCAAGGGCGGCGACAAGGAAGGGTGGCAGGGTCATGGGCGGGACATGGTGGGCGATGACAGGCTCGAACTGCCGACATCTTCGGTGTAAACGAAGCGCTCTACCAACTGAGCTAATCGCCCCCTTGTTCAGTCTCCGGCACCGGCAATGAGCGGTGATCCAGCTCCGGCCGGAGGTATCCGGTCATAGCCGCCGGGGCATGGCGAAGCAAGCGGGCCGGAATGTCACGCGCCCCAAACAAATGCCCCGCACGGTTTCTGAGGGCGTGCGGGGCTGATGTCTTCTGAAGTCTGGCTGGCGCTAAGGCGATGGCTCCTCCGTCGATGCCGTTTGCTTCATGGTCCGGCGGACCGGACGACGCCACAAACCACAGCACCTCCACTGGCATTGCGCCCCCGGATGGGCCGGCTGGCCCGCGCTGCCCCACCACATGAGGGTGATTCACCCCCGGCTGACAAGATGTTGCGACTCAAAAAATGAAGGCCGCAGAAGCTGCGGCCTTCATGAAATCGTCGCACCCCGGCGGTCAGTGCGCCCTGGCCCCCTCGCCTGCCTTGGCGGCGGCGGCGCGGGCGGCTTCCGCCGCTTCCTCGGCCTCCTCGTCCCAGACGATGGCTTCGGGCTTGCGGGTCAGCGCATGTTGCAGCACCTGGTCGGCGTGGGACACGGGCACCAGTTCCAGGCCCGCCTTCACGTTGTCCGGAATCTCGGCCAGGTCCTTCACGTTCTCCTCGGGGATCAGCACCTTCTTGATGCCGCCGCGATGGGCCGCCAGCAGCTTTTCCTTCAGGCCGCCGATGGGCAGCACCCGCCCGCGCAGCGTGATCTCGCCGGTCATGGCCACGTCCTTGTGCACCGGAATGCCGGTCAGCACCGAGACGATGGCCGTCACCATGGCGATGCCCGCCGAGGGGCCATCCTTGGGGGTTGCCCCCTCCGGCACATGGACGTGAATGTCGCGCTTGTCGAAGACGGGCGGCTTCACCCCGATGGAGGGCGCACGGCTGCGGACATAGGACGAGGCCGCCGAGATCGACTCCTTCATCACGTCGCGCAGGTTTCCGGTCACCGTCATCTTGCCCTTGCCGGGCATCATCAGGGCTTCGATGGTCAGCAGTTCGCCGCCCACCTCGGTCCAGGCGAGGCCGGTGACCACGCCCACCTGATCCTCCTGTTCGGCCATGCCGTGGCGGAACTTGGGCACACCGAGGAATTCCTCGACGATGGCGGGCGTCACCTTGATCTTCTTCTTTTTCTTCAGCGTCAGATCCTTCACCGCCTTGCGCGCCAGCGTGTTGACCTCGCGTTCCAGCGAGCGCACGCCCGCCTCGCGGGTATAGCGGCGGATCACGTCATAGACGGCCTCTTCACCGATCTCGAACTCCTTCTTGTCCAGACCATGGCTTTCCATGGCCTTGGGGATCAGATGGCGCCGGGCGATCTCGGCCTTCTCCTGCTCGGTGTAGCCGGCGATCCGGATGATCTCCATGCGGTCGAGCAGGGCGGGCGGAATATTGAGTGTGTTCGAGGTGGTCACGAACATGACGTTGGACAGGTCATATTCCACCTCGAGGTAGTGATCCATGAAGGTGGAGTTCTGCTCCGGGTCCAGCACCTCCAGCAGCGCCGCCGAGGGATCGCCGCGGAAGTCCATGCCCATCTTGTCGATCTCATCGAGAAGGAAGAGCGGATTCGACTTCTTCGCCTTCTTCATGGACTGGATGACCTTGCCGGGCATCGAGCCTATGTAGGTGCGGCGGTGGCCGCGGATTTCGGCCTCGTCGCGCACGCCGCCCAGCGACATGCGGATGAATTCCCGGCCCGTGGCCTTGGCGATGGACTTGCCAAGCGAGGTCTTGCCCACGCCGGGCGGACCGACGAGGCACAGGATGGGGCCGCGCATCTTGTTGGTGCGGCCCTGCACGGCGAGATATTCGACGATGCGGTCCTTCACCTTGTCGAGGCCGAAGTGATCGTGGTCGAGCACGCCCTGGGCAAATTTCAGGTCGGTCTTGACCTTGCTCTTCACACTCCACGGAATGGACAGGAGCCAGTCGAGATAGTTGCGCACCACGGTGGCTTCCGCCGACATGGGGCTCATCTGCTTCAGCTTCTTCAGTTCCGCCATGGCGCGCTCGCGCGCTTCCTTGGACAGCTTGGTCTTTTCGATGCGGGCTTCGAGTTCCGCCGCCTCGTCCTTCTCCTCGCCGTCGCCCAGTTCCTTCTGAATGGCCTTCATCTGCTCATTCAGATAATACTCGCGCTGGGTCTTCTCCATCTGGCGCTTGACGCGGCTGCGGATGCGCTTCTCCACCTGCAGGACGGAGATTTCGCCCTCCATCAGCGAGAAGACCTTCTCCAGCCGGCGCTGCACCTCGATCATCTCCAGAAGCTCCTGCTTCTCGGTGATCTTGATGGCGAGATTGGCGGCGATGGTGTCGGCCAGCTTGGCGTAATCGGTGATCTGGCCGAGGGATGCGAGAACCTCCTGCGGCACCTTCTTGTTCAGTTTCACATAGCTTTCGAATTGCGCCACGGCGGTGCGCGCCAGGGCCTCGGTCTCCTGCGCCTCGCCGAGGTCGTCGGCAATGACCACCAGTTCGGCTTCGTAGAGATCGGTGCGCAGGGTGAAGCTGTTGACATGGGCGCGGGCAATGCCCTCGACCAGCACCTTCACGGTGCCGTCCGGCAGCTTCAGGAGCTGGAGAACATTGGCCACCGTGCCGGTGTCGTAAATAGCTTCCGGTGCCGGATCATCATCGCCGGGATTTTTCTGGGCCACGAGCAGGATGCGCTTGTTGTCACGCATCACCTCTTCAAGCGCGCGGATGGACTTCTCACGGCCAACGAAAAGCGGCACGATCATGTGGGGGAAAACCACGATGTCGCGCAGCGGCAGCACGGGGAGACGCTCCACCGGACCGGCCGCAATCTTGGCCTTCAGGGACTTGCTGGTCATTCGCATTCCTCACCGACGCGACGGGCCTCGTCCGGAGAGACTCAGGCCCTGCGTATCTTCATTCGTTACGGAATGTGGAGGGGGCCGTTAACAATTTCAATGGCCCCTTCCCAAAACGGTTTACGCCGAGGCGGGCTGGGCCTTCGCCCCCTTGTCGCGGTCGGCATAGATGAGCAGCGGCTTGGCGTCACCGTCCACCACATCCTTCGAGATCACAACTTCCTCCACGCCCGACATGGCGGGCAGGTCGAACATGGTCTCGAGCAGGATGGACTCCATGATCGAGCGCAGGCCGCGCGCGCCGGTCTTGCGCTCGATGGCGCGCTTGGCGATGGAGCGCAAGGCCTCCTCCGGGAATACCAGCTTCACGCCTTCCATTTCGAACAGGCGCTGATACTGCTTGATGAGGGCGTTCTTCGGCTCGGTCAGGATGGTGACCAGCGCATTCTCGTCGAGGTCGGTGAGGGTGGCGATGACCGGCAGACGGCCGACGAATTCCGGGATCAGGCCGAATTTCAGAAGGTCCTCGGGTTCGAGTTCGCGCAGCAGCGCGCCGGTGCGGCGGTCGTCGGGCGACTTCACCTCGGCGGCAAAGCCGATGCCCGAGCCCTTGCCGCGCTGGGCGATGATGCGTTCCAGCCCGGCGAAGGCGCCGCCGCAGATGAACAGGATGTTGGTGGTGTCCACCTGCAGGAATTCCTGCTGCGGATGCTTGCGCCCGCCCTGCGGCGGCACCGAGGCCACCGTGCCTTCCATGATCTTGAGGAGGGCCTGCTGCACCCCCTCGCCCGAGACGTCGCGGGTGATGGAGGGGTTGTCGGACTTGCGGGAAATCTTGTCCACTTCGTCGATGTAGACGATGCCGCGCTGGGCCCGTTCGACGTTATAGTCGGCCGATTGCAGCAGCTTCAGGATGATGTTCTCAACGTCCTCGCCAACGTAGCCCGCTTCGGTCAGCGTGGTGGCGTCGGCCATGGTGAAGGGCACGTCGAGGATGCGGGCCAGGGTCTGGGCCAGCAGCGTCTTGCCAGAGCCGGTGGGGCCGACCAGCAGGATGTTGGACTTGGCCAGTTCCACGTCGTTGTTCTTCTGGGCGTGGTTCAGGCGCTTGTAGTGATTGTGCACCGCCACCGAGAGAACCTTCTTGGCGTGGTCCTGATCGATGACATAGTCGTCGAGCACCTTGCGGATTTCATGGGGCGTGGGCACGCCGTCGCGCGACTTCACCAGCGAGGACTTGTTCTCCTCGCGGATGATGTCCATGCACAGTTCGACGCATTCATCGCAGATGAAAACCGTGGGGCCGGCGATGAGCTTCCTGACCTCGTGCTGGCTCTTGCCGCAGAAGGAGCAGTACAGCGTGTTCTTGGAATCGCCACCAGCAGCCTTGCTCATGTATTCTCCTCACATCGGCGCAAGGGTGCGAGCCCCTGCCGCCCAGACCACCGCACCCTGCCCCTTGGTGCGGCCACTATAGCTTCAAAACAAGCACGAAAACGACTCATCCGCGAGGATGGCCCAGCCATGGTTAACCAAACCTTGCGGCAGCCACGGACGCTTCGCCCGGCGCTGCTTCCGGTGTGCCTTACTTGCCGTCTTCCGCCACCGGACGCTTGTCCAGAATCTTGTCGATGAGGCCGAAGGCCTTGGCCTGCTCGGCGGTCATGAAGTTGTCGCGCTCCAGCGCATCCTCGATCTCGGCGATGGTGCGGCCGGTGTGGCGCACATAGATTTCGTTCAGCCGCCGCTTCAGGCTCTCGACATTGCGGGCGTGGATGAGAATGTCCGTCACCTGGCCCTGGAAGCCGCCGGAGGGCTGGTGGACCATGACCGAGGCGTGCGGCAGGGCAAAGCGCATGTCCTTCGCCCCGGCGCAGAGCAGCAGCGAACCCATGGAGGCCGCCTGGCCCATGACGATGGTGGAAATGGCCGGGCGCACGAACTGCATGGTGTCATAGATCGACAGGCCGGCGGTGACGATGCCGCCCGGCGAGTTGATGTACATGGCGATTTCCTTCTTGGGGTTTTCCGCCTCAAGGAACAGAAGCTGCATGCACACCGAGCTGGCCACCGTGTCATCGATGGGGCCGGTGATGAAGATGATGCGCTCGCGCAACAGGCGCGACGGCAGGTCGAAGACGCGCTCGCCCCGGGCTTCCTGCTGGATCACCGAGGGCCAGAAGGCGGCGGTGGTGGCATGTTCAATCGGATCGCGCATTTCGGTCCCCAGTTGGTGAATCACTGACTATGTCCCGCCATAGATAGGTGACGGGCAGGCATTCGTGAAGCCCCGGCGATTTTAAAGGTTTTCAAGGTCTTTCGCGGCCCGGGCCAGGATGTCCTTGAGCCTGCCGCGCTGTTCCGCCGTCAGGGCGCCGGGGCGGAGGCGGGAGAAGAGCGTGTGGCGGAAGTCCGCCACCACTTCCCCCAGGTCGCCGGCATCGAGGGACTGGGCCGCCTCATCCACCCGCGTGTTGAGCCGGGCCAGTTCGGCGGCATGGTCGGCGAGATAGTCGAGGCCCGCGGAGGTGATGGAGAAGAGGCGCTTGCCGCCCGCCTCGGCGCTTGCCACCAGCCCCGCCTCCTCCAGCGTGGCGAGGATGGGATAGATGGATCCGGGGCTTGGCGCATAGGTGCCCTGAAAGCGCTCCTTCAGGCCCTTGATGATGTCATAGCCGTGGCGCGGGGCCTCGGCGATGAGGCCGAGGACCAGAAGGCGCAGGCTGCCGGAATCGAACAGGCGGTTGCGCCGGCCGCGCATGAAGGGCGGCGGCCCCCAGCCGAAGGGGCCGCAGCCATCGCCGCCGCCCGGCGGGCCGAAACCCCGGCGCTTGTGAAAGGGTGGAAACATCAGAACCTCGAATGCGGGCCAAGCTATGCGTTTGGCCCGCGCCTGTCAAAAGCGGCGCGGGAGATGCGGCCCCCGCGCCGGGGCGGTGGTCAGGCGGCGGGGCTGCCGTCCGCGTCCTTGCCGGTTTCCGCCCTGAAGCGGTCATAGGTCTGCTGGTCGCGGGCGCGGCGTTCGCGCGCCCGGAAGTCGGCGAAGGCCTGGGCCTCCTCCTCCAGCTTGCGGCGTTCGGCCTCGATCTGGTCGAGAACCTCGCGGCGCCGGGCCTCGAAGGCAGCGTTGCCGGTGCCGCCACCCGAACCGGCGTCATCACCGCGCCAGCGGCGGTGGTGATGGCCGCGGCCACGGCGGTGGCCGGACCCGAACCCGGCAAAGGCGGGTTCATGACCGCCCCAGTCCCAGCGGCGCTGCCTGGCCCGCCAGACGAACCAGGCGAGTGCGCCAAGGCCCAGCGGCGGGAAAACGGCAAAGCCCGCGAGCACGGTCAGCGCCTTGACCGGGAAGGGCCAGTGGTCGGTGGCGGCGACGTCGCCGGCAAAGCGCCCATCCGGACCGAAGCCGACACGATCCTCGCCCATGGTGCGGGCTTCAGGCCCCTGCCCGTCTCCGGCACGGCGCGACCAGCGCCCACGGCGATGCATGCCGCCGCGCCCGCCGCAGCCGCAGCCGCCACGGTGGCGGCCATGGCCCTCGCCGTCGCGGCCAGTGGGATCCGAAGCGGCGGATTGGGCAAAATCAGGATTTTCAGAAATGGTCGTTGACATGAATAACCTCCTTGGATCAACACGACATATCTTTGATACGATATATCGTAATTCAAGGGGTGGAGGCAAATTTTTCCGATATATCGTA
>OEIV010000696.1_pt1 | contig 17256 bp, 12 predicted proteins | sample 1539231 | NCBI WGS metagenome assembly OEIV01 (sample SAMN03794762, study PRJEB22550) | activated sludge metagenome | feature: wastewater treatment plant; material: activated sludge; isolation source: Wastewater treatment plant of a petroleum refinery complex | place: Argentina: Buenos Aires ...
CCTGCGGAAGTAGGGAGCGGAGACGTTGCGGGAGGGCAAGGGGCATTCGCTTCCGGCTCACCCCGACCATCAACGAACTCGATCAGGAACTGCTTGGCCTCTTCCAGGCGTTTCGTGCCCGTGCTGCGGCGGCGTACCTGTCGCGATCCCGATCGGCACCAGTAGACATACCAGAAGGGCGTGTCCGTTCGCTGGACCAGCCAGTGTTCTCTGTACTCAAAGACTTTCTGCATTCGTCCCGACCCCCGCTTCGCGATTCCACATACTGCCGCAGTTGGTCGATCCGCACGAGTACGCGACGACCGATGCGCACGCAGCCAAGACGCCCGGCCTGGAGTTCGCGATCGACAGTGTTGCGATGTACGCGAAGGAGCCGGGCCGCCTCAGCAATCGTGAGCAGTTGCGGCATCTCCACCAGCGCGAGCACCGCCGTCGCCGTCAAGGGATTGGTTTGACCTTGCGTAGAATCGATGCGAACCAGTGGCGCAGAATCAGCGCGCTTAGCCTTCACGACTCGGGCAGCCCTGGGTATCTGATCGGAGGCAGCCCGGCATCATGACGGCACCGATTGGCCTCCTGGACGATCCGCCGCAAGTCGCTCGGCCGTCCGTCCAGCAGCCACTTTCCTCTGGCAGTCCGCCACGCCCGGTGTCCAACCGTTGCGAGCACCTGCTGCATCGGCGGGCTGAGATTGTCTTGCTCGACGGCCCGCCGCTGCTCAACGTCATTAGCGGCCTCTAAGTCGTCTTCACGTGTGGACCACGGAAAGACGAGCTTCTTGCGACCGTCGTTCAGGACAATCACAGTCGCGCACTCCGGATTACCGGGAGACAGAAAGTCACGAAGCTGCACGCGTCCAGCAGTCAGTTCGATGATTTTCTGGAGGGTCTCGGGGTTGGGGACTCGTTCACCATGAAGATACCGGGTGATGGCGCTCCGGCTGGCCAGTCCCAATGCCCGCCGTAGCTGCGTTGTGGTCATCCCGGTTTGGAAGAGATAGTCTGCGAGTTTCATGCGGGTTGAGATAGCGCAGCGAAGCGCGGCTTGCCGCATACCGGTGCCAGCCCGAGTACCGAAGCGATTGCAGGGCGGGGATTTTGTGCAACTACCGGAGGAGTTCGGCGTATACTCGTCTAGCCACAAGGGCCGGGTTCTTCCCGTCCCCCCGCAGCCGAGGGAATTGTCGGCAGGAGGTGCGTCCCAGGGCGGACATCGACAACTGCATAACTCACTGGTGATCGATCTTTGGCCCGTGCAGTGAGAATGCGATGTACTCAAGCTCTGCGACGCGTTCCCAACCATTTGATGCCACGTTGAACGCCGCCGCCAACAGCGGTGAGGTGCCGATCCTGGTCGGTATCGACGAAGCGGCACGGATGCTCGGCGTTTCCAGCCGGACTGTTTGGACACTTACCGACTCGGACAGCCTTCCGCACGTGCGGATCGGGCGCCGCGTGCTCTATCCGGTCGACGCGCTCCGCCGCTGGACGGCGGAACGCACCCGGGGAGGTGCCTCCGCGAAGTGAGGTGACAACTTGGCGTTGACCGCTCGTGTCTGACACGAGTCTGGGTCACTCTGCGCGATCATCACCATTCGCGGAGTTCGCCAAACATGGCATCATTGAGCACTGAAGCACATGGCGGTCGCCAGGTGCAGTTCGTAGATCTGAACGGTAAACGTCGAAGCGTGCGGCTGGGCAAGATCCCGGTCAAACAGGCAGAAGCGATCCTGCTGCGGATTGAATCGTTGGTGTCGGCACGCGCTGGAAATACGGCTCCCGATCCGCAAACGGCCGCGTGGCTGAAGGATGTCGGAGACGTGTTGTATGAACGCCTCGCTCGCGTTGGACTCGTGGCAACTCGCAGTTCGACGCGAGTCACTCTCGCTCAGTACTTTGACGAGTACTTCGCGTCACTGTCCATCAAACCCTCCACAGAGCGGAACTACAAGGCTGCACGGCGCGAACTGGAGAAGCACTTCGGCTCAGACCGTCTCATTACGAGAATCACCGCTGCCGATGGGGAGGGGTTCAAACGCGCGATGCGAGACTCGGGATTGGCCCAGGCGACAACGGCCAAGTACATAAAGGTCGCACGACAACTTTTCCGCCGTGCGGTGAAGCAGAAGCTGATCGATGAAAGCCCCTTCTCAGAAATCTCCGCGGGGAGTCAGACCAACTCCACTCGTCTTCGTTTCGTGCCGCGGGAGGCAATCGAACGGGTCATTGCCGCCTGTCCCGACAATGGATGGCGGCTCCTCGTGGCGCTCTCGCGATTCGGAGGTTTGCGGTGCCCGAGCGAGCACCTCGCCCTCCGGTGGGAGGACATCGACTGGGAGCGAGGACGGATCACCGTCAACTCACCCAAGACAGAAGGCAACGAGAATCAAGAGACTCGGATCATTCCGCTGTTCCCTGAACTGGTGCCTCACCTTCGCGAGGCCGCTCGCGAAGCTGCTGGGGGCACCGGGTATGTGGTCACCGACCGGTACCGCCGCAAGGACGGCTACGGGCGGGTTGCGCCCAACCTGGGTACACAGTTCAAGCGGATCATCCGCCGGGCTGGCCTCCAGCCGTGGCCGCGCGTGTGGCACAACCTACGCGCCTCGCGGCAGACGGAACTGACCGAACGGTTCCCGCTGCACGTCGTCTGCGAGTGGCTGGGCAACACCACCACGGTCGCGACCCAGAGCTACCTCTTTGTTCGCGAGTCCGACTTCGCAGCGGCCATCCAGGAGGGCGTCAAAAAAGCGGTGCAGAATCCGGTGCAGCAGGCGGCCGAATCAGGCCGCACCGACTCGAAAGCCCACTCCCCCGACAACGAAAAAGTGCCTGCGTTGCAGGCACTTGCGAATAGGTGCGACGACCTTCAACCTATCGGAATGCCCCCCGAAGGACTCGAACCTTCGACCCGCTGATTAAGAGTCAGCTGCTCTACCAACTGAGCTAGGAGGGCGTCGGCGGCCCATGCCGCAGGGACAAGTGTATGCCGCTCGCGCGCGCCGGCAAATCCGCCCGCACGCTGCTCCGGGGAATGTTCGGGTACAGTGTTCACATGAGCCTCCGCGCGTGCCGTCGCCCGAGCACCGACCGCAGCCCCCAACCAGGCCGCCTCCGGGATTCCATGATCCGGTTGGTCGTTGGGCTGGCGACGGACCCGGCAAGACCCATGCGGGCCGGGCCGAAAGCGGTGAGAGAAACGGTTCATCAGGTCCCACAGAGGACGCTGTGAACGCGCGGCGTGTGCGTGAACTTCCGACGCGGCGTGGCGCATCTGGTGTGCGTATTCCCGGTGTTGAGCGCTGGTGAAGTAGAAATGAAGGGGCTGGGAATGGACACACACGATGACGGGAACAGACCCGCGCCGGATACGGCGACTTCCAACTGAAGCACGGCGCCGGCGTTGGATCGTCCGGCGCCCGTGCCGCTGGATCGATCGGAAGAGGTGACGCATCGAAAGGAGCGCATCAAGTTGGACGGCCCCGGTGCGCTGGTTTGTACACCGTCACCGCGCGGCGCTGGTGGCGTGGGGCGTGGTCATCTTGGCGCTGATCGGCGTGCGCCTGTGGTGTGACTTGGCAACGTTCGAACGGGATCCACTCGCGCGATTCGCGCCCTCGGGGCTTCCAATCGTCGATCGAACAATGGTGATCCGCCATGTTGGTTCGGAGTATCTGCTCGACCCACATCGCGCGGCCAGCGCTGGACGGTCGGATGTGGTCGGGTCGCTCACCATCCATCTGACCATCACGAAAGAGACCAAGAGCTTTCTGCTTCCCGATGCGAGGCTCGGGTTCGAGTATCGCCAGAGCTTCACGGTCGCGGATCATCGAGAGCCGCCGTTGCGGAGTTGGCCGCTTTCGGTCATTGCGCCGGATGGCTCGGTAGCGCTGTCGCTCGTGAAGACGGCCGCGGCAGACCCCGACGCATTGTGGTGGGAGCGTGTGTGGCGAAAGCCGCCGGGCACGTACCGGGTTTGGTGCGCAGCCACTATCGCGGGCGAGATTGCCCTTGGCTCGTTGATCGGCATGCTCATCGCGGTCGCGGGCTTTGGTGTGTGGCTGTCGGCGCGGCTGGGCGTGTACGGCGCTCGCGCCGGTGCGCGAAAGTGCATCGCCTGCGGCTATCCGATCGAGAAGGGAACCGATCGCTGCCCAGAGTGCGGCGGACTCCGGCCGGTGTGGAGGAATGTTGGCACCAAGAGAGAATGAGCCTCCCCAACGCCCGTCGGGCTGCTCGCTCGCCGAATCCATATGCCTGCTCATCCAGCCCTGACGGCATTCCGCTCGATGACATCCCGCCCGCAGAGTGAGTGTCTCCGCGCAGACCGCCGGAGATCGTCGGCCCTTGCAAGAACACGCTATTGTTCAATCACATCACGCGCAACCACCAGCGCCCAATCACGAAGAGAGTCTGTGCATACCAACTCCATATTATAATATAAATAATGATTACAACCGAAGGTACCAAGCATGCCCCAACCGCCATGGCCCACAGTAACGGAACGGCACCCACTGATAACCACGCAACAAGACGCAGCCGATTCATTGATTTGACAATTGATTGCGACGGAGCTCGTTGGAGTATTGACGCACATGCCGTCATGCTCAACGCGATAGTGATCATGTTCATCGCCAAGAACACCATGTCGAGCAGTGGAAGCATCCATGGCATAGGCTCTTCGAGATGACGAGCAAGCCACAACTGTGAGCACCAAGCTGACAGCATCAAAACGCCAACGCCTCCAGTGGCCATCAGTTCGCACGTATGCTGGCGAGTCAACGCCGTACTCGGGGAAACACCGAGAAGCTGATAATCGCCGCGACGAAGCGATCTCTGGACATGTACCCACAGCAGAACAACAACACTTATCAACGTGCACCCGATCGACGACACAATAATAAATGCAGTATTACTATGAGTTGTCCATAGAACCAGACGACTTCCGATTTGACACAACAGCCATGCAACGGAACAGCCCGCGATCTGGAGAATAGTCGCGCCGAGTGGACGAAAACGAACGCGCTGAGCGACGCTCAGGCCCGCGATGCGCCCTGGCGGCAGCGACTGAGCGCACTCAGGACAAACGCAAACGCCATCAAGGTCATCGAGATTATAACCGCATAATGGACATATATCGACCCACTGCATTCGCTTCTCTGATTTTGATAACAAGGCTGAACGACGCAGCATTGCTAGGATCTCCGTGCTCGAATTGCTCATCTTTCAAGGATTTGGTCGGAGCTTGTAGGAGTAGACCGGGCTCGAAATCATTGGCGCGACCACTCCAGGAACTGTGAATGTGAACGTAACAAAATTTGCAGCGTTCGGTGTATAGACCCCGATCCGCCACCCCGTCTGCATCGCCACGGGCAACGAGGATTTGGTTTCCATCGCCACCAACCGGTTTTCTCCGTCCCAAGTGTACAGCATGTCTTGAACCATCGCACTCACGCAGTCGCACTTGCACCCGGCATCCAGACTCCTCAGTCGCATAAATTAAACATTTCGCAGATTGCTAAATCATTGCGATTGTTTTGTGTACGTGGTAATCCATCCGTGATCAGTTTCAATAAAGACGACAACTTCACGAACCATGCCTGCGCTGACATGCGATGAAAACGAAATGCTCTTTGCGGCTACCGCATGATTTCCGAAAGCTGGGCCAACATAAATATCCACATTGCGCGGATCATCAGGGACGAATGTCGGATTGGCCCAATTGCGCGACAAGGAGGGTCGCTGGTCGCTACTCACGATAATCTCCAGCGAGTATCCTCGATCCCTGATCTCACTAGAGTACTCAATACTCCACGAATCTGGCATATCGACGGGCATTCTGGCAGCAACTTCAGCCTTTGAAAACACACTCGACCGCCTTTGAGCGTACCAAACTCCGACAAGTGCCAAGACAAGCACCACAACAACAGCAATGCTAAGCTTCTTCAACAAAAGCCCCTCCGATATCGTGCATTAGCGGCCCCGTCCGGGGGTCCCGGAGCCTGGTCCGCTTGGGGTGTACGCGGCGACCACGGCTGAGTTCCCCCGGTTCTTCACCGCCTTCCAGTCTACCAAGGGGCTTCCGCACGCACGTAGAGGGTTCTGTCGACGACGGGTCCATCACCAGAACCGCCGGGAGTTCGACGCCGATCGCTCTGCCGCGGTTCAGCCATTCGGGACCACCTTTGAGACTGTGTGGGCGGCGAGATCAGGCGTGCGGGAAGCACCGGCGCCCCCGCTACCCGGGGATTGACCGCCTGCACCTCGATTCCCGGTACCCTTTCCACTCCCCATTCCCGATTCCCCATTCTCCGCCTCCCAACCCAAACATCCGTTCGGGTACCTCCCTCCCCACCCCCGTTTGACCGAATCTTGACCCCGGTCTACCGTCTAGGCCCTGGAATCACGGTTCCGGGACGCGGTCGCTCGGTGTTCGAGCGCGCGAAAGGTCACACTCGACGGCGTCGGGCCCGCGGCAAGGCGGGGGACGCACGACGATCGCGGAGTTATCTCATGCTCCCTCCACAGAGAGTCAGCCACGGCCGCACCCGTCGGCGCCGCTCGCACCAGGCCCTCGAGGCCATCCAGATGGGCGTCTGCCCGCTCTCGGGCATGCCCAAGCTGCACCATCGCGTCTGCAAGGAATCCGGGTACGTTCGCCCCGGTCTGAAGATCAAGGTTCCGAAGCTGGGCATCGGAACGTCTGATCAGTAACGCTCGATCAGCACTCGCCGTGCGCCCACAGGCCGCCCCGCCGCGATCGGTGTGTCGGGTGGTCATTCACGCGCCGGCTCTCGGGGTCGATCCACATGCGAATCGCGGTTGATGTGATGGGCGGCGATCACGCGCCCGACGCCATCCTCAAGGGCTGCTTCGAGTCGCTGGCGCACCTGGGCCCCCACGACGAGCTCGTCCTGGTCGGACCCGAGAAAGTCATCCGCGAGGCGATGCACGAGCGCGGCGTGTCGGACCCGCGCCTGGTCATCGAGCGGGCCGAGGACGTCATCGCGATGGACGAGTCGCCCGCCAAGGCGGTGCGCTCCAAGCCCGATTCGTCGATCGTGAAGATGGCGCTGGTCGGTTCTGAGAAGTCGGATCGGCGCTGCGACGTGGTGCTCTCGGCGGGAAATACCGGCGCGTGCGTCGCCGCGGCGATCATGCACATGCGCCGCCTGCCATACGTGCATCGCCCCGGCATCGCCGTCACGTTCCCGGCGTTCCACGGGCCGATGGTCCTCACCGACGCCGGCGCGAACCCCGAGCCCAAGGCCAGCCACCTGTGGCAGTACGGCGTGATGGCCGAGGTGTATGCCCAGCGCACGCTGGGGATCGCCAGGCCGCGTGTGGCGCTCATGAACATCGGCTCGGAAGAGGCCAAGGGCACGGGGATCATCAAGCAGACCCGCGACCTGCTGAAGGCGACGCCGGGCCTCAACTACATCGGGTACGTCGAGGGACGCGACCTCTTCGAGGGCGCGGCGGACGTGATCATCACCGACGGGCTGGTGGGGAACACCGTGCTGAAGTCGGCCGAGGGTATGGCCCGCAGCCTGTTCAAGGCGATCGCGCACGAAATCCTGGCGCAGAAGCCCGAGCTGATGCTGGACTTTGAGCCCATCGTCAAGAGCATCTACGCCAAGAACGACTACCACGAGCACGGCGGGGCGCCGCTCCTTGGGGTGAACGGGTCGTGCTTCATCGCGCACGGGTCGAGCGAGGCACGGACGATCAAGGCCGCGGTGCGGAACTGCCGGAACTATGTGGCGTCGGGCGTCAATGAGGCAATCGTGCAGCGATTGGCCGAGCTCGAGCCCATGATGAACGAGATGGCGGCCATCGAACGCGATCAGAAGACGCCGGTCTGACCGAATCCGCCGGGACTTTGCGTCGAACGGGACCGGAAAGCCGCTGGGGCGATCCCGTTGGAGCAGGCTCGGAGGGTCCGGCCATTTGGCCATTTGGCGCTTTGGCCATTTGGATTCCCTCCTACACTGGGCACCATGAGCGGTCCTCAACAGCCCGGCGGAGTCCCGCGTGTCGGCGTTCGCATCGCCGGGACCGGATCGTGCCTTCCCGCGCGCAAGCTCACCAACGCCGACCTCGTCAAGCTGATGGAGACGTCGGACGAGTGGATCGTGCAGCGCACGGGCATCCGCGAGCGGCGCATCGCCGATCACACCGGGCCGGAGTCGACCGACGCGCTGGCGGCCGAATCGCTGCGTCGCGCTCTCTCGGCGGCTCGCTTGGACGCCAAGGACCTGGACGCCATCATCGTGGCGACCATGACGGGCGAGATGTCGTGCCCGCCCACCGCGTGCCTGGTCGCGGCCCGGGTCGGCGCGGGCGCTTGCGGCGCGTTCGATCTGAACGGCGCGTGCTGCGGCTTCGTGTTCGGGCTCAACGTCGCGCACGGGCTGGTGGCGGGCGGGGCGTACCGAAACGTGGCGATCATCGGGGCCGACACCCTCACGCGGTTCATGGACTACAGCGACGCGGGGCGTTCGACGGCGATCATCTTCGGCGACGCGGCGGGGTGCGCGATCCTCCGCGCGACCGACGACACCTCCAAGGGCATCATCGCCCAGTCGATGCATTCCGACGGCGCGGGCTGGAAGGAGATCTACGTCCCGACTCAGCCGTTCCATTTCCCCGAGGGCGTGCCGGTCGACGCGTGCAAGTACGGGCGGGTGCAGATGAACGGCGCGGCGGTTTTCAAGTTCGCGGTCGGAACGTTCTCGAACCTCATCGACGAGACGCTGCAGAAGGCCAAACTCAAGCCCTCCGACATCGACCTGTATATTTGCCACCAATCGAACCAGCGAATCCTGCACGCCGCCCGCGACCGCTTCGGGCTCCCCGAGGACAAGCTCTACATCAACATCGACCGCGTGGGCAACACGGTCGCGGCGTCGGTCCCCCTGTGCCTCGACGAGGTCGTGCGGGCTCGCGGTCTGCCCGAGGGCGCCAAGGTTCTGTTCGTGGCGTTCGGCGGCGGGCTGACGTGGGGTTCGAGCCTGTGGCAGTTGTGATCGCTCGTAAGCTACGCCGCGATCGGATCGGCCGATCGGCGTGCGAGCATGGAACTCGCGATCAGCCACGGCGTGAGGACGCGCGGATCGGAGGCGCGGGCGAAGGCGGCGTCGAGCATCGGGCCGGGCGACATCGTCGCGACCACCAATCGCTCGGCCCGCGGCTCGTCCACGATTGAAACTCCCAGTTCTTCCAGGGCACGCCGAACCACGCCCGCGTTCTTCCCCGGAGCGACCAGCGCGGCCGACGAAAAACGCGACGTGCGATGGGCCAGGTCGAGCGCGTCGCGAGCGGCGGCGAGGCCCGTGAACCGATCGAACATCGCGCGACGCATGGGGCGACGAACCTGACTTCGGATGGTCCGGCGGAGTTCGACGAGCCCCTCGGCGAAGCCGCGCATCGCGTGTTCCTTGCGGGCGATGGCGCGGTAGCGGGTGCGGATCTCGCGCAGCTCCGCGCGACGCTCGATCTCGGGGGCGTATCGCTGCATGACCCAGCCGTTGTTGCGGACGAGCCGCGCGAGGATCGTGTTCATGTCGCGGTTGCCGGCGTCTTTCATGTGATCGACGACGAACGCGGGCTCGAAGACCATGCGCAGGCCGTTGAGCATGAGCTTGGCGGCAAGGTCGTACTCCTCGGCGTAGTAGTTGAAGGCGTGGTCGTAGCCGCCGGCGTGGAGGAAGACGTCGCGGCGGATGGCCACGCCGCACCCGATGAAGACCTCGGGCAGGCCGCCGGCCTCGCGGGTGCCGAAGCGCGGCAGGAAGATGTCGGCCATGACGGCAGCGACGTCGGCGGGCTGGGCGGCGAGGCGCGGGAGGAAATCGAGGGAGCGCGGCGAGGAATCGTCGTCGAGCATGACGATCCAGTCGACGCTCCGGTCCGCGGCCTGAACACCGAGGTTTCTCGCCGCGGCGCCGAGATTCTGCTCTTGCCTCAGAAACACGCGAGGCAGGCGCGCGGGGACTTCGCCCGCGACCCGCGACGCGGGGATGGTTGAGGCGTTGTCGACGATGATGACTTGGGAGTCGTGGGCGGGGAGCGACTCGAGCTGCGCGAGCGTGTGGAGCAGGCGATCGGCGCGATCGCGCGTGGGAAGTACGTAAGCGATGCGGGGAGCTTTCATGACGCGCGAAGGACCAGCGGGCCGTTGGGACCGGCGGGGTTGAGTTGTGCGGCGGCGGGCGCGGCGAGCGAAATCGAAGGATCTGCGCAAACGCCGGTTTCGGGCTTGGTCTCGAGTCTTGTTTCGAGACGAGAAACGGGGCGCTGGGCCAGCATCTCGGCGCCGGTGAACGCCAGGTGCGCGTTGTGGACACGCGCGATGAACTGACGCAGGTCGGTCGCGCCGATCGGCACATTGCCGAGGCGCTGCACCTGCGTCGCCGCGGCGCACGCGCCCAGGAACGACGCCGCACGGACGCTCGAACCCGCGGCGAGGCTGAGCGTGGCGGCGGCCAGCAGCGAATCGCCCGCGCCGAGCTGATCGATCGCCAGGGGCGCCAGGGCGGGGATGTGCTCGCTCTTGAGGCGCGTCGCGAATCCCTCGCCGCCGCCCGAGGCCTCGGGGAGCCGGTCAAAGCCGATGAGGCCCTCGGGGCCCATGGTGACGATCGAGCCGCGTGAATCGGTTTCTTCCAGGAGCTTCCACACGACCAGCGGGAGTCCTTCGCCCTGCATGCGCAGCGCGTCGCGTGCCTCGGATTCGCTCGGGCTAAGCAAGTCCATCGATCGCATCGCCAGAAGGCTCGAGCGGCGTCCGCTGACGTCGCCCGTGAGCACGTTGACGTGCGGCCGGGCGGCCAGGCAGGCGCGAGTCAGCGTGCGCGGACCGAAGAGCCCCAGGCCAAAGTCGGCGATGATCGCGGCCTGACAGCCACGGGCCGCCTCGTCGATCATGGCGATCAGTTGATCCTGCTCGGTCGCGTCGAGAACGAGCGGATCGACCAGATCGAGCTTCATTACCTTCTGTGCGCCGACCAGGAACCGCTGCTTTTCCGCGATCGGCGTCGAGGTCGGGAATGTGCGGAGTTCGATGCCATCCGCCAGCAGGCGGCGGCGCATCGCGGCGCCGTCCTCGTCCGCGGGGAGCGCGGTGAGCAGCACGGGCCGGGCGCCCATCGCGGCCAGGTGGCGGGCGATGATCGCGGCCCCGCCGTCGAACTGGCGTCGCTCGACCGGGCGGAGCGTCATGACCGGGCTCTCGCCCGCGACCTCGGGGCGATCGCACATGACATAGGTGTCGATGATGGTCTCGCCCACCACCAGCACACGGACGCCGCGGAATCGCGAGATCAGTTCGTAGAGCGGCGGCCCGCCCAGTTCGGGGGTCTCAAGGAGTTGCGTCAGGCGCTTGTGGAACGGGTCGACCGATTGCTCCATCGCCGCGATGAGGGCGGTGGAGCTGAAGACGACGTCGCCGGAGCTGAAGACGACGCGCCCGCCGTGCTGCTCGACGATGGCTCGCTCGTTGGCAAAGCGGGGGTCGTTGTTGTTTTCGTATTCGCGTCCTTTGACGTAGACATCTGGGCGCACGTCTGCCAGCAGCTCCGCGGCCGTCGGGCGGGGCTCGATGTGGACCCAGTCCACGAAGTCGAGGGCGGCGAGATTCTCGGCGCGGAGCTCCTCGGGGATCAAGGGGCGGCCGACACCCTTGCCCACGCGCGAATCCCCCGTGATCGACACCAGCAGGATGTCGCCCAGGCTCTTGGCGTAGCGGAGGTGGCGGATGTGTCCGGGGTGAACGATGTCGAAGCAGCCGTGGCAGTGGACGACGCGCCGGCCGGCGGCCTTGGCCAACTGGCGGCGATCCAGGAGCTGCTCCCGGGTCAGGATCTTGCTCTCGCTTTCCCCGCTCATCGCCCGAGAGATCGGCAGGAAAGTGCCATCGGGGCCAGAAACCGTCCGATACTCAACGCATGACGAGCCCGAACCCGACCAACGCCGTTGCCGCTGCGCCCGCATCGGCCAATTCTGCGCGTCGCACGATTGGACGAGCGGAGATTGTTGAATTGGCGCGATCGGGGAAGCACTGGGCGTTTCTGGCGATCGCCTCCCAAGTGCTGGAGCAATCGCCCGGCGACGGAGAGATCCGATTCCTGACCGCCGCCACCCTCGGGGCGCTGGGGCTTGGCACGCTGGCGACCGGGCAGCTCAACCTACTGGATGAAGCGGGGCGAGGCGATCCGTCGGTGGGCGAGCTTTTCGCAGCCTTGCGCCGCTTGCCGGATGATCGGGTGGCGTCGGCGACTCTGGAACGGAATTGCAGGATGAACCTCGCGGCGCTGGAGGCCCGGGGTGTCAGGATTGAGGCGGCGGAGGTTGGGGCGTGGGAGTCGAGGTTGCTGTCGCGCTCGGTACACCGGGCGCTCGACGGCAACATGATCCGGCGCGAGGCCGAGGGCGAGGGACGAGATCGCGTGCGCGCGTGGACGGGTCTGTCGGACCTGAAGGCGGCGGCGGTGTCGGCGGTCGATCCGGCGAAGCTGTCGAGGGGGCTTGAGGCGCGGCCGGTGGTGGTCGAGGGCATCGATCCGCCGTGGCTGCTCGAGCGGGTAGCGGCGGTGCTGGAGCCCGCGCCTGAGGGGTATCGCCCGGTGATCTTTGTGGTGCAGGAGGATGTGCGGGAGTTCCTGGACGGCCTGTCGCTGGGCGATCTTCGCGCGCTGCTTTCGGACGATCGCATCGAGTTCTTCATCGGCCCGGGCGCATCGGAGAAGCTGGCGCGGCGGTTGGAGGCGGCACGCGAGACCTCCGGGCCGCAGGGATTGTTCACGGTGAGTTGCCGAACACGGGCGGCAAGCCTCGACCAGGTGATCCGCGATGCGATCGGGGCGCAGGAGCGTGAGAGCCGTGAGCTTGGGGAGAAGATCCGTGTGCGTTCGTCATCGCGCGGGGCGGAGTATTGGCGGTCGCGGTACAAGGACGCGATGTCGGTGGATGGCGCGCCGCTGCGAGTGCTGATTCCGACATCGCGGTTCACGACGTTCTTATCGCACGCGGCGGGGGATCTTTCGCGGGCGATCACGCGGGCGGGGCACCGGGCGCGGATCCTGATGGAGCCGAGCGATCGCGAGCGATTGAATGCGCTGGCCTATCAGAGGCAGATCCTGGAATTCGACCCGGACCTGATCGTGATGATCAACCGTCCGCGCGGGTGCATGAAGAATCTGTTCCCGAGCGACGTGCCGTATGTAGCGTGGCTGCAGGACGCGATGCCGCAGTTGTTTGATGAGGCGGTGGGGCGGGCGCAGGGCTCGATGGACTTCATGGTCGGGCACATGCTCCCGGAGTTGTTCCGGGTGTTCGGCTATCCGTGCGAGCGCTTGACGCCGATGCCGGTGGTGGCGGACGCGGAGAAGTTTCACGAGGGTGAGGTCGATCCGCGCGACGCGGCGCGGTTTGCGTGCGAGGTTGCGGTGGTGACGCACCACAGCGAGGCACCGGAGGCGATGCACCAGCGGCTGCGCGGGCAGCTCGCCAGCGCCCCTGCGATCCAGACGGTGTTCGACCACCTCTTTCCCCAGCTCGAACGCGTGGCGATGGACCCCATGTCGCTCCCGCCGAACAAGAGGATCGGCGCGATGGTCGACCTGGCGCTGCGTCAGACGCTGGACCGCGAGCCGGAGGCCAAGACGCGCGCGATGGTGATGCGGAACTACGCGCTGCCCATCGCGGATCGGTTCTTCCGGCATCAGGCGATCCGCTGGGCCGCGGACGCGTGCGAGCGGCGCGGCTGGCGGCTTCACCTCTATGGGAATGGCTGGGAGACGCACGGCACGTTTTCGCGCTACGCCAAAGGCCCGCTGGCGCACGGCGAGGAGCTCCGGGCGGCGTACAAGTCCGCCGCGGTCAACCTGCACGTGTGCCTCACCTCGCTGGTGCACCAGCGGGTGCTCGAGTGCTTCCTCTCGGGCGGATTCGTCGCGGCGAGACTGCACCGCGACATGATCGCGGGCGTGAAGACGCGGGCGCAGCTGGCGGCGATGGCGTCGGGCGCGACGCCGATCATCGACGACGCGCACGATCGCATCGGCTTCCCGATCGCGGACATCCCGGACGCGATGGAGGCGGCCGAGCTTCTGCAGCGCCTGGGCATCCCCATGGAGCACACGCTCTGGATCAGCAACGCCCGCGCGGCGGACCTGAAGAAGTACGGCGCGGCCTACGACCGCTTCGACGAGAACTGGCTGCTCGGCGACATGGCCGCGGTCGGCTTCAACGACGGCGCGTCGCTCGAAGCGCTGATCGAGCGCGCGCTCGAGCAGCCGACATGGAAGCGGGACATCGTGCGCGGCGTGGGCTCGCGGGTTCGCGGGCACCTGACCCATGACGCGCTGTTCAAGGCGGCCATCGGGGCGATCACGACCCAGCTCGAGTCCATGGGCGGAACGACCGCGATTCACAGGGCGGCCTGAACGCGTAGCGTCGCCGGAACGGCGGAGTGGACGTTGACGAGTCTGCACAGCCAGCACGAAGCACCAACCAGGGCGGCGATCGATCGCCCGCGCGTGGTCGCGCTGCATCGCCCGCATTCGGTGTCGGGGGTGCGGGTCGCGGGGGCGCGCCTGGCGCGGCTGAGCGATCCGCCGCACATTCCATGGCGGCCGCTGGTCATCGGCGCGGAGGTCACGCCCGCGCGTCTGGCGGCGTCGGCGCTGCACGGCGCGCCGGGGCTGGACTGGCTGTCGTGGGGCGCGGGGCTTGACCCGTCGCGCCAGGTGCTGTTGGTACGGGATCGGCTGCGCGAGATGCGGGCGAACGTCGTGGTTCCCAACGACCTGCCGCACGGTTTCATCGCCGCCGCACTCGACGCGCACCGCGGGGTGCGCTGCGCGGCGGTGTGTCACGGCAACGACGGGCTGTCGCTCGACCTGTACGAGCGATGCCTGCCCTTGGCGCACGCGTGGCGCGCGGTGAACGCGGAGATCGCGCGGCGTGTGATGGAGTTTTTTCCGGGCGCGAAAGCGCCCGCGCCGCTCCCGTGCGGGCTGTCGGTGCCGCTGCGCTCGGGCGCGATCGCGCACCCGCTCCCGCCGGAGCGTCCGCTGCGGCTCTTGTACGCCGGCTGGCTGGACAACCTGAACAAGCGTGTTCTGGACCTGGTGGAACTCGCCGATCGGCTGACCGATCTGGGCGTGGTTTTCCGCATGTCGATTGTGGGCGACGGTCCGGTTCGCGAGGCGCTGGCCCGTGCGATGGAGCCGCACACACACGCGGGGCGCGCGCGGCTGCTGGGCGCGGCGCCGCCGGCGGCGATGGCGGATCTGTACAACGAGCACGACGTGCTCCTGCTGGTCAGCCGGGCCGAGGGCGCGCCCCTGGTGGTGATGGAGGCGATGGCGCACGGGCGGGCGGTCGCGATCACGAGCGGGTGCGGGCACGCCAGCGCGGTGTGCCGCGACGGTATTGACTCTCTGGTGGTACCGACCGGCGCGATGCGAGTGCTTGCCGAGAAGATCGCGGGGCTGTGGCAGGATGCGCAGAGGCTGGTGGCGATGGGGCGTGCGGCCCACGCCACGGCGCGGGCGCACTTTGACATCGAGAAGCTGGCGCCGGAGTACGACCGGCTGGTGATGGACGCCGCGGGGGCCGCGTCGCTCCCGTGCGATGCGATCGACCACGCGGAGGCGCGTCCGCCGGCGAGTCTGGCGGCGATCTGGCAGCAGATGTGCAGCGCGCTGGAACTCCTCGGGCCCTGCGAAAGCGGCGGGCTGCTGGCGCTGGCGCTCTCGTGGCTGTCTGACCTTGGCGTTCGGGGCGTGTGGCTCGACGCGGAGCGATCGCTCTCGTCCCTGCTCGACGCGTTGGGCCCGGGCTCGCGCGGCGTGATCAAGGGGCTCGTCGTTCGTCGCCCCGGGCGCGACCTGCTCGGCTGGCCGACATGCCGCGCCCGCGACGTTCCGTCCGGCTCCCTGGTGCTGAGCGACGGATCGAGCTGGGGCGACGAGACCGAGGTTCCCGAGGACATCGGCATCATGTGGCTGCGCACGCCCGGCCGCGTCAGCCCGGTCGGAAGGCTGTTTCTGCGGAAGCTCGAAGAGCTGGCGGTCGCGGGGCGCACCCGGGTGGCGATCTATGGCGGCGGGCGGCACACGCTCCGCCTGCGCCACGCGCTCACGCTCACCGATCGCGTGGTGGTGATCCTGGACGATCGGGTGGGCCAGCCGGGCGGACCGCCGGAGCGATTGTGGGGTCTGCCGGTCGTCTCGCCGTCGCGCCTGGGAGAGTTCGGCGCGGATTCGATCGTGATTTCGAGCGATGAGCACGAGGAAGCGCTGCTGGCCAAAGCCCAGGAAATCAGGGGCGATCGCCCGGTGATGACGCTCTATCGCGCGGGGGAGGATTGAGCGCGCCGATTCACCGATGCGCGCGGGGCGGCTCCGTGGCAAGCGTGGCGGCAACGTCGTTTTTCGAGCAGCCATGCTGCGTCGTGCGGGCATTGTGACGACATCGCTCGATTCTTTGCCACTTGTTATCGATCCGTGCGAGCAGCAACGCATCCACGCGTGCGGATTACACCGCGCGCAACGGGCAGCCGTGGAAACCACGGACCAATCGGGTGGCAATCTCTCGCGTCAATTCGGAGAGTTGATGCAGTCACGCGGGTTTTCACCCGCCAATACGGGAGTAGGACATGCGTATCTCGAAACTCACGTTGATCGCCGGTATCTGCGCCGTCGCGTCGGGCCATGCGGCCCACGCGGCCATCGTCTCCATGGGCCCGTTCGCGGGCGCGTACAGCGAGGGCTTCGAGGGCCGCTCGTTCTATTGGACCTCGGGCACGACCCCGGTCTTCGGCGGGGCGGGCACGATGCACGAGCGCAACATGGGCACGCTCATCCTCACCGGAAGCTGGAGCTTCCGCACCGTCGTCCGCCCCTACGAAGGGCGGATCATCATGGGCAGCCCCGGCGGCTGGATGGAGTACAACTTCAACCAGGACATGAGCCAATTCGGCGGGTACTTCGCCACCAACAGCGGCACGCCCGACGGACGCGCCGAGTTCTACAAGCAGGGCGCCCTCGTCGGCTCGCAGACCCTGGCCGCGCCCGCCTCCGGCGCGTGGACGTGGAACGGCTGGCGCTCCGACACCGGCTTCGACACGGTCCACATCATCGGCAACTACACGAGCGGCGGGGTTATCTTTCAGGACGCGCCGCAGGGCCCGCCCCTGCCCCCCCCGGGGGGTGCCGCCGTGGTGGGGGGCGGGGGGGGGGCGGGGGGT